>JGI24698J34947_10000672_pt1 | contig 16646 bp, 11 predicted proteins | sample TergutMp193P3_FD_34947 | JGI IMG/M metagenome (IMG submission 34947) | reverse complement strand
CTCGCCTGACTGATAGGCTTCGTAGCCATGGTAAACGTCCCCGCCTACCCAGCGCCTCGCGCCTATCTCCCTCAACTGTGGGCTCAAGTCAAAAAGCGCGGCGAACACGAAGTCCTTGGCGGTGATCGCCCTGCCGTCGTTCCAGACAAGGCCGGAGTTGATTTCGAAGGTGTAGGTCTTGCCGCCGTCGGAGTTCTCCGTTGTCGTCATGCTCCTCACGACCACCGGGTCTGTGANAAACNTGTCGTCCTTCGTGTACATGATGGTNCCATANCCGTTGATGATGTCCTTGATGTTCGCGTTCCCAACCAGGTTATCCCAGCCGGAAAACATGTTGGCGTTTATTACGTTGACGCCTACGACGAGGCTGCCCTGCGGGGAAGTCGGCTTTGTTGCCGTCGCGGCGCCGCCGCCGGCCGTACCGCCGCTCTGTCCGCAGCCGGCGAGTATCGCCGCCGCCACGAGAACAAGCAAGGATAACTTAATCAATCTTTTCATTCATATCCTCCTAACAGATAAGTTTTCTAAGTTATTATATAAGAAAAAATGTAATGTGTTCAATACGTCTCGATAAATAATTCAAAAAAGGTGACAATTACCTATATAGAAACATACATATCGCGAGCCGAGCAAGCCCCGCCAAATAATGCGCCCGAACTGGTGAGGGCGTTTCTGCGATTATGTAACAAGGCGTGGGGCCAATTTGATCTAACACTTTTAAAGCTATAATTTAGGCCCCGCCGGCAGCTAAATCACATGCTGCCCTCTGGGCTTGCTCGGCCTCGCATCTGTAAGATCTTGAAAAAAGTGTCACCTTTTCGGAGGCGACGGGGAAAAGGAGACAATTACCTTTTCACCAGCGCCAGAAGTTCAGGCCCTTCTTTTTCTCGGTTTGGGTTCTGTAGCGCACCATCATGTCCTTGAAAATCTCGGCCGGAGTGGGCGGCGTCCAGGTGATGGCGTCCGCGCCCGCATTTATGGTGTCGGTAATCGTCTGGTCGCTGGGGCCTCCCGTGGCCATAATCGCGATTTCAGGGAATTTGCTTCTGATTTTTTCCACGACCCACGGGGTTTTTGCTGCCGCCGCCACGTTGAATATGGCCGCCCCGGCCTCGAGTCGCCCCGCGATGTCTTCCGTCTCGCTTACAACCGTTATCACGATGGGTATGTCAATGACTTCCTGGACCTTCTTAATGGTGCTGTTGACCGTGGGCGAGTTCAGCACCACCCCGAAGGCTCCCAGGAATTCCGCGTCCGACGCGAGGCGCACCACGCGGTTCCCCGTGGTGGTTCCGCCCCCCACGCCGCAAAAAACCGGCAGGTCCGACGCCGAGATAATCGCGTTGGAGATAATCGGCTGGGGCGTGAAAGGGTAAACCGCCAAAACCGCGTCGGCGTTGGTATTGCGTATGATGGCAATATCCGTGCTGAAAATCAAAGACTTCACCACCCTGCCGAATATGCGTATGCCGCCGCATTTCTCAATGGGTTTCGGCATTTCCACGATATGAGCACGCAGTATCCCGCTGTACTCCGGTATGGGGTTCTCGGCAACTTTGCCGGCATCACCAGTTTTGTTGGCGGTGATCTCCTCTTGCGGATTATCGTCCTTCTCGCTCATCTGATAACTATAGCGCAGAAACTAAAAAGGTGACAGTCACCTTTTTAAGGTAATTTTTCTCACCAGTGGTGAGAGTTTTAAAATGGTGACAGTCACCTTTTCAACCGGTACGAGATAAAGGCGATTGTCCTGTTGTCCGGGGACCAGGAATTCACGTTTATGGCGCCCCTGTCGTCGTTACGCTCCCTGGGAGTTCTCAATACATGCATGGCTGATTATAAAACATATCACTAAAAATAGAACAAAAAAGCACTAAACTTACCGATAATGAGAGCTATGAAGAGAAATTTAGCTTTTTTTGCCTTATTGGTGTTTATGGGGCTGGCTGTTTTTGCCCAAACGCGTGAAAACACAAGTATATACGTCCAGTCTACCGCCGACAACCCCAGTCATAGGGTGTTCTTCAGGGACAGCTTCGAGGCGGAGATCGAGGCTAACGGTTACCGCCGGGCTTCTGCCGCCGCCGCCGCCGACTATGTTATCAACCTAACGGTCAGGCCAAACAACACTCTCAAAAATGATGGTACCTGGGCGCCGGCTGCGCCGAATGAAAAGCAATTTGTCCTCCAGCTTGGTCTTGTCAGGGGCCGGGACAGTGTTGAAATTGTCGGCTTTCCATCGCTCCCCTTTACCGACATGACGGAAGTGGCGCTTCTCACTTCAGGCCTTTTCTACCAGATCAGTACGTACATCCCCACTTCCGTCCAGGGGGCCGCCCCGGCGGCGCCGCCGGATACGGGAACAAGAGATAATGCAATGGGAGACGCGGAGGTAATTGATTTAATAAGAGGCCTTATAAATGATTTAGAATCAAGATCCCAGGATAGAATTACCATATATTCGGGTCAAAGTTATGAAAATCAACCGGGACAGACCCAACCGCCGCCGCAAACACAGACGGTAACGCCGGAAGAAGAGCGGGCGCGTCAGGATGCGCTGGCGCGGGCGCGGCAAGAAGAGCTTGAGCAGGCGCGGGAAGAAGAGCGCGCGCGGGTGCTGAGAGAGACGCAGGAAGAGCAGGCGCGGCAAGAGGCGCAGGCGCAGGCACTGAGAGAGGAGCAGGAACAGGCGCTGAGAGAGGATCTGGAGAAGCAAGCGGCGCTGGCGCAAGCGCTGGAAAACGCGCGGCAAGCGGAGCGGGAACGGATACTGAGAGAGGAGCAGAAGCGGCAAGCGGCGGAGGAGCAGGCGCTGAGAGAAGATCTGGAGAAGCAAGCGGGGCTGGCGCAGGCGCTGGAAAACGCACGGCAAGCGGAGCGGGAGCGGATACTGAGAGAGGAGCAGGAGCGGCAAGCGGCGCAGGAGCAGGCGCTGAGAGAGGATCTGGAGAAGCAAGCGGCGCTGGCGCTGGCGCTGGAGAACGCGCGGCAAGCGGAGCGGGAGCGGGTGCTGAGAGAGGAACAGGAGCGGCAGGCGGCGGAAGCGAAGGCGCTAAGAGAGGCGCAGGAGCGGCAGGCGGCGCTGGCGCAGGCGCTGGAAAACGCGCGGCAAGCGGCGCGGGAAGAAGCGCTGGAGCAGGCGCGGCAGGAGTGGGCGCGGGAAGAAGAGCTTGCGCGGCAGGAGCGGGCGCGGCAGGAAGAGCTTGCGCGGCAGGAGCAGGCGCGGCAGGAAGAGCGGGCGCGTGAAGAGGCGCGGGTGCAGGCGCTGGAACAGGCGCTGAGAGAGGCGCAGGCGGCAAGTATCAGGGAAGTGCCTATACCATACGAAGTCGAGGTGTATAGGGACAGAGAAGTGCCGGTTCCATACCCAGTTGAGATACCGGTCGAGGTGTATAGGGACAGGGAAGTGCTGGTACCGATAGAAGTTCCGGTGCTTAGGGAAGCGCCGCACCTGAGAGAAACACCGGGAGAAACGCCGGGAGAAAACAGGGAAGGAAAGAACAGTGGTGTATTGACGGTAGAATCCGATGCGTGGCGGAATAAAATGCTGTATCTCAGGGCGTCGGCCGACCTTCCTATAAGCTATTTCATAATAAAGACCCAGAACACAAACCTTAAGAGTCAGTTCATTTTTATGCCCGGAGCAACGCTGGGCCTGGAAGTACAATTTCTTGACCATTTTAGCACGGAGTTTGATCTTATCGCGAGATTCGCCCCGGATGTGTTTAAACCTTCGTTCATGCCGGGCATCGGGTTGCAGCTAAAGTTCCCGTTTAAACCCGCGAAGTTGATGGTGGAACCATACCTGGGAGCCGCCTTTTCGTTGATCAACATGCCCCCGCTGATTAAAGCGCCTCGTTCCACCACGTCTTTTTATCTGGAAGCGGGCGGCGGTTTGCAGTTGGGCTTTAAAACCGGACCGGGGGCGTTGTTTTTCGACGTAAATCTCATGTACACCCTAAATAACGATTTGAACCGTGTTTTACCCAAGGTTGTTCCCGCAATCAGCACAACGGCCTACGATACGATCCCCGCCGCGAAATGGGGCCGTATCGGCGTGGGGCTGGGCATTGGGTATAAGTTTGGTTTCGTAGACCGTAAGTAAGAAAGTTAAAACGAAGGTCTGTAGGAATCTAGTTCAATTTTATTGGAGGTCATCATGGGAAAAAGGGTTTTCACAATTAACGGCAAGATGTACATCATTGATGATATCACGGGAAAAATTGGAACGATTCTGATTCAGGAAGACGTTCCAATTCCTCAAAAAGATTTAGAGGAACTTATCAGAATCCTCGTGAAGATGGCAAAGTTGCAGGAGAAAGAGTTAGACGATTAGAAATTTCAAGCCCAGCCTGACCGTGGTCAGACCGGGCTTTTTTCTTGCCGTTTACGGTGTTATCGGCACGGGCTCGGTTTTAGGCCTTACCTTTATAATATAGTGCCTGCTTTCCGGATAAAACCTTGCGGCAGGATAAGCGGGGGAGGGGCTGTTGACGATACTGTCAAGGGAACTGCCATCAATGCCTCTTACGGGAGTGCCGTCACCGGTTGTTACACGGATAGCTATGTTTTGATTCGTTGTAGATACCGCCACATACAGTTGTCTGTCTGTACTGCTATCAGGAAAGAGAATCCCGACATCGCCGGTTTTATTCTTCAGAGCGTCAGTACTCCCATAGAGATCTTGGTTTCCGGAACCGCCCACAGTGCCGCTGCTCTCACTACCAGTACCAGGACGAGGACTAGTACCAGCATTCATCGCGAACTGTTTAAGGTTAACCCCTGAATTTTCGGTAGCAATAGGATCCGCCTTTTGCTCGTATTCCAGGGTATACTGTGCGCAGGGGTACAGCCAAATGTTGTATTTTATTATTGGGTTAATTGAGAGAGAGCTGCCTGTAGTTACGGATGTGCCTGTGCCAATCGTATAGGTTAACGGGTATTCCTTGATTCCGTACAATATGGTGAGTCCCGCCGGTGTGCCCGGGGTACTGGCTACCCAGCCTTTTTTGGGCTCAACCGTCGGGTTAGGATTATCCTCTTCCACATAGTACAGGTGGGTTCTTCTGAGAGTAATAGAACCTGGAGTAGTAGTATCAATAGTAGCCGGTACTTTATCAATCTTATATGAAGGCGGTTTCGTATTGGGGGTAATCCATTCTTTCTCGTACAGGTCTTCGTTCCGTATTTTATATTCAACAATGCCCAGATATTCCACAGTATCACTTAGTGGGACAGAGCTATTATTTCTATCCCCCGCCAGTTTTTTTATCGCGTTTTGAATTGCAATACCAGTTGGGTCGACAAGGCTCAGCGGCTGCGCCTTCCTGATCATCTGGTTGAGAAAGTCAATGTCCTCCCAGGAATTTTGGGATGTTATTTTGTCACTGGCGTTCTTAATCGCCTCATATATTGAGATAAAGCTCATGCGAATCACCACCGGATAGGCGGGCATTGTGAACTTGTAGGTATAGCTGAATTCGGCGTGGGTGTGGTCAACCTGGGAATTGGTACCTGATCGAAAGACCCCAAAGGTGCCCGGTTCCAAACCGCTGTTTGGAGTCAGGGTTATCGTAACAGGGGTCCCGTTGGGCGCGCTCCCTCCGGGCGGGTCGATACTAATCGTGGCTTGAGTGTACTGCTCCGCAAACGATATAAGGTTACTTGTATTATCCACCGATCCCTGCTGGCCTCCGCCCTCACCCTCACCCTCGCCTTCACCTTCGCCCTCTCCCCCGCTGCCCCCGCCCTGGTTCGGGTCAGGGCAGCCGGAAAACATGAGCGCCGCGCATAAAGCGGCGCATATTAGCACAATAACCGCGCTAAGTTGTTTTTTCCTTCTATTCATTATATTTACCCCTTGAGCCTGAATTTTCAAGACATTCTCCCCCATATTGAGTATCGTCACTTTTTGCTAAAAAGTCAAGAAAAAGCAGAATTTTTAAACTCTGATTTGTGGTTTTGATCACAAATCATGTCAGATATATCGATCCGGCGCGGCGAAGCGGGCTAGCCATTCGGGCAGCATGTCATTTAGCTGCCCGAATGGGCTTACTCGGCTCGCGACATGTATGATCTTATCTGATTAGCGTTTTCGCCGTGGCCCTTGCCCACCCGTTAGCTTAGTTTTATATGGTTTTATGGTGACATACTAGCCGACAAATCAGAGTTTTGGAAAAACCTTGAAAAATAATACAAAAGTGCCATAATGAATACATGATGAGAAAATATATTTACTTATTCATGATTATAACGGCTTTGGGATTGATATTTGCCGGGTGTGATCTTACTGAGGATACCGGCGGCGGTTCCATAATAACATACGAGCCCCGCATAATCAGGACGATAACCACATACGGTGATGAGGTTGAGATTATAATCAGCAGGAAAAGCGCGCCCAGGGCGGCTCTCACGCCAGCGAACGGCGACTCCTACGTTCTGCGGCTGAACGGGGTGGAATTATCGCGCGGCACGATTACCGTAAGCGCAGATCGCATGTTCTTCTATCCCTCGAACAACGGCGCGATATTCTCCGCAATCTATAACGGCGGCAGTGCAGCCGCGAACTTCGAAGACATGTCTATTATCGTCTACGAGCTGCCAACCAAAGACGGAAGCGTCGCTCCCATCACTCCGCCGGGCGCGGGCGGGAGCGGAGGCGGGGGCGGGAGCACGCCGAGCGGACCCCCGGCGCCCTCCACGCCGGTGTGGACGGTCTCTTATTACACAACGATTATAGATGAATCATGGGGGACTATACACCGCAGTGAGCCGTCTGAGATTACCGAGACGGGAACGATAACTTTCACACAAGCACAGCTCAATAGCTGGAACGACAACGATCCCGCAATCACTATTTCCAATTCAAATGTCACCATCCCCGCAACCGCCCCGGTAACGCGCTATGTCAGGGTTACCGGTAAAAAGCTTGGCGTGGACTTTGACAAGATCATGCTGAACGTAAATAACGTCAATGTGAGCAGCGCAACCGGAATCATCAACGCAACCGACCTCACAACTGAAAAAGGCAAAACATGGACATATATCGACGGAAGCGACACGCTCTTTAAACACGCCACCACTTTCGCCGCCAGAGATGTTTCAACCGGCAAGTGGACGGTGACCCGCTCGGCCGCAAAACTTGATTTCGTTTTCTATTTAGACAACAAAGTGGTAGGCACGGCGGACGGCGGCAGACTGCCGGTGATTACGATTGAGACGTGGACGGCCACGGTTTACAGGGCGATTGACATCCTGGGTTCAACAATACACCGCAGCACAACGTCGGAGATTGCTGAAGACAGCATAACGTTCACACAGGATACTCTTAATAACTGGAACGCGCATAAGGGTGTTGGTGCTAGCAGTGGCCCTTGTACTACTTCTCCAGGCGAAATTTGCTTCGCCGGAAATGACGGATACGCCCCGCTGACGCGCTACGTGCAGGTCAATAAGAAACTAGGCACAAGTCCCGGTGATCTCGATTTCGACACGGTTCATATAACGATAAACGGCGTCATAAGGATGAACACCACCACTCCCCCGCTTCCGACAGCGACGATTAACTATGGTGATTACAACTCGTCGTATGCTTGGGTTGACACCACTAATACCTACACTTACTTTAAAAACGCCATCACGTTTGCCGACAAAAAAAATGGGGTTTGGGAACTGAGACCAGATATCTCCGGCGCGAGGATTGAATACCTGTTCTATAAGGGCGGTACTTATCAAACTAATGGTAATGGCGGCCAGTTAGTGGGCACGGCGGATGGCGGCGCCTTGCCGGTAATTATACTGAGGTAAGGGCGAAAAGGTGACTCAAAAAGGTGACTGTCACCTTTTTAGGGGGTGTATACTAGCTCCTCGGGTATTACCCCTAGAAATTTTTTAACCAAGGTCCATATTTTTGAGCCGCTTTTTATCCCATGCATCAATATTATTGCGTCGATTAAACCAACCCCATGATCCAACAGTTTGTTTTTGGCCGAATATTCTCCTGCCTCAATAATTATATTTTCAAATTGTTCTTTTGGCAAATTTTTCCAGAATCCTGATATTATGTCTTTTTCGAATTCGGTTTTTACCCCTTGAAGTAATTCTCCAAAAACACATTCCACTGCCAATATTTCCCGGCTTTCCAGCATTTTACAGATTTTTGGAAAAAAATTTGGGTTGTTTTTCAAGTGCTCTATCCAAACGGAGGTATCAAGTATTATCATTTCGTCCGGTTTATCTCGCGAATCTGCTGTCCATTGTCTATTGATAGAGGGTTTTGTGATATTTTTTTATTAAGTTCTTTGATATTGTAAGTATCCAGCCAATCCTTTAGGGCGATGGTTATAGCTTCGGTGACAGTAGAACTCCGGGTATATGCCTTAACATTATTGACCAAATCATCGGCAATTATGGCGGTTACTTTCATACGATAATACATACGATACATCATCGTATTTGTCAAGAGGGTTTTTTAAAGAAAAGGTGACTGTCACCTTTTCGGCGGCTTTCTTAAAAAAGGTGACTGTCACCTTTTTATACTTTTTTTAACAAAAATGGCGAAATATTTGACAATTGACATTGCTTTCTACTAAAATATATAGGGGGAAGGTTTTGGGAGGAACCTTTTGGGAGAAAGGAGTATAGAATGAAGCGAGTCGTTTTGACTTTGCTTGGCGTTTTGTTTATTAATACGATTTTAATGGCTCAGACCTACCAGCGAGGGTATGCCACTGGGGAGGTGGGCGGCAGGGACAGTATAGCTTTAGCTACCTTTACCCTTTTTCGTATTAATGACAGAGTTACTATCGTCAATCCCCTGACCGCGGCAGAGAAAATAGTTACCATAATCGACCGTATTGGAAATTCTTCAAACGCTCCACTCCGGGTTGACCTTTCTTCTAACCTCTGGCAAGAGCTGGAACTGAGCCCTGGCGCAGATATCATTATTAAGCCGGTACAATCCGATCAATCCGCTGCGCAGCCGGCGGCTCCCACCCCAGCCGCGCAGTCGAATAGTACGGATCCCGCAATAATGGCGAAACTCAATGAACTGGAGAACAGGGCGAAGGACCTTGAGACCGAATTAGCCAAGGTACGGGCCTCTGAGACCGCCGTATCCACGGCGCAGGCCCGTGCGGACAGTATACTCAGTGCGCAGATTCGTGAGGATAACAGGCTCATGGCGTATACCACAGAAACCGAGAGACTCATGGACCTGGCGCTTCAGGCCGAAAAGGCCAGGGTGAATGCCCTTCAGGAGGAATTGACCAAGGCGCAGAACCGTGCAGACGGCAAGCTCACGACGTATACCACCGAAAACGAGAGGCTCATTGACCTGGCGCTTCAGGCCGAAAGGGCCAGGGCGAACGCCCTTCAGGAGGAATTGAACAAGGCGCAGAACCGCGCAGACGGCAGGTTCACGATATATGCCACCGAAAACGAGAGGCTCATTGACCTGGCGCTTCAGGCCGAAAGGGCCAGGGCGAATGCCCTTCAGGAGGAATTGAACAAGACGCAGAACCGTGCGGACACCAGGCTTGCCGGTGAGGACGATAGAGTCTGGGCGTATACCACTGAAACCGAGAGGCTCATGGCGCAGGCACTTGAAGCCGAAAAAGCCAGGGTACAGGCACTCCAGGACGAATTATACAGGTTACAGACCGGAATCCCCGCGGCGCAGGCACGTGCTGATGAAAGAATCCAGGGGTATGTCACTGAAGCCGAGAAGCTAATGGCACAGACCCTTGAGGCCGAAAGGGCCAGGGTAAAGGCGCTTGAGGATCAATTATACAGGTTACAGACCGGAATCCCCGCGGCACAAACACGTGATGATGAAAGAATCCAGGGGTATGTCACCGAAGCCGAGAAGCTGATGGCACAGACCCTTGAGGCCGAAAGAGCCAGGGTAAAGGCGCTTGAGGATCAATTATACAGGTTACAGACCGGAATCCCCGCGGCGCAAACGCGTGATGATGAAAGAATCCAGGGGTATGTCACCGAAGCCGAGAAGCTGATGACACAGACCCTTGAGGCCGAAAGGGCCAGGGTAAAGGCGCTTGAGGATCAATTATACAGGTTACAGACCGGAATCCCCGCGGCGCAGGTACGTGATGATGAAAGAATCCAGGGGTATACCAGCGAGGCCGAGAGGCTCATGGAACTGGCGCTTAAGGCCGAAAGAGCCAGGGCAGATGCCCTTCAGGCGGAATTGAACAAGGCGCAGAACCGTTCTGACAGCAGCTTAACGACGTATACCACCGATACCGGGAAGCTCATGGAACTGGCGCTTAATGCTGAAAGAGCCAGGGCGGATGCCCTTCAGGCGGAATTAAACAAGACGCAGGCCCGTGCGGACACCAGGCTTGCCGGTGAAGAGGATAGGATCTCGACGTATACCAGCGAAGCCGTAAGACTCATGCAGCAGGCGCTTGATGCCGAAAAAGCCAGGGTGAAGGTTCTTGAGGACGAATTATACAGGGCGCAGACCAGTGCGGACAACAGGCTCACCCGTGAGGACGACAGGATCTCGACGTATACCACCGAAGCTGTGAAACTCATGCAGTTGGCGCTTGATGCCGAAAGGGCCAGGGTGAATGCCCTTCAGGAGGAATTAAACAAGGCGCAGAACCGTGCGGACGGCAGTTTAACGACATATACCACCGAAGCCGAGAGGCTCGTGAAGCTGGCGCTTGATGCCGAAAGAGCCAGGTCGGATGCCCTTCAGGCGGAATTGAACAAGACACAGGCTCGTGCGGACACCAGGCTTGCCGGTGAGGACGATAGAGTCTGGGCGTATAGCACCGCAACCGGGGAAATCATGGAGCTGGCGCTTCAGGCCGAAAGGACCAGGGCGCAGGCCCTTCAGGAAGAATTAAACAAAGCGCAGGCCAGTGCAGACAATAGACTCGCCCGTGAGGACGATAGACTCTGGGCGTATACAACCGGGGCCCTGCAAATAGCGGAGCAGGCCCGCGTGGACGAAAGAACCGTGGCGCAGGCCAATGCGACCGGAATCCAGGGAGCGCAGGCCCGTGAGGCTGAGGTTCTCAGGGAGCAGATCAGAGAAGCCGAAAAACGACGCGAGGAACTGGAGTCCCGCGAAGCCGACAGGCTCACGGCGCTGGAGACCCGCGAAGCCGAACTACTCAAGACACTGGAGGAACTTGCAATCCAAAGGCTCATCGCGCTGGAGACCCAATCACAGCAAACCACGATCACTCCAAAGGCGCCGTCTCCCACCCTTCCACCGACGCCTCCGCCGCCTTCACCGGCTCCTTCACACCAGACGCAGCCGGCTCCATCTTACACGGCGCCGCTTAACCAGGACATGCCGAAAATAATTGGTAGTTTGCCGGATCCATCGTCGAATAAGGTGTACAGCCTGCAGGTGGGCTCGTTTCCCACAACGGAAGCCGCCGCCAAACTTGAGCAGCAGGTTAAGGGTTTAGGGTTCCAGACTAGCCAGGAAAAGGCTATCGTGAATAACGTTACATGGTACCGTGTGCTTGCGATAAATGTTCCCGCAGGGATGGTACAATACACGGCGCTAAGACTTGGCAGTACGGGGATAAAGGAGATTTGGATCAGATAGTAAGTGGATATAGCTTTTGGCCATACCAATACCGATTTTGACTGCCTCGGTTCGCTTATTCTGGTAAAGAGTTTATTCCCCGATTACAGGCTTATCAGGAGCAGCAGGGCCAATCCGTCGGCACAGAAAATGTGCGATTTTTATTATGATTATTTTGATTTCCTCAGCGCCAGGGATATTTCCAAAGAAAAGATCGACAACATTATCGTTGTGGATACCCGTACCGCCGGCAGGGTGAGCGAATATCTCGCCTGTATCAGGGATTCCAATCCCGCCATTCGGGTCTTTGATCATCACAATACGGAAAGCTGCGACATACCGGGGGCCGTCCTTGAAGAGGGGAACTTCGGGGCCAACACTACCCTGCTGGGTAAAATCGCCATGCGGAAGGGCATTACCCTCGGAAGCGAGGAGGCGACTATTGCCCTCACCGCGATTTACGCGGACACCGGGCGGCTCATTTACGAGAACGTTACGCGCGATGATTATGAAGTTTCCGCATGGCTTCTGGACATGGGGGCTTCGCTGCGGCTGGTGAAAAATTTCCTGGAGACCGTAACGGAAGATGACCAGATCGAGGTTCTCAGCCGGCTCAGGCCCGAGCCCCGCACGATACAGGGGAATGTGATCCTCCTCAGTTACCTTGAGCTGGGGGCGAACGTGGCGGGCCTCGCGGCGGTGGTGGAAAAGATCATGGACATGCGCAACCCCGACGCTTATTTCGCGGTGTTCTCAATCCCCGGGGACAATACCATACTGCTCATCGCCAGAAGCCAGAGCAAGAAAATAGACCTTCAGGCTTTGCTTGCGGTTTATGGCGGCGGCGGGCATCAGCTCGCGGCTTCCGCCAGGGTCACAGGCCGCGATGGGCGGGAGTTCTTCAGGGAATTCAAGTCCCGCCTGGAACATTCGCTTGAGCCGGCCGCGAGGGCGAAAGACGTTATGACGAAAAACGTTTTTACGATTCACGAAACCACAAGCCTTATGGACGCATCAATGTTTCTTGAGCGCCTTGACTACACCGGAGTTCCGGTGGTGGACAAAGAAGGCGATGTTTCGGGGTTTATCAGCCTTCGCGACATCATGAAGGGCCGCAAACACGGGAAGATGCAGGCGCCGGTGAAAGCGTATATGTCGAAGCCCGTGATTTCCGTCGGGAGTATGGCCACCATGCGGGAAATCGAGCGGATTTTCCACAAAGAGAAAATCGGCCACCTCCCCATTCTTGAGGGCGGGAAGCTCCTTGGCATTGTGACCCGCTGGGATTATCTGCAATTCCAGAAGCAAAACTCTGATTTGTCGGGATGATTGTCAACAAAAACTCGAATAAATATTGATTAATGGGTGGGCAAGTGCCGCCTCGAAAACTTTTGGAGAACCCGGCACCGGAAAAACCCTGATTGTCGGCTTGATCGCTTTGTTGTCTGACATATCTTTGTCGCGGCGAGAGCGGGGAGCCCTGATGGCAGCATATGGGCGTTGTGTAAAAAAAGGTTTCACTTTCAAAGTAGTTCAACGCCCATCGAGCTGCCATCAGGGCTAGCCCGCTTCGCCGCGCCGATCTGATATGTCTGGCAACATATACGATCAGAGCGACAAATTAGAGTTTACACAGATTTAACCTCTCCTTTATCACCCGTTAATAACCCCCTATTATCCTCACAGTATCAGATTTAAATCTGATACTGTTTCCGTAGGGAGACAGAAGTTCTTCGATTGACTTTTAAGGAGAAACAAATGGAAAACCAAAATTCAGCGACACCGGTAAAAAAGGGATTTTTTGCCTCGCTAAGCAAGAGGAAGAAAGTGATCATCGCGGTCATCGTCGTTCTGCTTTTGATCGGTATGATGGGACGGTGGTTTACTTTCGGCGCGGCAAGGGGCGGCTACAGGGGATTTTCGCCCATGGAAAGCGGAAATGTCGCGCTTGTAGTAAAGGATTTTGAACCGAGGGGGATTGTGTTTGCCGACGCCGCCGCTGCCGGGTGGGACGGGTACAGAACGACTTATGACGCGCTCATGAAAGAGGCCGCGCAAAGGGGAGCCGACGCAATAATTAATGTCAACATTTCGTCAACGGGAATTCTCTTCAATCGAAAATGGTCGGGGTCGGCTTTGGCCGTGAAATATCTGGATGCCGTAACGGACGGGACTGCAGGCATCATCCCCGCCGAAACCGCCAACACCGCCTTATTGACGCGCGGCTGGTGGTTCGGGAGATAAGAAGTTTCACGGAGAAGACCTCTCACAGGGGCACGTCGAACCGCGGACTGGAAGTCCGACGGTTCGCGTTTCACGGAGACAATACATTTAACACTCCGTGTTACTGTGTGGTAAAATAACCTGAGGATAATATATTTGGAGAAACCCGATGACTATCAAACGGCAGCTTTTTTATTTTAGTATTCGCATACTTCTGGTAGCGATATGCGGATTGGTTGTGTCCTTTTTAACTATCCAGATTGTAGCGTCGTTGGTATTCAGGGTATGGGAATCCGGGGGAAACGCGGATATTGAATCATTCAGAAGGTTGTATTGGTTACTCTCGCCTGTTTCTTTTGCGGTTTTCATCGCGTTTTTCGGCATTTGCAACAGCAAACTCAGTCAGCACATAACAAGGAAAATTATCAAACCGCTGGATATTTTAAGCTGCGGTGTAAGGGAAATACAGGAGAATAATTTCGCCTACCGCATTGACTATAACAATAACGACGAATTCCGCCCGGTCTGCGAGGCTTTTAACCACATGGCGGCGCAGCTTGAGGCTTCTACCGAACGGCGTCTGAAGGACGAAGCCAACCGCCGCGAGCTGCTCGCCGGTATCTCCCACGACTTGCGCACTCCCCTCACCGCGATTAACGGTTATCTTGACGGGCTTGTGTCGGGCGTGGCTTCCACACCGGAAATGCGCGAAAAATACATCGTCACGATAAAAAACAACACCGCAAGCATGAAACATATTATCGAACAGCTCTTTTTATTCTCGAAACTCGATATGGACGAGTTTTCGTTTTCACCGCGCCGCTTTGATATAATGCGCGCCCTTTCCGATATGATCGAGGAACTTGCGGAAGAATACGCCATGAAGGGCCTTGTCATCAAAATTGCCGGGAATCCCGAAAACGTGTTTGTCCATGCCGACGCGGCACAGCTTAGAAGGGTGCTTGTAAATATTCTGGAGAATAGCGCTAAATATAAAGTGAAGGAAACCGGGCGCGTGGAGATTAGCGCTTCCGTTGACAGCGGTTTTGTGCGGCTTGTTTTTGCCGATGACGGCCCCGGTGTGAGTCCCGACGCGCTCCCCAAGTTGTTTAGCGTATTTTACCGCGCCGATCCTTCCCGTCACACGAAAGGTTCGGGTCTCGGGCTCGCGATAAGCGCGAAGGTAGTTGAGCGTTCGGGCGGTACAATTTCCGCGGTGAATGGCGATTCAGGCGGATTTGCTATCGTTATTCGCCTGCCAATCGAAACGGGGGAAGTGTAAATGGCCGGCGCAAAACAGAGAATACTGATAATCGAAGACGACAGCGACATTGCCGCACTGGAAAAAGATTACCTTGAGATAAACGATTTTGAAGTTGTTATTGAAAATAACGGGCTCAAAGGCATGGAGCGCGCGCTGAAAGAACAATTCGCGCTGGTTTTGCTTGACCTGATGCTTCCGGGAAAAGACGGGATGACGATCTGCCGGAATATTCGTGAGAAAGTTGATATACCAATTCTTATGGTAACCGCCCGCATTGAAGATATTGATAAAGTGCGGGGATTGGGGCTGGGAGCGGACGACTATATCACCAAACCGTTTTCCCCCGCGGAGCTGGTAGCGCGGGTAAAATCCCACATCTCTCGTTATACGAGGCTTACGAAAAACAGGGCCGCGATGAAAGCACCGGACGAACTTGATTTTGGCGATCTTCGAATTAGTCACGCCGCACGTCAGGTTTTTGTTAACGATAGCGAAATAATTCTCACCCGCAAAGAGTTTGAGCTTCTGTATTTTCTGGCAAGTAACAGGGAAATTGTATTCAGCAAAGAACAGTTATACGATAAAATATGGGGCGAAGATATGTACGGCGACATGAAAACCGTAGCGGTGCATATTAAACGCCTGCGGGAAAAAATCGAGAAAAATCCTTCCGAGCCCGCGCACATACAAACGGTCTGGGGAACGGGTTATAAATTTACCGCGTAGCTTTGCTACTTTGCCCGCTTGTACTCCTTGATTTCCTTCCGTAAGCGGGCGGCAAGTTCCGTACGGTTCACGCGAACCTGCTCCATGGAATCCCTGAAGCGAAGGGTCACGCTGCCGTTGTCTTTGGACTCGTAGTCGATGGTGACGCAGAAAGGGGTGCCCGCTTCGTCCTGGCGGCGGTAGCGGCGGCCGATCGCACCGCCCTGGTCGTAATCGGTGGCGAAGTCTTCTTTCAGTTCGCGGCGTATGTCCTGCGCGAGTTCGGCGAGGCCGTCTTTCTTCATCAGAGGGAGAACGGCGACGGTGACCGGCGCGAGGCTGGGGTGAAAACGCAGGACCGTGCGCCAGTCGTCATCGTTGCCCTTGTCGGCGACCTGCTCCTCGTCGTATGCGTCGCAGAGGAGCATAAGCACGTTACGCGTAAGGCCCGCCGAAGTCTCGATGATAAAGGGAATGTAGCGTGGAACTGAAGTTCCTTCGGCGCTGTTGTCCTGATCGATGTACTGCAGATCCTTGCCCGAGTATTGCGTGTGACGGCTGAGGTCGTAGTCGGAGCGGTTGTGAACGCCTTCCAGTTCGCGCCATCCCATCGGGAAGAGGTACTCGATGTCGTAGGCGTCTTTCGCGTAATGGGCGAGTTCCCCCGGGCCGTGTTGGTGCCAGCGGAGGTGGTCCATTTTAACGCCCAGCTTCTCGTAGTAGGCCCAGCGGCGCTTCCGCCATTCGCCGAACCATTCCTCGTCTGTGCCGGGTTTGACGAAGAACTGCATTTCCATCTGCTCGAATTCGCAGGTGCGGAAGATGAAGTTCTTTGTGACGATCTCGTTGCGGAAGGCCTTGCCGATCTGGGCGATGCCGAAGGGT
>JGI24698J34947_10000671_pt1 | contig 16650 bp, 11 predicted proteins | sample TergutMp193P3_FD_34947 | JGI IMG/M metagenome (IMG submission 34947) | reverse complement strand
GAATATCGGGATCGTTTCGCAGGACATATACCTCTTTATCGGCAGTATCGCGGACAATATCCGTTACGCGAAACCGGACGCCACGATCGACGAGGTGATCAACGCGGCGAAGATTGCGTCGGCGCACGACTTCATCGTCAATCTGCCCGACGCGTATGAAACAAGGGTAGGCGCGGGCGGCCAGGATCTTTCAGGAGGGGAGCGGCAGCGGCTTTCGATCGCGCGGACGATAATACAAGACCCCGGTATATTGATCCTCGACGAGGCGACGGCGGCGATGGACACCGAAACCGAGGGAAAAATCCAGCAGTCGCTGAACAAACTGCGCTCGGGCCGCACCACGATTGCAATCGCGCACCGGCTCTCGACCCTGCGCGACGCGGACAATATGGCGGTGATAAACGAGGGCGTCGTGGTGGAAACGGGTACGCATAACGAGCTTATCCAGTTAAAAGGCGAATATCACAAGCTGTATTCCATTCAAATGGAAGGCTTGAAAGTTATCAGTATGGAAGGATAGTGAATATGGAACCGCAAATTAGCGATCCGCCTGACATCGGGATCATGGACATGGAAAAAGCGGAATTCTATGTGACCGGGGGCGGATTTACCGGATTAAAATACGGCGGTGAGGACTATAAACACATAACGCTGCGCAGGATACTGCCGATAGGCAAGCCGATGGAATATATCTCGGTAGCAGATCACGAAAACAAGGAGATCGGGATAATACGCAGTGTGGAAGCCTTAAAGGACGATCAGTTGAAAATCGTCGAAAAAGAGCTTGACAACCGTTATTACTCGCCACTGATCGCCGAGATCATTTCCGTAAGCGACAAACTCGGTTATGTGTATATTGAAATGAAACTAAAAAACAAAAGCGGCAATATCTCGACTAAAAGCTGCGCGGTAAAAGACGTAAACCGGAACATAAGGATGTTAGGCGAAAATAGCCTGATAATCTTCGACGTGGACGGCAACCGCTACGTAATCGAAGATATTATGTCAATGGATAAAAACAGCTTAAAGAAACTGGACCCGTACCTGTTTTAACAAGGGGTGTATATGAAAAGCTTCGTGTTCGAATACGATTTTACGATGAATATGGAACCCTCGGCGGGAACGCTTGCATTTTTCGAAGACGGGAATATAGTCTCCGAATGTGGCGGACAAAAGCTTAAAATGCGGGCCGGGGAGATCAAGGAAGCGCTGGTGAAAGCGGGAGTCGGCTGCGGGCTCCTGTATGTAAAAATGGCGGATGGATCCGGTGACAAGGTGCTGTGCCGGTTCACGATGTCCGCTCTTGTAAAGGCGGGCGACTTCTGCAAAATCGTAAATTTTTACATTAAAACTGGTAATGCGGCGATCCCGGACAGGGTCGAGCCCCGTGTCTGCCCGGTCTGCGGTCGTCCGTTGATCGAAGGACTTAAGATCTGCGTGTTCTGTTACAATAAAATGGGCGTTTTAAAACGTGCGTTTTCGTATTTAAAGCCATACCTAAAAAATATCGCGCTCGCGGAGATACTATTACTGGTTTCATACATATTTTTCCTGTCCATTCCGGTTCTGAACCGCTACCTGATCGACAACCACCTGCGCCCGCAACTGGGCCCGGCACAGCGGATTTTCCTGATTGCCGCCGCTATGCTCCTTGCAAGGGGGTTTAGGGAATGCCTCTTTATATTCAGCTCACGGATATTCAACATGGCATCCATGCGGTACTGCAACGATCTGCGCACAACGGCGTATAAAAAGCTACAGACGCTTTCGATGAACTCGTTTTCCAAACGGACACCGGGAGACCTGATTCGCCGGATAATGGAGGACACGAACACAATCCGGGATTTCGTGACGGACGGCGGGCGCTTCGTGATCGAAATGGTGTTCATGTTCATCGTAGCGCTGATCATTTTGCTGCTTACGAACGCGAAGCTGACATTACTGCTGTTCCTGCCCGTTCCATTCGTGATGGTGTTCCTCTCCAATTTCTGGAAGATCATCCACAGCCGCTACGAGCGTCAGTGGCGGAAGAACTCGAAATGTTCCTCAATTTTGCATGACATAATCAAGGGCATACGCACGGTAAAGTCGTTCGGCAACGAGGACCTTGAGATTACCAAATTCGCGAGGGCGAACCACGATCTCGCAACGATTTCGTCCGACAACGAAGCGCTTTGGGCGCGCCTGTTTCCTCTGCTTACTTTTTTCACCGGCATCGGGGAAATATTGATCCTGTATTTCGGAGGAAGGGCGGTTCTCGGTGCTGAGATGAGCCTCGGCGTGCTGATGCAGTTCACGATGTACATCGCGTATATCTACAGCCCATTGAGATGGATGGTGATGCTGCCGCGCTGGCTTGCCGAAGCGACGACGAGCATGGTGAAGCTGTTCGAGATAATGGACGAGGAGCCGGAGATCGGCGAAACAGAGGGCCAGCGAAAAGTGCCCATATCGGGTGAAGTCAGGTTCGAAAACGTCTCATTCGGGTACAAATCCTACGAGCCGGTGCTGAAGGGTATCGACCTCGATATCAAGCCGGGCGAGATGATTGGCCTTGTCGGAAAATCCGGCGTCGGGAAGTCCACGCTGATTAACCTTGTGATGCGGTTGTACGACCCGAACATCGGCAGAATTTCGATTAACGGTGTTGACATCCGCGACATCCCGCCGAATTATCTGCACGAAAGCATCGGCGTGGTGTTCCAGGACCCGTTCCTGTTCGCCGGCTCGTATTACGACAATATCGCGTACGCGAAGAGCGACGCGACCACGGAGGAGATAATCGCGGCGGCAAAAGCCGCCAACGCGCACGACTTCATCGTACAGACTGCGGACGGCTACAACACGCTGATCGGCGAGGGCGGCCAGTCCCTGTCCGGCGGAGAAAGGCAGCGGCTGTCGATCGCGCGCGCGATAATCAAGAACCCGGATATCCTGATCCTTGACGAGGCGACCAGCTCGCTGGACGTTGAAACGGAGGCGGTGATTCAGGAAAGCCTCGGACGGCTGGTAAAAGGCAGGACGACAATCGCGATCGCGCACAGGCTCTCTACGCTCAGGCACGCGGATCGGCTAGTGGTGCTGGACGAAGGCGTAGTTGCCGAGGTCGGGACGCATATTGAATTGCTCAGGAAAAAGGGTATATACTATAGGCTTGTGATGGCGCAAAGGCAGAGCAGCAAGTTGGCAGAAACGGTCGCGTGATAATTCGATTTCCCCACGGGACCGGCAGCCTCAATAACTAATCCTTATCTATCACCTTAAAACCTTGCATTATTTTTTTTATTCTGCAAGGTTTTTTATTATGGCCTGTGCTAAAGTAAAAATCAAGGGAACCAAGTGGAAAGAGCGGACAGAATAAACAAAGCCATCGGTTATATTGAAGAACATTTAAAAACTGAAATTGAATACGGTAAAATATGTAAAATATGCTGTTGTTCCCTGCCGAAATTACAACAGATGTTTTAAATAACCTGCGGGATTCCTGTTTCCGAGTATATACGTAACAGAAGAATGACAATAGCGGCTCGTGAATTGATAGAAACGAATAAAAAAATTATTGATTTAGCGTTGATGCTTGGATATGATTCGCCGGAAGCATTCACGCGGGCATACCAATCCTTTCACGGGATCCCTCCCTCTGTTACACGAAAAACAGGCGAACATGAGGAATACCACCGTGGATCAATTCAGGTTCAGGTATATGGAGGTAAATTCATGATGGGTACAAAGACAATAATTCGTATTGAAACGGAGCGTTTAATTATCAGAAAATTCAATCCAGACGACTGGAAAGATCTACAGGAAATCGCCATTTCAAAAGAAAAATCCCCGTTTGCCGATTGCGACCACGCATGGCCAGTTGATGACGACGGCATAAAAGGAGCATGTGAATACTTCGCGAAAGAACATCAGTTTTGGGCGGTAGAGGTCAAGGAAATACACAAAGTGGTATGCTTTATCAATTTTAATTTCATGGACGACGAGCAGACCCTGGATATACGTCATGTGATAAACTCCGATTATTTGAATTACGGTTATGCCTACGAGGCGTTGAAGGCGCTGTACAATTACGGATTTTTGGAACTCGGGGTGGAGCGGATCCAGGCGTGCTGGGCTTTGCGCGATGAAGAAAAGCTCGCGCCGTTGTATAAACTGGGTATGATGGTTACGGAAACGTCAACAGGGAATAAATTCCGTCCCAATCGCAACGGAATTGTTGAACAATTTGAAGGATGTAAGTTGATTGTCACAAGAGAAGAATGGATAACGAATCCTGCGGTTTAAAAAAGGCAAGGGGAAATATTTATGCCGAAAGTACCGGATACTAAATTTGATGATATTGCTATTGAGGAATTTTATCTTGACGGATATAAAAAAGAACGCTGCGTGGCCGGGCTTTGGAGTATATACAATGTAATCAAGAAAATAATAGCCGATTATCCTAACGGCCTGCCGCTTCATTACTCAAATAGCGATAAAGATACCGGATACGCAAAAGTACTGGAATGTTTGTATATGATAGGGGTAAACGCCATACCTAGAGATAAAGCCATGACCTCGCTTGTTTACAGCGGAAAAATAAATAAAACTTACAAGAGAAATATGCCGAATACACAATATCTCTTTCAGCTTGAAAAATATGGATTTGTCTTTGATAATCTTATAACTTCAAAAGACAACACGCCGAAAAACAAACTGGCTGTTAAAGACATAAAACAATTCAGCCTTTCCTACAATGGCGGTGATTTTGAGGATGTGATATTCGGCTTGAAGCTGTTCTCCGATATCTGCATGAAGCAAAGCGGCGATTGTTTTTACGCCGCCGACATAAGGGTGGCTTTTGAAGGCGCACCCAAATTATACGCGCCCCCGGTAGATGAGATATTTTATTTCTTGCCGGAAGACCAAAAAGAAGCGGTCTATACAATTCATGCCAAACTGGAAGAGCTTGGATGTGTCCCCAATCTTGAAAGGGAATACATGACAAGATACCTTCATCCGAAAAGCAAGGGCAAAACTTTTGCGACGATTTACGCGTCAGAAAACTTGTATTCCATGCCACTAGAATTTCAGGCGGCGCAAAAAGCGGTTTTTAAGTTTAATCTGAGAAACATAGGCCAATATGCCGGTTATTTATCGGAATGTACCGAATCAATACGGCAAGCCATCTTCACAACCGAGGATTGCGGCGGATGCAGGAAAAAATGCGGCGGGGTTGTGTTTGCGTATGAAGGTAAAGCGTATATAAAATGCCCCTGGTATATTTTCAGGTTTTATGATCTGTCAAGATATGCGGTAGAAAATTATGTAAAGCTGCTTGAAATGGAAAACCGGGAATTACAAAATAAATAGAAAAGGTCGTGTAGAGGTCAAACTGGCGGGATCGGTCGCGTAATACCACTCTAAAAATTGTCAAAATCTACTTGACATAATTTTAATTTTGATATATCGTTTCTATATACAGAAACGTAATTTCTGATGATTACCACAGCCAAAGGAGAAAAAAGATGGCTTCAAAAATCCCAACCCGAATTTACCTTTCCGAAGAGGAGATTCCCAAATCATGGTACAATCTGCGCGCAGATATGAAGGCAAAACCGGACCCCATTATTCACCCCGGAACTCTTCAGCCCATGAAGGCGGAGGAACTGGAAGCGATATTCTGCAAAGGGCCGGTAAAACAGGAACTGGACGACAGCTCCCGTTTCATCCCCATTCCCGACGGTATACTGGATTTCTACCGGGCTTACCGGCCATCGCCGCTCATACGCGCCTATTACCTCGAAAAGGCACTGGGGACGCCTGCGGAGATCTACTACAAATTCGAGGGCACCAACACTTCCGGTTCCCACAAGCTGAACTCGGCGGCGGCGCAGGCGTTTTACGCGAAGCAGGAGGGCCTCGAAGCTCTTACCACCGAAACAGGCGCGGGGCAGTGGGGCACCGCCATGGCAATGGCATGCGGATTTTACGATCTCAAGTTAATAGTATACATGGTAAAAATAAGCGCCGAGCAAAAGCCCTTCCGCAAGGTTCTCATGGAGACCTATGGCGCACAACTCTTTCCGTCCCCCTCAAACACAACGGAAGTCGGGAGGAAGATCCTCGAAAAGACCCCCAACACGGGTGGCTCCCTGGGCTGCGCCATTTCCGAGGCGATTGAGACCGCAGTCAAGACCCCCAAGTGCCGTTATGTGCTAGGAAGCGTGCTCAACCACGTCCTCCTACACCAGTCTGTGATAGGGCTGGAGACAAAAGCCGCTCTGGATAAATACGGGGTGAAGCCGGACATCATCATCGGCTGCGCGGGCGGGGGATCGAACCTCGGCGGCCTCGCCGCTCCCTTCATGGGCGACAAACTCGCAGGTAAATCAAACGCCCGATTCATCGCGGTCGAACCGGCTTCCTGTCCCTCGTTTACGAGGGGCCGTTACGCGTACGACTTTGGCGATACCGCGATGACCACACCGCTTATCAGGATGATGACGCTGGGCTCGGGCTTTACACCGTCCGCCAACCACGCCGGTGGCCTACGCTACCACGGCATGAACTCCACGCTCTCAAAACTCTACCAGGACGGTTATCTGGAAGCCCGCTCGGAAGTACAGACCGAAGTATTCGAGGCCGCGAAGACCTTCATGAAAGTCGAAGGCATACTTCCCGCGCCGGAATCTTCCCACGCGATAAAGGCGGCAATCGACGAGGCCCTCGTGTGCAAGAAAACAGGCGAGAAGAAGGTGATCCTGTTCGGCCTTTCGGGAACGGGCTACTTTGACATGACGGCTTTCATGGCGTATAACGACGGGAGCATGAGCGATTACATTCCGACCGATGAGGACATCGCGAAGAGCCTAAGCGCATTGCCCGACATTCCGCAGAACAAGTGATCCATGAATTTTGATCCGGCCTTTGTCCCCTACCCCTCCACCCGTTATCCCATCTACGCGGGAGGGGGCATGGTCGCCTCTTCGTCGCCCCAGGCATCGGCGGCGGGCATCGAGGCCCTGAGACAGGGCGGAAACGCCATTGACGCCGCGGTGGCAGCGGCGGCGGCTATCACTGTGACCGAGCCATGCTCCAACGGCATTGGAAGCGACGCCTTTGCAATAGTCTGGTCCGGGGGGAGGCTATACGGTCTTAACGCGTCAGGGAAGGCTCCCCTCAACATCTCGATAGAAAAACTGAAAGCAGCTTACGGGGATATCGCGAAGGTGCCACCTTCCGGCTGGGCGCCGACTATGGTTCCCGGGGCACCGAAAGCCTGGGCCCGCCTTGCAGAGCGCTTCGGCAAGCTCTCTCTCAAGAAATCCATGGAGGCCGCCATTCGTTACGCCCGCGAGGGCTTTCCCCTGAACGCCAATCTGCCGGCGTTTTTTACCAGCGCGGCGGAACGTTACGGATCACAGTGTGGCGGCAAGGAGGTTTTCGGTGAATGGTTCAGGACTTTCATGCCGGGAAGCGCTCCCAAAGCCGGCGACATGCTGGTCCTTAAAAACCACGCCGAGAGCCTCCAGGCGATTGCCGACAGTAACGCCGATGATTTCTACAAAGGACGCCTCGCCGATCGCATTGTCGCGGATTCTGAAGAACTTGGGGGCTTTTTCTGCAAAGAGGATTTTTCGTCATACGACGCGGAATGGGTCGATCCCGTTTCAGTTAACTACCGCTCCTACGATGTCTGGGAGATTCCGCCTAACGGCCAGGGGGTCGCCGCCCTCGCCGCTTTGAATATCCTGAACAATTTTGAGTTTACTTCACGGGATGATCCCATCATTTTTCACAGACAATGGGAAGCCATGAAGCTTGCCTTTTCCGATGTCCTCGCGCATGTTACCGACATACGTTATATGAAAGAGGATTTCCGCGAATGGCTCAGTCCCGAATACGGGAAAAAGCGAGCGGGTGAAATCGGGGAAAGGGCATGCCTCCCCACCCCGCTGCATCCTCCAAAGAGCGGCACGGTATACCTCGCGACAGCCGATGGCGAAGGGAACATGGTTTCGTATATACAGAGCAACTACAACGGTTTCGGCAGCGGGGTTGTGATCAGGGGAACGGGCATTGCCCTGCAGAACCGTGGGGCGGACTTCTCGCTCGATCCGCATGCGGCTAACGCGCTTGCCCCCGGCAAGAAGAGCTACCACACCATCATCCCCGGTTTCATAACGAAAGATGGAAAAGCCCTGGGGCCATTCGGCGTCATGGGCGCTTATATGCAGCCCCAGGGCCATGTTCAGGTTGTCACCAACTTGATCGATTTCGGCTTAAATCCTCAACAGGCTTTGGACGCCCCCCGCTGGCAGTGGATCGAGGGCAACAAAATCTACGTGGAATCCGGCTTCAATGCGGAAATTGCCCGCGCCCTCGCAAAAAGGGGCCACGATGTAAGGGTATCCCTCCAAACCGCGACTTTTGGCCGCGGGCAAATCATACTGAGAACGGAAAACGGCGCCCTCGTGGGAGCGACGGAAGGGCGAACGGGCGGCAATATCGCCATTATCTGAAGAACGCTCGACTAATTCCAGAAAATTGTTTATCATAGACCCATGCTGGAATTCAAGGACTACATCGCCGATTGGCCTGATATGCCTTACTCCAACTTCTCCGAATGGCTTGCGGGCATTGTCCAAAAGTGGGGAGATAAAACCGCCGTTTTTTACCGTGCCGAAGGAAAGAAAGAATTTACAATCTGGTCATATAACAAGCTTGGCAAGGAATGCCGCAGAATCGCCGGGGGTCTCCTTGCGGCGGGGCTCGTCAAGGGCGACCGGGTTTGCCTTTGGGCGGAAAACCGCCCGGAGTGGATGGCGGTCTGGCTCGGCGCCGCCATCGCCGGCCTCGTGATCGTTCCGGTTGACTTCTTTTCGTCCGAAAAAGAATGCGTCAACATCCTTTCGATTACCGGCGCCAAAGCCTTCTTTCATTCCACGCGAAAACAGGATTTCGCCGACTCACTCGCATTCCATGGGCTTTCCATCCCCGTAAAGGTGAACCTGTCAGGCAAAACCTACGCTTCTTTCGGAAACTCCGCAAGCGAAATTCCCCTGCCGGCCGGCATCGCAGAAAACGACCCGTTATCAATAGTCTTTACCTCCGGAACCACCGGTTTTGCGAAGGGCGTAACGCTGACCCACAAAGGCATCATCGCCAATTCCAACGCCGCCATACTCTCGCTCAGGGCCTACCCGACTGACGTGTTCATCAACGTGCTTCCGCTGCACCATACCTATCCCACAACCTGTTCCTTCATCTCTCCCCTATCTGTGGGGGCGGCAACCATCATCGTGGAAAGGCTAGTCGGCTCCGTGGTCGTGGACGACATACGCGACGCGAAGGGGACTTTCCTCATCGCGGTGCCGCTGCTCTACGACAAGGTAATGGCCGCCATAGAAAAACGCTACAGGGCCCTGCCAAAAATAGTCCGGGCCGTGCTGGACGTGTTCAGGGCAATTGCGCTGGCGGAAGCGAAACGCGGACGCATCGGCTTTGGCCGTTTTTTCTTCAAGTTTATCCGCAAGAAAGCCGGCCTTCATTCAATCAGAATGATGGTCGCCGGTGGCGGCCCCTTGAATCCGAAGACTGCGGACTTCTTCGATTCTTTCGGGTTCAACATTGTCCACGGTTACGGCACGAGCGAAAACAGCCCGCTCATCAGCGTCAATACCCCCTGGCACAGGCGAAACGAATCGGTAGGACTCCCGGTGAAATACACGGAAGTAAAATTTCTCAATTGTAAAGAGGACGGGATCGGGGAAATAGCCATAAAATCCCCGTCCGTCATGCTGGGCTATTTCAACAACAGCGAAGCCACCGCAGAGACCTTCACCCCTGACGGCTGGCTCAAGACAGGGGACCTTGGTTACCGCGACAAAGACGGATTTATATACATCAGCGGAAGGCATAAAAACCTGATCGTCAGTTCCGGCGGCAAGAATATTTACCCGGAGGAAATCGAAGCCCATTTCAACGGTTCAAGGATCATTGCCGAGATTCTCATCGTTGGCCGAAAGGAAAGGGAATACGGCGGAGAGGAAATCCTCGCCGTGGTGGTTCCCAACTACGAGAACATCCGCAGCGATCACCCCGGCAAAGAAGAAGACGACGCGTTTATCCATGTACTGGTTAAACGTGAAATAGAAAATGTAAACCGGGGCCTTGTTGTTTACAAAAAGATAAGCGACTTCATACTCCGCAAGGAACCGTTTGAAAAAAACGCCCAGCAGAAGATCAAGCGATTTCTGTACAAGAGCTATGAGAATCCGGTATAAAGTGAAGAGTGAAAAAAAATAACCACGAAGGGCACGGAGTGATTTACCTGTAAATTCTCTCGCAGAGGCGCGGAGGCGCAAGGGAAGAAAACTACAGAGGGCAAAATATGTTGAAAACTATAATTGCATTAATTTCTCTATTTTTGTTTTCTTGCAATAAAAATATACAGAACGCTATTTTAAATGAAACAAATATGGAACAACACAATATATTAAGATCAGAAGAAATAGATGTTGAAAAGTCTGAAATAGTTATATTCACAGAAATTCCACCTAAAATAATGTATGTAATTTCAAAAGAAGGATTACGCAAACGTTCTGATCCATCACTTAACGGTAACATAACTGGAATTTTATTGTATGGTGAAAGAATAATAATAGACAGAATCACGAAAAAGAATGATACCGTTGATAACATCATAGATTACTGGTATGGTATAAGATATGAAAAAGATACATGGGTTTTTGGTGGATACCTTTCTGAATTATTGCCATCTGATGTACCTGTGTTTTTTGGAAGATGGGATAACATAAATCGTGAAAGAGAGACATGGGAGTTTAAGCCAAACGGTGATTTTATGAATGCACTTAAAGAATCATCAATAGGTGTGTGTGGGGTAGATGGGAAATAAAGGATGATATAATTACTATTTTTCATGAACATTTAGGAGATCAAGCCGATTTTGCTGAATCAAATGAAATAATAATTTTTCAATTAACAATAATCAGTATTAATAATATTATTTTGAAAGATTTAAATAATGGAAATATAGAATTAAAAAGAAATAATGATCCATGGTAATTCAAATTGTCGTTTCTCTCTTCTTTTTCTTCCTTTGCGTACTTTGCGATCTTTGCGCCTCTGCGAGAAAATTTGCAAGTTCTTCCCTACTTCCCTACTCCCCTACTCCCCTACTCCCCTACTCCCCTACTCCCCTACTCCCCTACTCCCTTATTCCCTTGTTCCCTTGTTCTTGCACTTTCTTTGAAACCCTGATAACATAAGACAAGCGCTAATAACCGAATGTTAAAACTGCTGAAGTATATTAAACCATTTGCCTTCCCCCTCGTCCTTGCGATAGGCACCCTTTTTGTCCAGGCCTTTTGCGATCTCACCCTACCGAACCTCATGTCCCGGCTCGTGAACCTCATCCTCTCGGATACTACCACGGGAGTATCCGCCGAGGGTGGGAGCGGTGGGATCCTACGTTTAGGGTTCATGATGGGAGCGGTGGCCCTGATCGGCGGTGGCGCGGCGGTGGGGGTGAGCTTTCTCTCCACGCGGATTGCAGCGGGAATTGCCAGGGATCTCCGCTACGCGGTCTTTCAAAAGGTGGAAAGTTTTTCCAGCCATGAATTCGATTCTTTTTCCACGGCCTCCCTCATTACACGTTGCACCAACGACGTAACCCAGGTGCAGATGATCTTCATCATGGGGATTCGCATGCTCTGTTACGCGCCGGTCATGGGGATTGGGGGGATTATCATGGCGGTGAACATGGCGCCGTCCATGAGCTGGATCATCGCCCTGGCGGTGGCAGTCCTCATCTGTTTGATAGTCACGGTTAACTCTATTGTTATGCCAAAGTTCAAGAAGATTCAGGCTTTGGTCGACGGCCTTAACCGGATCGCCAGGGAGACCTTGAACGGCCTTATGGTAATCCGGGCTTTCGGCGCACAGGATCACGAGAAAAAACGTTTTGATGATATAAACAGGGAGCTTACTTCCACCAACAGGTTTGTGAACCGGGTTATGACCCTTATGATGCCCGTGATGAACCTCATCATGAATACCGCCATACTCCTGATTATATGGAACGGTTCCCACCGCATTGCCGCTTTTTCCATGGGGGTAGGCGATATGATGGCATATATTCAATATACCATGCACGTCATTTTTTCCTTCCTCTTCTTTTCGATGGTATTCGTCATGCTTCCCCGTACCGCCGTCTCTGCTGAGAGGATCGCACAGGTACTTGGTACTGAAGTTTCGATTAACGACCCGGAAAACCCTCTCGTGCCAGCCAGCGCACGGGTCGGCCGCGGCGCGAAGGTGGAATTCAGGAACGTGTCTTTCCGCTACGAAGGGGCTTCGGAGTATGCGTTAAGCGATATCAGTTTTACCGCAGAGAGCGGGGAAACCACCGCGATTATCGGCGCCACAGGCTCGGGGAAGTCTACCATAGCCAACCTTATCCTCCGGTTTTACGATGTGTCCGAAGGAGACGGAGCCATTACGCTTGATGGGCTTGACATGCGCGCTTTCTCCCAGAAGGAACTGCGATCGCGAATAGGTTATGTGCCACAAAAGAGCATTCTCCTTTCAGGGCCCATATCGTTTAACCTCCGTTACGGGAAGAAAGACGCCTCGGACGCAGAGATCCGTGAAGGCATAGAGATCGCGCAGATTCTGGACTTCATCAACGAGGGGCCGGAAGGGATGGAAGCGGCGCTCGCACAGGGAGCCGCGAATATTTCAGGCGGACAGAAGCAGCGGCTTTCCATCGCGAGGGCGCTGGTGCGGGACCCCAGCCTCCTCATCTTTGACGACAGTTTTTCCGCCCTGGATTTTGCAACCGATGCACGGCTTCGTCAGGCACTGGCGGAAAAGAGGCAGGAGACCACAAAGATCATTGTGGCGCAGCGGGTCGGGACTATCATGCAGGCGGAAAAGATCATCGTTTTGGACGAGGGCAAAATCGTGGGAATGGGCACTCATAAAGAATTGATGGAAAGCTGCGTTCAATACCGGGAGATCGCGGAATCACAAATTTCCGAGGCTGTAAATGGGTGACGCAAGGAATACTCAAGGCAGGCTGCCCCCTCCCGGCGGAGGGCGTGGGCCCGGGCCTTTCGGCGGCGGCGGGCCGGGACAGTTCGCGGCTATGGGCGCGAAGGCCAGGGACTTCAAGGGTACGATAAAGCAGCTTGCGGCGTATCTAAAGCCTCACTGGTTTACGATCATTTTTGTGTGGGTGCTGGCGCTGCTCTCAACTCTCTTCGCGATTATCGGCCCACGGGTAATGGGAGCAGTTACCGATGAACTGGTGGCGGGAATCGCCCGGCAGGTATCGGGGGCCGGAACAGTCGATTTCGGGCGGATCGCGCAGATCCTCTTCTGGCTTCTGGGGCTCTATATCATCAGTACCCTTTGTTCACTGTTCCAGGGTTTTCTGATGACCGGCGTAAGCATGAAGGTGAGTTATACGCTACGGGACAGCATCGATCAAAAGATCCACCGCCTTCCATTTACCTATTTCGATGGTGTTACCCACGGGGAGGTTCTCTCCCGGCTTACCAATGACGTGGACACCGTGAACCAAAGCCTGACCATGAGCCTCGTCCAGATAATCAGCTCAGTATGTTCGTTGGTGGGAATACTCTGCATCATGTTTTCCGTGAACTGGATTCTTACGCTCATGTCCATTTGTTCCCTTTCCATTTCGGTCATTTTTATCCGCCTGATAGTCAAACAATCGCAAAAGCTCTTCAGGGCCCAGCAAAAACGTCTGGGGCAGGTAAACGGCCATATCGAGGAAATGTTTTCCAGCCATGTGGTGGTGAAGGCCTTTTCCGGGGAAGAAGAGTCGGTAAAAACCTTTGACGCCCACAATAAAGAACTCTACCAATCCGCATGGAAGGCGAATTTTCTTTCTGGCCTCCTCATGCCTATCACCGCGTTTGTGGGAAACATGACCTACGTGGTGATCTGCGTGGTCGGCGGGATTTTTGCGGTTCGCGGCTTGATGACCGTGGGTGAAATTCAGGCCTTTCTTCAATACATACGCTCGGTGAACCAGCCCCTGACCAATATCGCAAATATTTCAAATATACTCCAGCAGACTGCCGCCGCCGCGGAACGCGTTTTTGAATTCCTCGGCGAAGAAGAGGAGATACCCGATCCGGTTAACCCCCCGCCTCCCCCCTCCCCCTATAGCCCTCTGATTTTTGAGAACGTCCGCTTCGGTTATAACGCTTCAAGACCCGTTATTCGCAATTTCTCCTCTTGTATTGAGCCGGGACAAAAGATTGCCATCGTGGGGCCCACGGGCGCGGGGAAAACTACGATCGTAAAACTCCTCATGCGTTTTTATGACGTCAACGGAGGCTCCATTTCAATAGGGGGAAACGACATACGGGAATTGCGGCGACACGATCTCCGTTCCCTTTTCGGCATGGTTTTACAGGACACCTGGCTCTTTTCCGGTACAATCGCCGACAACATCCGCTACAGCCACCCCGACGCCTCCCTTGCCGAAGTGGAGGAAGCCGCCAAAGCCGCGCAAGTGGATCATTTTGTCCGTACCCTGCCCGGCGGCTACGACATGATCCTTAACGAGGAAAGCGACAATATTTCCGCCGGACAGAAACAGCTTCTTACCATTGCGCGCGTAATCCTCGCGAATCCAGGAATGCTCATCCTTGACGAGGCGACCAGCAGCGTGGACACCCGCACCGAGCGGCTGATACAGAAAGCCATGGATAACTTGATGAAACAGAGGACGAGCTTTATCATTGCCCATCGGCTCTCTACCATTCACAACGCCGACCTCATCCTTGTACTGAAAAACGGTGATATCGTGGAGCAGGGAACTCACCGCCAGCTTTTGGAGCAGCAAGGTTTCTACGCCGAGCTTTACTCGAGCCAGTTCGCGGGAAGGGAGATTTAACCACGAACCACACAAACAGACACGAACAATAAAAGTGACTGTCACTATATACGTAAAGGAGACCGTTATATGAAAGAACTCGACATTGAACAATTCTGGAAAGACGATGAAGTCGCGCACAGGGAAAACTGCTTCGCCAAGGAAGCCCCGCAGGTTGCCCTTGGGATAAGGATGAGCCACGAATGTTTTAACGACGAACTGGGGGTGAACATAAATCCGTGGGCGCCCAATCCGCCGGAAATAATGCGGGAATACGCGAAGCGGTACAATGACAAGGCCGAGAAAGTTGTGGGAAAACGGCTTGTAAACGAAGAGTATCCGTCCAGGAATGAGATTTTTCCAAAGGTGAAAAGGATAGGCGATTTTTTCGGCGGCCGTTATTTTTACAAAGACGGGGCTGAATACCTTGAAGGTTACGCCAAGACGCCTGAGGAACTTGAAAAGCTACTTGACAATGTGGAAAAAATAGATGCACGGGATTTTGCCTTCCCTTCCGACTGGGATCAAAAGATAAAAACGATATACGAGGAAACCGGGCTTAAACCTGAACCGCGCTTTTTTGGCAGGCATATAAGGGGGCCCTGTACCCTTGCCACTTCCATCATGGGCGTCAATGAATTTATATACCTTTGGTACGACGAACCGGAACTGGCGCGGCGTTTTTCCGCCGTGATGGGCGACACGATAATTAAGCTTAACAAAGCGATAGATGCCGCGTGCGGCTATAACGAACAAAACAAACCGCACGGTTTTAGTTTTGCCGATGATAATTGCTGCCTTACCACCCCGGAGTTCTACGAGGCCTTCGGGTATCCGGTATTAAGGAAGGTTTTTGAATACTGGTCGCCGGAAGAGAATGATCCGAGGTACCAGCATTCGGATTCGGATATGGGACATCTTTTACCGGTACTGGGCCGTCTTGATTTAACCGGGGTAAATTTCGGCCCGAATGTCCTGGTCGATGAAATCAGAAAGTATCTGCCATGGGCGCGGATTGACGGCTGTATAGCGCCTTACGTCTTTATGCGAAACCAAAGCGAGGAACTTGTGTCCCAGGTAAAGCGGGACTGCCGTATGGCTATAGAATCCGGGACTAAGGGCCTCAACCTGTTTACCGCCGGATCGATTAACCCAGGCAGTTCCCTAAGGAGCATGCGTCTGGTTATGCAGACAATTCAGAATTATGGCAGGTATCCGCTTTGATAACATTCCGAAAAATTTCTCAATTCTGACAAGAGAGACAATGCCTTTGTTTTGGAATCGGCGGTTCCCTGCAACACTACCCTTGCCCCGAAATCGGTACATCCATTTTGGCCAAGCCCAAACATCTGACAGGGACCGTCACGGAAAAAACGCGAAGCGTCCCTGATAATTTTATCAGACTGAACCAAGTTCAGCATGACGAGTCCTGGGATATCCTTTAATAGAGCCCATTGATGCCTGGCATTGGCGCAGCAATGAATCCCGATACGGCCACCGAAATATTCGGTTAATTTATTAAGCTCAGGAAGGGAGAATTCACTAAACTGTTCGTTATTAATGGAACCTATTTCATCCTCCGAGAGGGTTATCCCATAGGGCATATAATAATCAGGATAATGGGCAATGAATTCCTTTCCAAAAGTTCTAAACCAAAGCTCAAGGAAATCCCTCAGAATATCCGAGATCATGGCTATGAGGTCTTTCACCGCTTCCGGTTCATCGTAAAG
>JGI24698J34947_10000670_pt1 | contig 16651 bp, 14 predicted proteins | sample TergutMp193P3_FD_34947 | JGI IMG/M metagenome (IMG submission 34947) | reverse complement strand
TTGAACCAATAATCATAATATTTTGATTTATCACGAGTATTTTTTTGTCCTGCTTTTTCTCTAAAAAAATTTAAGCTGGAGTTTTGACACAATCTCCCCCCTCTCCCCCCCCATCACACAATGTTTTTTATAAAAGAGAATGTCCCGTCCGTGGTACTGGCAACTCAAAAGAGTTGTTTCGTCAGGAGTTTGCAAAAATAGAAGGTGTAAGTTTTCTGGTATGGACATAATGTTATTTCTTGTGAACAGTGCGGCTTTGTATACGCCTCTAACATTCCGGAACAGGCAGATTTTGACGCATATCATATAAACGCAAACAAATATGAACATGAAATAGAGCAGCCGGATATAATACCGGCAGATATGAGCATATTATACTCCGTTATCGCAATAAATGGTATGGTGATTATCAGCGTTCCAGATATGACATCATTGGCGTCAAAAGAATTGCCGTATCAGGAATTCATCAGAGAACATATCAATTATTTTACGGTAGTATCGCTTTCCAATTTGATGATGTAGCACGGGTTTCACGTTATTTTCCTGAAAAAGACGAAATGAAACTTGAAAATGAAATAGTAAAACTGCATACGAATTATTCGTTTGAATATTAACGTTTACTGGGACTATATAACAGGAGAACTATAGGAATGAAACAACGTGTAGCGGATTTTATAGCCGACTATCTTGCCCAAAATAATATAACACAAGTGTTTTCTGTGGTTGGAGGCGGGGCTATGCATTTGAATAACGCATTTGCCATCAATAATCGCCTAAACGTGATTTACAATCACCATGAACAGGCTTGCGCTATAGCGGCTGAAAGCTACAGCCGTATCCATAATCAAATGGCCGCGGTGTGCGTAACCAGCGGTCCTGGCGGTACAAACGCCATTACCGGCGTGCTTTGCGCTTGGCAGGATAGCATGCCCATGCTTGTAATATCCGGGCAGGTACGTTACGACATTACAGTTGATAGTACAGGATTGGATTTAAGGCAATTCGGCGAACAAGAGTACTACATTGTGCGGTCAGTCGCGCCTATGACCAAGTATTCTGTTATGATAAATGATTCAAATAAAATAAAATATTGTCTGGGCAAGGCTATTTATCTTGCAAATACAGGCAGGCGCGGCCCGTGCTGGATAGATGTTCCGCTTAACATACAGAGCCAGATAATAGAGACTGATGATCTGCAGGAATATGTGCCGGAACCATCCTTTACCGTAAGCGAAGATATTACTAATAATGTAATACGCGAAATACAAACCGCAAAAAAACCGGTAGTTATTGCGGGATCGGGGATACGCGCTTCAGGCGCTTTAAACGATTTTTACAGCCTCGTAGATAAATTGAAACTGCCGGTAATATGCCCTACAAGCGTTGTAGACCTATTTTCACTTTCCGATAACCAATACTATGGAATGTTTGGGACATTCGGCGGCAGAATGGGAAATTTTATTGTCCAAAATGCTGATTTACTTATCGTTTTAGGATGCCGGCTTTCATTTAAGCAGATAGGCTTTAATTTTCAAAATTTTTCTCCCACTTCAAGAAAAATTGTAGTCGATGCCGATTCTAATGAACTAAAAAAACCAACCGTGAACATAGATATTCCTATCTGCGCCGATGTTGCAGATATCATTAATACTCTACAAAAGCGAGATTTTGATTGCAGGTTGGATGATAAACAGACTTGGATTAATTATTGCAGATTTATAAAACATAATATCGGTATTGAAGAGCATGAAAAAAAGGATACCATAAGCGCTTATGAATTTTCTAAAATTTTATATAATCGGTTGGATCATAATGCCATAGTTGTATTGGGTAATAATTGCGCGGCTGTTTCCATGCTACAATGTGGTATAAAAGTACGCGGGCAGCGTTTATATGGCAATGTGAACTGCGGTACTATGGGTTATGACATACCGGCCGCCATAGGGGCCAGTGTTGCCTCTTGTGACACGGTATACTGTGCCACAGGTGACGGCAGTTTTCAAATGAATCTACAGGAACTACAAACTATTGTGTATAACAATTTACCTGTTAAAATAATAATTTTTAACAACAACTCCTATCAGGCTATCGTACAAACACACACAAATTTTTTTAACGGCGTATTGGCCGGCTGTACAAATTCATCGGGGATAAGTTTCCCTTCATTTGAAAAACTGGCGTGTGCTTATGATTTTCCGTTCCGACGCATATCCAAAAGCGCAGAGCTGGAAGAAGCCGTAGAATGGCTTACCCATACGGAAGGAAGGACAATGTTAGAACTTGTGCAAACGCAGGCAGATCCAATAACGCCGAAATTATCCAGCAAAAAAATGCCTGACGGTACTATAGTCTCGCCTCCGATAGACGATATTTCTCCGTTTTTGACGCCTGATGAGTACGCTCAATGCCAATATGAAAATTATGCGAGAGGAGATAATAGATAATGCGTGAGTTCAAACTTGGCAGCATCGAAATAGGTGTTGAGTGTCTGCCTGTTGTAATACCCGAAATTGGGATAAATCATGGCGGGTCTCTTGAAATAGCAAAATTAATGGTAGATGCGGTTGTTGAAAACGGGGCTAAACTGGTAAAACATCAAACCCATATTGTAGAAGATGAAATGAGTTCCTCAGCAAGGCGTGTTATACCAGGTAACTCGGTAAAATCCATTTACGATGTCATGGCGGAATGCGCTCTTTCGGAAAACGATGAGCACGATCTTATGCGTTACGCTGAAAGCAAGGGAATCGTTTTTTTAAGTACGCCGTTTTCACGCGCCGCAGCAAATCGTCTTGAGAAATTTGGCGTGGCTGGGTACAAGATAGGTTCCGGCGAACTTAACAATTATCCGCTTATTGAACATATAGCATCGTTTGGTAAACCAATGATTGTTTCTACCGGTATGAACGATCTTCAGGCAATTGAAAAAACTGTAAATATTTTGGAACGTAAATCCGTTCCTTATGCGCTATTACATACTACAAACCTGTACCCAACCGCGCCGCAGTTTGTACGTTTGGGAGCTATGCAACAGCTTATGAATCATTTTCCAAATGTCCCAATAGGATTGTCAGATCATACGTTGAACAACAACGCCTGTATTGCGGCTATTGCGCTAGGCGCGTCTGTTGTGGAACGGCATTTTACGGATAAAAAAACACGGACAGGGAACGATATTATCTGCTCCATGGACGGTCAGGAACTTAAGGAATTAATACAGGCTACAGAAGAAGTTTTCGTTATGCGTGGCGGGACAAAATCCGCGTTACCGGAAGAACAAGTAACAATTAATTTTGCCTTTGCTACAGTAGTTTCCATTGCTCCCATAAAGAAGGGCGAGCTTTTTACAGCTCAAAACATTTGGGTCAAACGCCCGGGCACAGGACAGATACTGGCGGAAAAATATAACTATATAATCGGGAAAACAGCCGCAATGGATATTACGGCGGATACTCACTTAACCAAAGAAATGGTGAATGGATTTTGAAGCCTATAAAACTCGCATTTGTAACAGGCACAAGGGCGGATTATGGTAAATTAAAATCCATTATGCGGTTGTGCGATAGCCAGCCAGATATGGAAACTTTTGTGTATGTAACCGGTATGCACCTTATGCCGGAATACGGTTTTACATTAGACGAAATAAAAACGGATGGGTATAAAAATATTTTCGTGCCGCCAGATTTTAAACCTTCTGGTAACATGGATGAAAACCTGGCGCAGACCATACTATGTTTCTCTGCTTTCGTAAAAGAAATAAATCCTGATTTGATCGTAGTACATGGAGACCGGATAGAACCACTGGCCGGCGCGATTGTAGGTGTGCTTAACAACGTGAAAGTCGCCCATATTGAGGGCGGCGAAGTTACCGGTACTGCGGATGAATTTATGCGCCATGCAATTTCCAAACTCAGCATTATGCATTTTGTAGCAAACAACGAGGCAAAATACCGTCTTATACAGCTAGGAGAACAGGAAAACAGCATATATGTTATAGGATCGCCGGATATTGACATTATGCTTTCCCAAACTCTTCCGTCGATTGAGACTGTAAAATATAAACACAAGATAAAATTTACAACCTATGCGATATTTATTTACCATCCTGTTACAACATCATCAAATTTGGAGTATGAAGTTTCGCAGGTTATCTCTGCTATAACCAGTTCTGTTAACAATTATATTGTTATTTATCCAAATAACGACAGTGGTTCTCAAATTATATGCAATGCGATTTCTGCTTTGGAAGACAATGAACATTTTTTGCTTTTTAAATCACTTCCTTTTGAAGACTTTTTGGCATTATTGAAGAATGCTGAATTCATTATAGGCAACTCCAGCGCAGGTATACGTGAGGCGTGTGTGTATGGAGTACCAGCAATAGATATTGGAACACGGCAGAACAACCGCTATGTACCAGGAGCGTTAAAAAATATTCAGCATACTGAGGAAAATACTGAGAATATTTTACAATCTATAAAGAAAATATCCAATTTTTGTTTCTCATCAAATTATTTTGGTGACGGCAAAAGCGCAAGGCTTTTTCTTGAGGCAATAAAATATTCCACCGCAATTAAGGCGGATCTGCAAAAAACATTTGTGGATATGGATGTTACTTCACAAGCGATAACAAATTATATAAATGAGGTTTGCTTCTGAAAACTGCTGTATTGACAGGGGCAACAGGATTTATTGGATTTGCGTTGTTAAAAGAATTAATAAAAAATGGCATGTACGTTTATGTCCTTTGCCGTTCAAATTCCAAACGTCGTTTTCGTCTTGACGGACTTTCCGGTATAACTGTTATAGAAGCGGATTTGGAATCTGCCGAAAGTGTAAAAATTAAGCAAAAATGCGATATTTTTTATCATCTTGCATGGGATGGCGAAAGGGATAATTTTACACAGCAGTACAAAAACATTGACATTGCCGTTAATTGCTTAAAGTTATCAGCTAAATTGGGGTGCAAACGTTTTATATGTACCGGTTCACAGGCAGAATACGGCGAAACAAAATCATTGATTACGGAAGATACGTCGCTCCAACCCGCCACAGCTTATGGCGCGTGCAAAGCCGCAGCATATTATTTAACGGCTGATTTAGCCAAACGCCTTGATATTGAATATACATGGGTGCGTATTTTTAGTGTATATGGCCCTAACGATAATCAGAATACGCTCATAATGAATTTAGTAAAGGGTTTGAAGGAAAACGGCAGCTTCACGTTAGCCACAAATGGCGAGCAAATTTGGAACTACTTGTATGAAGAGGACGCAGCCCGTGCCTTACGAATGCTGGGAACTAATGATGGCATAACAGGAGTTTACAATCTTGCGAGCCATGTATCTAAACCGCTTAAATATTTTATTGAAGAAACAAAACGCATTATTGCGCCAAATGGGATTATATCGTATGGCACAGATGAAAGCGCGGTTAATTTAAATGTTTCTATTAACAAGATATATGGTATGATAGGAGAATTTGAAAATATTACATATAATACCGGTATAAAAAAAATAAATTTTGATGAAATAGAAGGAAATGATGGAAAATAATTTATATCAATTATTCATGGATGCGCTGGATCAAAGCCTAGCTGGTAATTATTTGAATCCGCATAGAACTCTTTGTGATCAGGCAAAAAAGTATATTATTAACGGCAATCAATTGTATATATGGCCAGCAGGTATAATGGGTAAAACTTTTTTTGATCGTATAAAGCAAAGCGGTTATTGTAACATTAAGCTTGTTGATTCTAATGCAAAAGCAGAAAATAGTATGCATATTATAAAACCTGAAGATATTGAAAACTGTCAACAATCTGTTCTTGTTATTGCATCCTTAAGCCATAGCAATAAAATATATCATTTGGCCAAAAATATGGGTTTTAAAAATATCCTAATGTATTATGATGTAGTGGATATTTTATTAAATGAATTACAAGATTTTCCTGAAGATTTCTATATCAAAATTTTTGATGATTGCAGAAGACTCCTTTTGGAGAATAAGAAATTATATATTGATATGTATAATTCCCTTGAAGATGAGTTATCTAAAACAAGATTCTTGGAAAATATGATGTTTAGACTTACAAAAGATATCACATATACTTTCCGATATGATGATAAATTACCACAATATTTCAACGCATTAGTACCAAAACCATCGAAGGAATCTGTTATTGTTGATGGCGGCGGATATATAGGTGATACGCTCGAACAATTTTTAGTGTATTCTAATAGAAATTTTAAATCTTATTATCTTTTTGAGCCTGATTTTAAATTACTTGAACAAGCTAAAAGAATCAGTAATGATAATAGAATTCATTACATAGGAAAAGGGTTAAGCAATGAATTATCCGAAAAGAGATTTTTAACAACAGAAGGGGGTGGTGGGGTGATGGGAGGACACATCAGCGAATGTGGTAACACCATGATTTCCTTAACTTCTATTGATAGTGAGATTTCAGATAAAATTACCTTTATCAAACTGGATATAGAGGGAGCAGAATTAGACGCATTAAAAGGCGCTGAAAAGACAATAAAGTCTTTCAAACCAACCTTGGCTGTTTGCCTATATCANAAGGCAAGTGATTATATTGATATTTTTGAGTATATTCGGAATATAAATCCAGANTATAAATTTTTTATTCGTCATCATTCNGATTATTATACTGAAACAGTGCTTTATGCAATATGATGCNGTGGCATAGAGAAAGTAATTTGAGATAATATAATTGATAAATTTTAATCAACAGCATAAAGACCTGTTATTTACTTTAATAAACCAATTTTGGCGTTTGATTTCAGGTCCTATAACTTTGTTACTGATACCGTTGTATTTATCACCAGAACAACAGGGATATTGGTATCTTTTTGGAAGTTTAGCCGCACTCAGTATTTTTGCTGATTTGGGGTTTTCCAATATTATTTTACAGTTTTCCGCCCATGAATATGCTTTTCTTCATTTTACAGATGAAGGGTTACTTGAAGGTGAAGAAGGATATTTAAAAAGACTTGGAAGTTTTCTTAGATTTACCATAAAATGGATTTCTACAATATGTGCGATAGTTTTTCCGGTAATATTTATTATTGGGATAGCATTTTTTATAAGAGATCAGGTTTTTGGCATTTATTTTATGCCATGGACGCTATATGCCATAGGTTCGTTAATTAATTTTTTTAATAATTCTATTTTATCTTTTATAGAAGGTCTTAACAAAATTGAGACAATTCAAAAAATACGTTTTAGGGTAGCGGTTCTTAATACAGTTACTTTAGCGCTTATTCTTGTGTTGGGCGGAAATATTTACGCGCTCGCTATTGGTATATTACTCAGCTCATCTTCTATTTTTATATCAATATTTGGAAGTTTCAGAAAGCTGCTAAAACAATTACTGGATATATCAAAAGGGTTTGTATATTTCTGGAAAAAAGAAGTAGTTCCTCTTTTTATTCGATATGCTCTTAGCTTTTCCAGCGGTTATTTTATTTTTCAGATATACACGCCTCTTATGCATTATTTTCATGGGTCTGTTTACAGTGGAAAAGTTGGTATAACCATAGCTTTAGTAACGGCAATTTTCAATATGAGTAATATTTGGATGTATACGATAATACCCAAAATAAATATGCTTATTTCACAAAAATTATGGAAAGAACTTGACAGACTTTATATAAAGAGACTTTTTTTATCTCTTGGAACATATTTATTTATCTCTATCGGAGTATTTATTTTTCTGGCAGTGTTCGGTAATTTTTGGGTAATTCCTAAAATTACATCACGATTTCTTCCTGGAATATCTTTTATTATCCTATTGATTTGTTATTTTATGCAGATAATAGGTTATTCATGGGCGGTTTATCTAAGGGGACATAAACAAGAACCATATTATATTCCAAGTATGATATCTGCAGTATGGATTGCCATTACAACATTTATTGCAGGAAAATATTTGCTTCCAACATGGTTTTTCCTGGGGTTTCTTTCTGCCTGTATTTGGGGGGCACCGGTTAGTTATATTATATTTAGAAAATATAAGATGTTATGGCATGGAAGATAAAAAGCCTTTATTAAGTATTTGTATACCAACTTTTAACAGGGCAGAATACCTTGATAAAAGCCTCTCGTCAATAGTTTCTCAAAAGGAATTTATTAATGAAGATGTAGAATTGGTTATATCTGATAATGCCTCTACAGATAATACTGAGGAAATTGTAAAAAAATATCAAGTGCAATACAAAAACATATTTTATTCAAAAAATGAGGAAAATATTAGTGATAAAAATTTTCCAACGGTAATTGGTAAAGCGCATGGTATATTTAGAAAACTATGTAACGATACGTTAATTTTTTCCAATGGTTCTATTAAACATATATTAGGAATAATTAAAGAAAATTTTAAAGAAAGACCGGTTTTATTTTTTATGAATAATATGAACAAAGGAAAACAAAAGAAAAAATATATTACTAATAACTTTGATTCTTTTGTAAAAATCGTTTCTTTTTGGACAACATGGATCGGTGGTTTTGGAATTTGGGAAGATGACTTTGAAAAGATTGAAAATAAATATGATGGCTGTGAACTTCACCTTTGGCAGACAAAAGTATTGTTTGAAATTGTTGCACGTAAAGAAGTTAGTATTATAGATAATATACATCTTTTTTCAACTCAGGAAGTTCAGAAAAAGAATCTAAGCTATGGTTTATTTCAAATATTTTATTTAAATTATCTAGGTTTATATCAACAATATTTAACGAAGCAAATATTATCTGATAATATTTTTCAATATTTAAGAAAAAATTTACTCTTTGACTTTTTTCTTAGTTGGATAGTTAATTTTCATTTTGATTATATAAAATATGAAATTACAACCGATGATGATACAGCAAAACTTATATTACATGAATATCGCCATGATAAGTATTATTTTTATTTTTGTTTTAAATTAAAAATCATTATCTTAAAAAGATATATAAGAATTTTTATTAAAGGCAAAATATTATAAATTTATGTTATCTTTTTTAAAAGAACGATTAAAACAATATCTATTTCGAAAAGCATATCGCAGGCTAAACCTACACAATGAAACTGAACCTATAAATTTTTTTAGGTTGGAGAAAGTTTCTGTAGGTAAAAAAACATACGGGGGTGTAAATGTTATTGATTTCAGCCCTTCTGATACAAAATTGATAATAGGCAATTATTGTTCAATATCGCCTGGTGTTTATTTTTTGCTTGGAGGGGAACATCAAATAAATAACATTTCAACATATCCATTTAAGGCAAAATGTTTTGGATTTGAAAGAGAAGCTGGCTCCAAAGGAAATATTGTTATTAAGGATGATGTATGGATAGGGACAAATGTAATTGTTTGTTCGGGTGTAACAATAGGGCAAGGTGCTATTGTTGCCGCTGGTGCTGTTGTTACTAAAGATGTAGAACCATACGCAATTGTTGGCTGTAATCCGGCAAGGTTATTAAGATACAGGTTCGAAGAAAATATTCGTAAAAGATTATTAGCGCTGGATGTCTGTAAATTATTCGAATCTTTTAATGAGAATGATATTGATTTAATATATTCGCCTTTAACATTAGAAGTACTTGATGAAATAATAAAGAAGCGTAATTAATCTGTATGTTAAAGTAATTTTTAGAAAATTACTGTATAATTTTTAATAAAAACACTAATTCGTGCAATTTCCGATGAAAAAAAAAATAAGAATTATTGCTATTTATTTGCCTCAATTTCATCCTATTCCTGAAAACGACGTTTGGTGGGGAAAAGGATTTACGGAATGGCGAAATGTAGTAAAAGCAAAACCTCGTTTCCCAGGTCATTATCAGCCGCATCTGCCCGCTGATTTAGGGTTTTATGATTTACGCGTTCCAGAGGTAAGGATTGAACAAGCAAAAATGGCTCATGAACATGGTATTTATGGTTTTTGTTATTATCATTATTGGTTTAACGGACATTTGTTATTAGAACGTCCGCTGGAGGATATGCTAAAATCAAAAGAACCAGATTTCCCTTTTATGATATGCTGGGCGAATGAGAATTGGACAAGAGTGTGGGATGGAGGGGAAAAAGAAATACTCATAGAACAAAAGTATTCTGAAGAAGATGATGTTAATCATATACATTATTTAATGAAATATTTAAAGGATCCGCGCTATATCCGGGTAAATGATAAGCCAGTTATTTCTATTTACCGATCGGCATTACTTCCAAATATAGAGAAAACAATAGAAATCTGGCGAACTGAAGCTTTGAAAGAAGGAATAGAGCTTTATATATGCCGTTTTGAATCTTGGGGGCAAAACGGCAAAGAATATATGAAAAAAGGGATAGATGCCGCGATTGACTTTGAACCGCATACCGGTATGCATGAATATTATCAGCGTAAAAAATATGCACATCTTGTTAGAAGAGGAATAAATAAAATGTCTAAATTAATAACTGGAGAAAATATCTTTCCTCATCTTTATAATTATAAAAAATATATTTTATTACAAATAAAACGTTCTATACCAGCATATAAACAATATCCTTGTATTACTCCTATGTGGGATAACAGTGCTCGCAGAAAAAAAAATGATTTTTTTGCTTTTCGTGGTAATAAGCCAGAATTATTTGGATTTTGGCTTAAAAATGTAATTGAGAAGTTTGTTCTATATTCTGACGATGAAAATCTTATTTTTATTAACGCATGGAATGAATGGGCTGAAGGTAATCATTTGGAACCTGATATAAAATGGGGATACCGTTATTTATATGAAATTAAAAATTTAACGAAAGAGGTATAAGGCGTTTTATGGATGTTTCAATAATCATTGTAAATTATAATACTGTTTCATTCTTGGTTGGAGCTATAGACTCTATTTTAGCTAAAACAAAAAATATTGAATATGAAATAATAGTAGTTGATAACAATTCAAATGATGATTCAAGAACGATACTTTCAGAAAAATATGATAATAAAGTTATCTATCTTGGTTTATCTGAAAATATCGGTTTTGGACGAGCAAATAACGAAGCAGCAAAAATTGCTAAAGGGAGAAACCTGTTTTTTTTAAATCCTGATACTGTATTGTTAAATAATGCGGTAAAGATATTATCTGATTATTTAGATAATAATCATTGTGTTGGGTGCTGTGGCGGAAATTTAGTAGATGTTAATAATAAACCAAATATCTCTTATTTAAGAGTCAATATCTTTTCTGTTTTCTACGAACTAAATGAAATATGTTTTAAATTACTATCAAAAATGAAATTCGGAAAAAACTGTTATTACAATCATACAAATAAACCTATGAAAGTAAAATGTATAATAGGTGCTGATTTAATGATACGAAAAGAAATATTTGTTAAATTATATGGTTTTGATCCTGATTTCTTTATGTATCATGAAGAATCTGAATTAGAATCCAGGGTAATAAAAATGGGTTACGAAATATATAATATACCTTATGCAAAAATTATACACTATGAAGGAAAAAGTTTTAATAATAATAAAGATAAAATTAGATATGATTATCTGTCACGTAACATGTATATACACAAAACGTATAATAAAACAATAATCATAATAATTAATATTTTATATTTTATTAGAATAAAAATACGTTTATTTATATTTATTATTCTTCGCAATAAAGAAAAAATTACGTTATGGTCTGAAATAAATAAACAAAAAATTTACTATCTTTCAAAAATATATAATTGAACAATATGAATATTTTATTTGATTTAACAGGAACTCAATCTTCACATGATGTAAAGTTTCATGGAGGCGGTTATTATGGAGAAACAGTATTTTTTGCTTTAATAAAAAAAACAAAAAATATAATAGGTATTTATGATAGTAATTTATATATAAATCCTAAAATTATTGAATGTGGAATAAAAATATTTGATATAAATAAAATTTCTCCAAAAGAAATAATCGAGAAAGGAAATATAAATACATTTTATACTCCTCTTTTTAATAATATTAATAGTAAAATGTTCAAGTTTAATATTGATAATTACTTAATAACATGGCATGGAGCCAGAGAATTAGAAATGCCGTATAATTCTATTGAATATTACTATGCAAGTAATTTAAAAGAAAGAATTAAAAAAATAATTAAAATATTAATAAGAAAAAGACTAATTAATATTTATAAAAAGAAATATTCAGATAAACAAGCGTATATAAATAATTCACAATATATAACTGATTCTGAACATAGCAAATCAAACCTAATTAGTTTCTATCCGCATTTAGCAGATAAAAATATAGAAGTTCTATATCCGCCATTTATGGAAGAAAAAGAATCTGATATATTACCTAAAGGAATAAAACCAAAAACATATTTTTTATTAACCAGTTCTGCCAGGTGGGAAAAAAATAATTTAAGGGCAGTATGGGCTTTCGATGAATTATTTTCCCAAAATAAAAGTATAGATTATTTAGTAATATTGACCGGAGTAACAAAAGAGAAAATATTTACAAAAAAAATTAAAAACAATAATAAATTTATCTTTTTTAATTATATTGAGAAAGAAGAATTAAATACATTACATAAAAACGCTTATGCTTTTATATATCCATCATTGAATGAGGGATTTGGTTACCCTCCTGTAATAAGCATGAAATATGGTATTCCGGTAGCAGCAAGTGGAATAAGTTCAATACCAGAAATTTGTCAAAATGCGGCAATTTATTTTGATCCATATAACGTTAATGAAATTAAAAGTAGAATTATACAACTCTTAAATAAAGATATTTATAATGAATATTCTAAGCGTTCAGTTATACGCTATAATGAAATAAGTGAAAAACAAAAATTAGATTTAGAAAAGATTATTAATTTTATATTAAAAGAGAATTAATTTTTTATGATTACAATTGAAATATTTAATTTACTTTATTCTATATTATATGGCATAATTGCACTAACCGGATTTATTTTTGCTACAAATCCAAAAAAATTAAGCGGAGATAAATTTAATGGACAAATAATATTTATATTTTTATTATTTTTATTTGTTTTATTTGGCAGCCGCTCTTTTAATGTAGGTACAGATACTAATACTTATATTAATGCGTTTAAAGGTCAAAGAAAAATACAAGATATTGGATTTCGTTTATATATTTTTTTAATTCGTATTTTTTCTAAAAATTCGAGAGTTTTTTTATGTGCTATGTCTTTCTTATTTTTATTACCCTTAGGTATATATTTTTATAAAACAAAATATAAAAATAAATATTTATTATTTTTTATATTTGTAAGTATGTTATTTTTTAAAAACATTGGTATAAACATTATGAGACAAGGAATAGCGATTTCATTTTTTTTATTGTCATTGAATTATTATAAAAAAAAGAAAATATTTTATTCCTTAATATTATTTTTAATTTCAATTTCATTTCAATATTCTATGGTAATCCCAGTATGTATTTTTTTATTTTCATCTAAATTAAAAACAATAAAATTACCAATAATTTGTTTTTTATTTTTTTCTGTTTTATCAATATTTAATTTTAATATATTGTCAATTTTAAATAATAAAATAACTTTAATTAATAGAATAAATTATGTTTTAAATGCTACCTGGATTGAATATAGAACAGGGTTTCGTATTGATTTTTTTATTTTTAATACCTTCTTTGTAACATTAGGCTTATATTTTTTTAAACAAAGCATAAATAAAATTCCGGAATACAAAACTTACTTATCTTCCTATTTATTTACAAGTTCTATCTTTTTTCTTATGTTTCCTTTCCCGTATTCAGATCGTTTTGGTTTGTTATCATGGATTTTTATCCCGTTTATACTGCTTCCATTTTTCCATGAAATTAAAAGATTCAAAAAATATGGTTTATTAATTTCTTATGCTATAATATTTTCATTTAATATTTTCTTTATGATTTTAGAAAACAAATAAATATGAACGATAATATATTGGTGACTATAGGTCTTCCTTTTTATAATACAAAAAAATATTTAGACTTTTCAATTCAGTCAATTATTAATCAAACATACGAGAATTGGGAGCTAATATTAACAGATGACGGCAGTACAGACAATTCTCTTGAAATTGTTAAGAAATATTTATTTGATTCACGTATTACCTTAATATCAGATAATGAAAATAAGGGATTACCATTCCGTCTAAATCAGCAAATAAATTTAGCTAAAGGGAAATACTTTGCAAGAATGGATGCGGATGATATTATGCATCCTGAACGAATATTACGCCAGGTTGAATATTTAGAGGCTAATTTATATATTGATGTTGTTGGTAGTTATGCTTATTCGATAGATGTTAATAACAATATATGTGGTATATTAATTCCAAATATTAATCCCAAGACAATTAATGATGTTTTCAATCATAAATGTTTTATTCACCCATCTGTTATGGCAAGATTGGATTGGTATAAAAATAATCTATATGATATGAAGCAAATACGAATTGAAGATACTGAATTATGGGCTAGAACTATTCTATATTCCAATTTTGCAAATTTGAATATACCGCTTTTATTTTATAGGGATGTTGGAATTTCATACTTAAAAAAATATTTACAATCAACTAAAGGAGAAAGGTTACTTATTAGAAATTCATTTTCAAAATATATGTTTTTACAAAAATGGCAATTAATAATTAAAAGTTATATAAAATCAATGCTTTATATAATTTTTTTTATTTTTCATCAGGAAAAAATATTAATCAGGCGAAGATCTTCCATTATTAGTGATATTGAAAAACAAAATGCTGTTAAAATACTGAAATTGGCAATTATATAAAAAAACAATTTAAATGCAAAATAAAGTTTTATTTATTTCCAATACGGCCGTATTTTCCCGTTTTAATATTCCCTTTATGCGTTGGTTTAAACAACAGGGATGGCAAGTTGATTATGTTTCCGATGGAAAGATAAAAATAAAGGATTGTGATAATCAATATGCTATTCCTATAAAAAGAAGTCCATATAATCCGAATAATATAAACGCATATAAAAGACTAAAAAAAATAATGATGAATGAGTATGATATTATTCATTGTCATACCCCTATGGGCGGTGTTTTAGGACGATTAGCGGCAAAAAATATAAGAATAAAAACAAAAGTTATATATACTGCTCATGGATTTCATTTTTATCATGGTGCGCCGTTAATTAACTGGTTATTGTTTTATCCTATCGAAAAGCAGCTTGCTAAATATACAGATATACTTATAACAATAAACGATGAGGATTATAATATAGCGAAGAAAAATATTTCATTATGTGAAAATGTTTGCAAAGTAAACGGAGTGGGAGTTGATTTGGAAAGATTTAAACCATGTGATGAAAATGAAAAAAAACAATTAAGACAAGATTTCGATATAAACGAGTCTGATTTTGTTATTTTATATGTCGCGGAATTCACACCAAGAAAAAATCACAAATTAATAATAAATTCAATAATAAAATTGAATGAAAAAATAAAAAATTTGAAAATAATATTTGCGGGAACAGGTCCTTTGCTTGACAAATACAAAAATAAGATAAAAAACATAGGTTTAACAAAGACAGTTTTATTCTTGGGTTATAGAAATGATATAGAAAAATTATGCAATATTGCTGATATTGGCTTTTCGCCGAGTAAACAGGAAGGACTTCCGATAGGTGTTGTAGAATACATTGCTTCTGGATTACCTGTTGTATGTTCAAATATTCGCGGTCATGTTGATATTGTCAAAGATAAAAAAAACGGATTTTTATTTGATTTAAATAAGCCTGAACAAATGATAGATGCTATAACTAAATTATATGAAAATACAAATTTCAAAAATATTTTAATTGAAAACAATTTAAAAGAAAGAGACAAATATTCTCATAATATTGCTATTCAAAAAATGGAAGAAATATATAAACAGTGTATGTTAAGTATGTAAATATTTCTAAAAAATAAATTTAAAAAGCGATATTAATACCATCGTTGCTAATTAATAAACTATGAAAAATAAAATGATAAAAATCTATAAAGAATAAAAAATGATGACATAAACCAATAGTCTAATCTGAAAGGAACTGTTATGATAGCTGAAAAAATGTACACATCAAATGAATATTATAAAAAAAACCCCACATGGCACATGGAGGACTCACCTTGGAAGGCAAAACAGATACTCAAAATTATTGAGAAAAATAATTTACAACCAAATTCAATATGTGAAATTGGTTGTGGCGGCGGGGAAATACTTCATCAATTATTTTTATATATGAATAATAATATATCATTTATTGGATATGAAATTTCTACAGAAGCATTTGAATTATGCAAGCAAAGAAGAACTGATAGATTAGATTATAAATTGGGAAATTTATTTGATGATACTTCAGCCTGTTATGATGTTGTTATGGCAGTAGACGTGATGGAACATATAGAGGATTATTTTGGATTTTTGAGGAATCTAAAAAAGAAAGGAGAATATAAAATATTTCATATTCCTTTGGAAATGTGTGTTATAAAAACACTATTTCCTTCGTATTTAATTAAAAGCAGAAAAAATGTCGGACACATTCAATATTTTAATAAAGATACAGCCTTAGCGACATTAACTGACACGGGATATGAAATAATAGATCATTTTTATACAAACGGATCTAATGA
>JGI24698J34947_10000669_pt1 | contig 16654 bp, 20 predicted proteins | sample TergutMp193P3_FD_34947 | JGI IMG/M metagenome (IMG submission 34947) | reverse complement strand
ATTATCTCCATACCAATGCCGAAAATTACTATTAATAAGTTTACATTCCTTACATACCAATTCAAATTCTTCTTTGGTACATTCCTGTATTAATAGTATTTCAGGGTTATAACGCATCATCTCATTGTATTTTTTGGAAGTAAATCCTCCGCATGACCATCCACAGCAATTCCAGCTTACAATACGCATAATTCGCTCCTATGCTTGCAAATCTGCCATTAGTCTATCATACACAGTCTATCATACAGCGATAGAGTGGAAAAGATTTTTTGGCGTTCTGGGTTTTGGTTTTTTCCTCATATCTCTGATATAAGGTTAAAACTTCTATTGACAGACTGCCCTTTATGGGATACGCTATATATGGCGTTGACACTATTTATACGCTACATATAGTATATCTTTTAAAACGCTTTTTAACAGTTGACAGATACAAAAATATCTGATATATTTATCATGCGTCTGGAAGGAGTCGCCAAGCGTCTCCAAGAGCGATACAAGTATCGCATCTCCAGTCGCATTTTTTATGTTCCATGCTTTTGAGGGTTTCTATGCTGTTATGTTATATAGATGAATCCGGAACATCAGAAACAACAGGTAACACTTCTCATTATGTTCTTGCCGGTTTGACTATCCCTGTAAACAGATGGAAAAACGCAGAGATGGATATAAATAATGTAAAGCAAAAGTACGGTCTTGAACATAATGAGATACATACAGCGTGGTTACTCCGGAAGTATATTGAACAGTCAAAAATTCCTAACTTTGAATCGCTTCCAAAAGACCAAAGGGTATATGAAATACAAAAATATCGGAAAACAGAATTATTACGATTACAAAAAGGAAACAACAAGTCATATACACAAACCAAGAAAAACTATAAGGATACAGAAAATTATATTCATTTAGCTTTTGATGAAAGGAAAATGTTCGTTACTGAACTAGCGCAAACTATTTCAAGCTGGAATTATGCCAGATTATTTGCTGAATGTATCGATAAAATAAAATATGATCCATGCCGTTCAAATAATTCAATTGCTGAGCAGGCGTTTGAACAGATTATAACACGTTTTGAAATTTGTCTACAAAACTATTCTCGCAAATCGAATCACAAACAATATGGCCTTATTATACATGATAATAACGAGACTGTTGCAAAAAAGCACACAGAGCTTATGAAAACATTCCATGAAAAAGGCACCTTTTGGAAAAATATTAGCCATATAATAGAGACCCCACTATTTGTTGATTCTAAACTAACAGGTATGATTCAAATCGCTGATTTGTGCGCTTATGCGGTAAGGAGATACCTGGAAAATAATGAAACTTATTTATTTGACCTTGTCTTTGAACGAGCTGATATCAAAGATCAAAGACGTGTTGGGATAAGGCATTTTCCTGGTTCTGGATGTCATTGTAAAATCTGTCAGTCACATAAATAATTGATAAAAATATTTCCGCAAGACTGGCGCTCTGATCCGTTTTGGACTTAGCTTGTTCGCCTACTTTCTAACACCCTTGTTGTTTTTCTAATAAAAACGCTCTTTCAGCATACAATTCGGCCAATTCATCTTCGGACATTTTTCGAAGTTCTTCTAAATCAAGACAGATAGAAAGATCAATACCACTACCGCCTATAAATTTAGTCGTATCTTCTGAATTAATTATTTTAGATGTAAAAATTTCCTCAGTATCACTTGTATCGTCTTTTTTCGTCATAGTTATCCTCCGATATTACTATATCACACCCACTCTATCATACACCGATAGCCCAAAAAATTTCAATTTTTCACAGACTTCCCTCCGATTACTGTCTTGCCTGAGTCTGTCAGCCGATACTTTTGCAACCTGCTGTTCGGCTTGTCGGGTACGGTCATTTCTATTAAGCCGCCAGTCAGAAGCGGCTCGACGTTTCTCCGGTATGAACGTGAATCCCCGTTCATTCTGATTGCGGCAAAAATTTCTTTGCGCGAAAGGCTCTTGTTTACAAGCGCTTTCAACACGGCAAGCTGTATGCCGCTCAATTCGTCTTGGTGCTTATCTTGGTGCTGAACTTGGTGCTTTTCTTGAAGCGATATAATTTCATAAAGCGCGGAAAGCGTAAATTCAATAAACTCGCCAGAATCGTTGACTTTTCTTGCCGCCTCTATCGCCTGATAGTACTGCGGCCTGTTTTGATACAAAACTTTCTCCATTGGTATCCAGGCAAAAATCGCGTTCCACCTGGCAAGCAGCAGCGTTTGCCACAGCCGCCCCATGCGGCCATTACCGTCCGCAAACGGATGAATGGTTTCGATCTCATAATGCAGAATCGCGCTTTTTAACACCGGGTGCAGTTCCGACTTTTTGGCCCACCCAAACAAATCCTCAATCAGGCGAGGCACAAACTGAGGACGCGCTCCGATATGAATCGCCTTACCGCCGTCAAAAACGCCAACATCGCCGCTGCGGAATCTTCCGGATTCTTTGACAAGGCCCTGTGTCATCAGCTTGTGCGCTTCGAGGAAATCACCGACGGAATATGGATCGAATGTCATAATCTTGTCATAAGCTTCATAGGCGTTCCTTACTTCCTTGATTTCCTCTTGCCTTCCGGCTACTACCTTTCCCTGAATTATGCTTGTTACTTCGTCCAGTGAAAGTGAGTTGCCCTCAATGGCTAGCGATGAATGGATTGTTCGCAAACGGTTTTCTCTATGTAATTTTATATCACGTTTGAATCCCGTGCCGAACTCAAGCCGCGTCACGGTTTCAACGATTTTTGCCAAATAATCAGCGGCTTTTTCTGTGATGGTATACGGCGGTTTGTTATCCTTCATAAATAAAAATCAACCACTCTTGGGCTTCATTTTGATGGAGGAACAATGTTTTTTGACCGAGCATGTATTTTTGCATGTTGTTCTTTCGTTACCCACAATAGATTCCCAGGGCGATTGTCTGTGCCATTATTTATAATGTGATGAACCGTATTATAAATTTTGGTGTCTGGTCTTTCACACCAAGTCTCTGCGACCAATCTATAAACCAATTGGTATTTACTTATATCAGGAATTTCAACCCACAGGTAGCCATAAGGATATGTTTTGGCTGGATCGGGATTCTGCAAAAGAATTTTGTCTTTGAATTTTATTCGTCCGTAATTACTGGCTTCAATTGGCAATTTTGGATGAGGCTTAAAAACTTCATTTTGCAATAAATTAGTATCCGTATTCGCAAAGAAAGGCACATCCGGTTTTGCTGAATTTTTTTCTTGTAGTTCATCAAGTGATAAATCAGTTAACAACTTGTCCATAATTCCCTCCAAAAAGATTATGTCGATATTATGACATAAAATTTTATAAAAATCAAACTCCGTGTCCTCCGTTAATTCCGCGAACCGAAGGTTCGACGTGCCCTCCGTGGTTCTATTCTTCCTTCAGTATACCCCACCCACTCTATCACCCACCGATATCCCCCCAAATACCTTCACTTCCTCACAGACCTCCCCCTCTTCTGCATATCCCGGATATTCTCTTGCCAATCCCGGACAAGCTCCGCGGGCTCCAGCGGCAGGGCGATTTTTGTCAGGCTTTTTCGGTCTTTCATGCTAGAGAGTATATCATATTAGTGTATCATGGGGCGATAGCGTGAAAAATTATTTCTATCTCACCCCTTCCTCACCACCACCATCAGCAGCGCGATATCCCCCTGCCGCACACCCGGAATGCGCGCCGCCTGACCTACCGTGAGGGGCCGCACGGCTTTGAGTTTTTCCTTTGCCTCCGCGGAAAGCCCCGTGAGGGAATTGTAGTCCATGTCAGGCGAAATTTTTACGGCGTCCATCTTGGAAAGTTTTGCCGCGGCGCGTTTCTCCTTTTCGATGTAGCCGGAATATTTTGCGTCCAGACGGACACGCTCCACCCATTCCCCCGGCCAGGATGAGAGTTCAGGGATATTTTCAAGTAGTTCATCCAGGCTAGTCTGAGAGGATATATTCCTCTCCTTCAATAGTTCCTGAATCGCTTCAAGCCCCTCGGTTTTTTTTTGGAAGCGTTCCCACCTTTCTTCGCTGACGAGTCCCAAATCACGGGCCTTTGAGAGCAAACGGGTGTCGGCGGTGTCGTGTCGGAGCATCAGCCGGTGTTCGGCGCGGCTTGTGAACATGCGGTAGGGCTCTTTTGTTCCCAGCGTGGTGAGGTCGTCGATGAGGACGCCGATGTAGGCCTCGGCGCGGCCCAGGACCAGCGGCGGCTCCCCGCGCATCAACTGAGCGGCGTTGATCCCGGCGATGATGCCCTGGGCGGCGGCCTCCTCGTAGCCGGAACTGCCGTTGGTCTGCCCGGCGCTGAAAAAACCGGAGAGGCGTTTCGATTCAAGGCTTGGGTAAAGGTCCAGCGGATCGAGGTAATCGTATTCAACGGCGTAAGCGGGCCTGACGATAATCGCCTTTTCAAGGCCCCGGATGCTGTGGATGAAGTCGGCCTGCACGTCCTCGGGCAGGGAGCTGGAAAGGCCGTTCAGGTAAACTTCGTTTGTGTAGAGCCCCTCCGGTTCGATGAAGACGTGGTGCCTGTCACGCTCGGGGAAGCGCGTCACCTTGTCCTCGATTGAAGGGCAGTAGCGCGCCCCTGTGCCTTTGATCTTCCCTCCGAATAGCGGGGAGCGGTGAATATTTTTCCTGATAATTTCGTGAGTCGCGGGGCATGTATAGGTGATCCAGCAGGGAACCTGCGCGAGGGGGAAGCGGGAACCGTTCGCGGCAGCGTTATTCGCTATTACGGCGTTATTCGCTATGCCGGCGTTAGGCTCAACGTTGAAAGAAAAAGGCTCAGGCTTTTCCCCGTCCTGCTTTTCCATAACGCTGTAGTCAACGGAATTACCGGCGATGCGTGCCGGCGTTCCGGTCTTGAGCCGCCCGAGGGGGAATCCCCGGCGGCGCAGATTCTGCCCAAGATCGAGAGCGGCTTCTTCTCCAAGGCGTCCCTGCGGCGCGTCGTATTCACCGATGAAGATCCTTCCTCCCATAAAGGTGCCCGCGGCCAGGATCACAGTGTTAGACGAAATTTTGTGCCCCCGGCGGGTTATCACGCCCCGAACTTTCGCGTTGCCGTTCGATTCGTCAGTGAGAAGGTCGACAACGGTGTCCATAAAAATGGTTATTCCTTTTTGCGCCTCAAGCGCCGCACGAGCAGCGGCCTGGTACGCCTTTTTATCCGCCTGCGCCCTCGGCGCCTGGACCGCCGGCCCTCTGGAGCGGTTGAGTATACGGTACTGGATCATGCTCTTGTCGGTGAGTTTTGCCATCTCGCCGCCAAGGGCGTCCACTTCGCGAACAAGGTTGCCTTTCGAGAGTCCCCCCACGGCGGGATTGCATGACAGGGCGCCTATGCAATCGGGGTTCTGTGTGATAAGCAGGCAATGAAATCCCAGACGGCTCACCGCGAGTGACGCCTCAATTCCGGCATGGCCGCCGCCTATCACAATACAGTCATAATCCATATTCCAAAAGCTCGTTAGGTGGAATTCAAAAGGCTTTCTATCGCGGCGTGGATTTTCTCCGTGTCCCAATTGATGCTTCCCACGAGGCGGAGTATAATCCTGCCGTCCCGGTTTATGAGGAAAGTCGTCGGGATTGCCTGTATTCCGTAGGCGCCGCTTACCCGCCCGTCCTCATCGAGGAGGGCGGGGAAGGTGAGTCCGTAATTCGCCATGAATGCAAGAACATCCTCCTGGTTTTCCTGACAGTTTACCGCCAGGATTTCCAGCCCCTTGTCTTTGAAACGCTTGTAGAGGATCTCCATTGAAGGCATTTCGTCCCGGCACGGACCGCACCATGTAGCCCAGAAATTAAGAAAAACCACCTTCCCTTTGAGGGCGCTGAGACTTTGGAGTTCAACCGGCTGCGTTTTCGCCGCAGACGCGGAAGAAACCATGGGAAGGGAAAAGTCCCGGATAGAAACTGTCTGGCTCAAGAGCCGCAGGCCTGCGTCGGCAAACGCCTGCTCGTAGCCTGAGACAGGCGTACCCGTAGCGGCTGCCGACTGTGTGCCTCCGCCCGCGAAAACTATCGCGCCCGAAAAAAAGAGAAACATTGCGAATAACGCTAATTTTTTCAAGTTAGTTTTCATAAAATCCTCCGCCGGTTTTACCCGTGATTCTGTTATTCTTCAATTCCTTTTCTATCTAGAAACTTTGAATCCAGACGAGTGCATTCGCAAGAAGCCTGAAAGGAAAAGCCTTCGTCTCCGCCCAAATAATATACACTGAAACCTGCTTTTGAATCAGCCCATTCAGGGCCGAATAACGGCCAGCGAGTATCATCACCCCTACGACGACAAGCAAAATGCCGCTGATACGCTTGATGAGGGGCAGATGAGAGCGGAGACGTTCGCCGTGTTTCAAAAACGAGTTGAAGAACAGGGCCGCCAAGATGAAGGGGATCGCCAGCCCGGCGGAATACACCGACAGGTAAAAAACGGCGGTTCCGGTTTTCCCGCCCTGACCGGCCAGGAGGAGAATGGCTGTGAGGATGGGGCCGACGCAGGGCGTCCAGCCGGTTCCGAATGCAGCGCCGGCGATAAACGCAGCGGGCACGCTGCTGATGCCGGGAGCCATCCACTTCCGCAAGAAGGGGCGTTTTTCATAATTCAGGAAAGAAAGAAAATCAAAAATTACGTTTAACCCCAGGACAATGACAATGATCCCTGCCGCCCAGGTAATGTACTTTGTAACATCGCCCATGAGCAAAAAAGTTGCGGAAACCAGAATACCCATGGCGATAAAGACCGCGCTGAAACCCAGCACAAAACCTGCCGCCGCCCTGATGAGCCGTGGCCGGTTCCCCTCGCCGAGACCCACGCCGCCAAGGATGCCGATATACGAGGGAATCAGCGGCAGTACGCACGGTGAAAGAAACGAAAGCAGCCCTGCGGCGAAAACCAAAAACAGCGACGTAAACGAAGCTTGCGAAAGATCATGTGACATCCTGAATCATTTTATTCTATACTATTCCCATGTCAATATCAGCGGACCGCAAAACCATCAAAGCCCTCGCACTGGATTTGGACGGCACTCTCCTTGCACCCGGAGCGGTGTTAAGCGACAGAAACATAAAAGCGATAAGAGCCTGCCGGGAGCGAGGGCTGCGGATCATCATCACCACAGGGCGCGCGATTGAAGCGGCGGAATCCTTCAGGGCTTCCCTCGGCGCCGAGGGTCCCATGGTCTGTTACAACGGCGCGATTGTTGTGGATATGCCCGGAAACAAAATACTCAGCAGCACTTTGATGGACGTGAAGGCGGTTGAGTTTTGCGTGGACTTTGCGAGGGAAATGGGGCTGTACTGTCAAGCGTATTTTCCGGTCGGGGATTTCGGCGAGATAAATACCTCGCCGCGAATAATTCTCAAGGCTGAGCGGGACGGGCCGGAACGTGAAATGTACCATAAGCACACAGGGCTCCTTGCGGAGCTTGTGGATCTGAAAGAAGAGTTGCGTCGTCCGGGTCTGCGCGGCTGCGTCAAGGCCATGTTTCTGGCTGAACCGGAGGTTTTGACCGCAATCAGGCCGCGCCTTGAAGAGCATTTCAAAGGGAGCGTTTACATCGCGCAGACCCTGAGAACTTTTTTGGAACTCATGAATGTGAAGGTTTCCAAGGGCCAGGGGCTCAAGTTCGTCATGGAATGCTGCTCCCTCAAGAGCGAAGAAGTGATCGCCTTTGGGGACGAGGAAAGCGATCTCACCATGTGTGCCGTCGCGGGTTTTTTCGCCGCCCCCTCCAACGCCAAAGAGGCGGTGAAGGCTCAGGCGGATATTGTCATAGGTTCCAGCGCCGAAGACGGAGTGGCGGCGTTTCTGGAAGAATTCTTCGCTCTTTAATAACGAGTAAACCCCTCACCCGGCGTATGCCAGTTCTTTGGCGTTTTCAAGATGCGCCGTGATTTTTCCACTGGCGGTATTCACCTCAACCGCCTGTTGCGCTACTTTCCGGGAGGTGCTCTCCAGCTTATCCGCCGCCTGCTGAATCGCGCCGCTCTGTTGATGGATGTTGGCGGTTCCTTCCTTCACCTTTCCGGTAATTTCCTGCAGCGCCCTCAGCGCGGTCAGTATCTGGCCGCCGCCGGCGGATTGTTCTTCCACGGCGTTGTTCAACACGCCGAATGACTCGTCAAGCGCCTTTATCTCCGTGAACATCATTTCCATCGACTTGACCGTGTCGGATGAAACGGTGGTTATCTGCGTTATGCGCTGTTCTATCGTGTTTATCTCCGATGAAATTGATCCCGATTCCTTGGAGGACAACTCGGCAAGTTTGCGAATCTCGGAGGCGACTACCGCGAACCCCCTGCCCGACTCCCCGGCGTGGGCGGCTTCAATGGCGGCGTTCATGGCAAGGAGGTTCGTCTTCGCCGCGATGTCCGCGATTGTCTTGTTGGCGTTTTGCAGCATCTCGGACTGCTGATGTATGGCGTTTATCTCATCTACCAGTTTAAGCAGCTTGGTCTGACCCGTGCTGGAAGATTCGCTTATGGTGTCGGCTGTTTTGCCGGCGTTATCCGCAACCTGGCGGATTGAGTTGATGTGGGCGACCATCTGCTCAATGGCCGCGGATGACTGGTTGATGTGCGACGCCTGCGCGTAAACCGCCTCGTTCAGCGAGTCAATGGAGCCGACGATCTTGTCGATTGCGCCTGATGTTTCCCTGACTGATTCCGCCTGCGACTCGGTGTCCAGTTTCATTTTTTCCATGTTGCCGGTTATCACTTCCAGCGAACCGGTGGATTCGGTTATAACCGCGCTGAGCCGTTCGCTGTCGCCGGTTATCTTCTTTAAATTCTTGTTGAGTTTTTCTATCGCTTCTTTCAAACTGTCCCTAATTTTTATCAGGGCGCGTTGTATGTCTCCGATTTCGTCTGTTCTGAACTGGTTAATATTCACGGTAAAATCCAGGGCCGCCAGGGCATCGGATATCCGCATCAGTCCGACCAGAGGGACACTGAGCATACGACGGGTGAGCAGCGAGGAAATTACAGCAACGCCCGCCAATATCGCGAGGCTGATGAGGATGAGGCGCAGGATGAAGTTATTATACTCGGCAAAGATCACAGAAGCGGGAACCATCGTTACCAAATACCAGCCGGTATGAGGTATAACCGAAGAATAAATAACCGTCGTTTGGTCTATGATAAAAAAATCATCTGAACGCAATACATTCCGCCGGTATTGTTCCAGTCCCGATTCGGTGAAAAAATCTTTTTCCATGACGGCATTCGTGTTTTCGTGGGTGATATACAACCCGTCCGCATTGATGATAAAAGTCTCCTGTTGGGGGAAACCGCGCGTTTCATTGACAATGCCCTGCAGATCGTTAATCGTAACATCATCCGCTATTACTCCGACGTCCTCTCTCGCGCCGTTAAAAACCGTCATTGAAAGGGTAACGATAATTTCTCCGGTTTCCGCGTCAACATACGGCTCGGAAAAAGCGATTTCCCCACGGGCGTTTTTCGCGTCGGTAAACCAGTCGCGTTGGGTATTATCCCAGTCATCATCGGGAATCCATCCGCCCGCAAAAGCCGCAAAACCTCCCTCCTGATTCCAGACGCGGTTGTTGGTGTAGTATAAATCCAGACAATTCGGAAGTTTCCCCGCAATATCGCGAAGAAATCCGGCAATGTCCTCTCTGAAGAGATACACGATTCCCGCAGCCGCGTAGCTTATAACGTCCTCATGTCCCTTTATCACGGAAATAACCATATCCCGCGAATGAGTCATGCTTGTTTTCATATTAAGCTCGGTGGAATCGGTAATGGTTTTTCTGAGGTTGTAAAAAAAGATCAGTGACAGGGATACCGTCGCAAAAGCGATCATGAGTACAGTAACCGTGGTCAGCAATCGCACAAAAGACGATTTTCTGTTTTTATTATTACGCATTGCAAACTCCTTTGTATGCCACGCAAAATGTGAACAACTTCATTCAGGTTTCCTTCTTAAAATATCCATTATCCATTCCGGCTCAGGACATTGGGCGTCGGGCATCAATACCAGACTCGCCGCAATACCGGAAATAGCCGACCAAAAGGCGATGGACAGCGCGTAGGGATCGCCATCCCTAATAATTTTTTTTTCCTGCCCTGCTATAATAAACGGAATACTTTTGGAGATGACGTCCAGTTGCGTTAAAAGCTCTTTAATAACCGGAGACGCCGCCTCGGAATACGATGCCTGATACATCAGGACAAACATCTTTGCGGTAACGGGCTGGCTTTTGACAGTGCCCAGAAGGAAAATCGCCGCTTGTTCAAAAAAAGCGAGAGGGTCAGCCGCCCAAACGGACATATAAGACTGAGGCGTTTTGACACCGCGCCGTATCAATTCCTCATACAGCTTTTCCTTCGTTTCAAAGTGGTGGAACAACAGGCCCTCGCTCACACCCACCGCCTGGGAAATGTCCGCTGTTCTTGTAGCCGCGTAACCTTTGCGGATGAACAAATCCAGGGCGGCCACCAGAATTTCATCCCGCCGTTTTTCCCCCTGCTCTTTCCGCTTCATGCTGAGTGCCTCCTTACTAAGTATATACTCAGTTTAAATTCGATGTCAAGAGAAAAAATGGAACTTTTTCGGACATTTCTCAGTTTTTCGTGTTGTTTAACGCCAAAATTCCAAGCGAAGCAGCCGCTATTCCAAGCATCCGGATAAGGTCGATTGTTGTAATATCGGTCGTAATACTACTCATAACAATAACCGCCACGCCCATCGCAAGGGCGACTGCCGCCAATATCAGATTGATAATGTCTTTTACCTGTTTACCCATGATTAACCTCCTGTTATACGCCTTTTTATCTCCCTATATGGTAGCATATATATTCGTTCCGCAAATGCAGCTTGGCAGCCTGAAATGGCATCTTGAGCGTAAGTTTTGGCAGGTGAGGCGGGTATCGCTTGAACAAACCCTTACGTGAATGCACAATTATATGGAATGAAAATAACCATCAACACTGACGATCAATACACTGAGACTGAAATCATAGTCAATTGCGACCGTTTGGGTGATGATATTGAAAAATTACTTGCCGCAGTCAAAATGCTGGACATGAGGCTGACCGTCTATAAGGACAAACGGCAGTATGTCATTGAAGCCGCCGATGTCATTTACGTTGAAAGTACCGATAAACGGACTTTCCTTTATACCGATACGGATGTGTATGAAAGCCATCTACGGCTCTACGAGCTTGAAGAAAAACTTGCCGGTTGTAATTTTTTGCGGGCAAGCAAGAACTGCCTTTTCAATATTAACCATGTCCAGTCCATTGAACCTGATTTGCACAGGCTCATCCTGACGACAGCAAAAGGCATAAAACTGATAGTATCGCGGCAATACGCGCCGGCTGTCAAACTGAAACTGGAGTCATAAAATGAATGACGAATTGAAAGAAGCGACGTTTTTTACNCAGGTATTGAGAAATACCGGAGCCGTTTTCACCTCGACTCTTCTTACCCTGTCCATTGCCGGAATGGTATTTGCCCGTCTCGATCCCAATTTGCCGGAAACGTGCTCTTTGTTTGCCCATGCGCCGCTTGGATTAGCCTATAACGCCGTTCTGCAAATAGCGGGGCTTTCCGTTATTCTTGCGATCATTTCCACATTTCTGTTTTCAGAACGTTTTTTTTATACAATGCGTTTTTTTTGGAGAATCAATCTTTTTCTGTTACTGGTTATGATCGTTGTTTCATTGTTTGCCGTTATCTTCAAATGGTTCCCCATGAATGAACCTGTTGTCTGGATTCAATTTTTCATATCTACCTTTGTCTTTTCCCTACTCAGTATTGGGCTGTCTTTCGCAAAACTTAAACTGGAAGGAAAAAAATACAACAAGCTGCTGGAGAGCTACAAGGCGCGGCACAACATAAATCAATGAATGAAGCATCGGCATATATCGATTGATTTAACCTGCTTTATGGTATATACTGAATCAATGATAGATTATGATAAATTCGAAAAATCCCTGCGGCATCTGGAAGCACAGTTGCGGAATTTCATGAACCTTGCACAGAGGTCTGACCTTAATGACATCGACAGGGAAGCAATTGCTGAGTCTGTGATTCAGCGGTTTGAAGTTTGTTACGATTGTCTCTGGAAAGTTTTGAAACGCTACCTGAATGAGATTCTGGGAATTCCCGAACTTCCCAATAGCCCTAAACCTTTGTTCCGTCTTGCTTTTGAAAATCAGCTTTTTCCGGCCATTGAGCAATGGTTGTTGTATGCCGACGCGCGTGTTGCTACATCCCATGATTATTCCGGGGAAAAAGCCCATACCACCATTGACACCGCATCTGCGTTTGCCGGGGATGCCGTGGCTCTCTACCAAAAACTGACGGGGAAACCATGGACATAAGTACGGCGATTGATATACATCCTCATGACAAAGAAATATTGTATACCCTTCTGTCCCGGTATCTGCCAAATACCCCTGTATGGGCTTACGGTTCACGGGTAACGGGAAATGCCTTGCCCTGGTCGGATCTTGATTTGGTGGTTTTTACCCAGGCGAATCAAAAATACCAGCTTTCATTGTTAAAAGAGGCGCTTGAGGAATCAAACTTGCCTTTCCGGATTGATCTGCTGGAATGGGATTGGCTGCCGGACAACTTCAGGGCGAATATCAAAGCATCCCATACGGTGTTTCTGGAATGATCAGGCAGGGACCATCGTGTTCCCGCTATTTTTTCTCTCTTGTCTTTTTTTTCCAGTCGGCGTCTATCCTGGCCTGCTCTTCACTGGTAATATGTGCTGTTTTTGCCGAACCGCTTTTTCCGCTTGAATAGTTGCCAAGCTTCGGCGCCGGAAGCCTGTCGCAAATTTCCTGCAACTTACGCGCCACCATACTGTATTGCCCGGCCATTACAAGATTCGTCGCGTTTTCGGTCGCAAGCAGTTTATATTCCTGTATCCGTTTTTCGAGTTCGGTCCGGTCCCTGGTGGTTTTGTGTTTGTTAACTTCAGCTTCTACATCTATCATTTTTTCACCCTTTTAAAAAACAATAATCTATTGTAAGGCTATACCATCCTCAACACAAATGTCAATACACCAAAATTTGACGGCCGACGCACTTCGGGTTATCTTAACCTGAACGTCAATTTTACCGGGTTGTGGTCGGAGTTTTTGAAGTCCAGATCCACGGTCTGCAGCGAAATCAGTTCAACGTTGGGGGAAAGGATAAAACCGTCGATGAGGTAAAATTGGTGCTCCGCACGGTTGCCGTCGTAGGGCCTGTCCAGTGACCGGCAGGTGGGCGCCGAAGGGTCGGCGGCCAAAACCCACCCCGCGCCAAAGAGGGAGTCATCGACAACGCCGGGGGTGAAAAACTCATTCGCCTCGACGGGAAACACGTCCTTTACGGCAGGAAAAACCTGGTTAAAATCTCCTCCGGCGATACAGTAATTCCCTTTGGCGTATTCCTCCAGAAGGAACTGCGCGAGCAGCTTTGTCTGGGCCTGGCGGCCTGCGCCGCCAGTGTCGTAGGCTTCCAGGTGAAGGTTGACCAGCACCAGTTCCGGGGCGCTCCCCGAAGCGCCGTCCCCCTGAAGCGAGACCCGCGTCACCAAAAGGCAGCGCTTGAGCTGGGCAGCCCGCTCCGGCCAGGAGAAGGGGCTGGGAAGGCTAATCCGCTCGGCAGCGGCGCCGTAGCTGTTGAGGGTCAGGATGCCGCTTTCTACCTTGCCTATAAACTGGGGGATGGGAATGGGAACAAAGGGGCATTTGAAGTTCAGCGCAAAGGCGGAAGAGCCATTCCAGTTTTCGGAAAGATACCTCACCTGGTTATTGCCGTAGGAGCGCTTTGAATTGACATCCACCTCTTGCAGGAAGAAGATGTCCGCTTTGGCGGCGGAGATAAAATCCCGGATTGCCCGCAAATTTTCCGCCACACTCCCCGCTGTGTCGGGGCGCGTTTTTTTGCCCCCGTCCATGAAAAAATCCTCATTCGCGTCAAGCGACGCGTAGCCAATATTCCAGGAATATATCTCTATGGGCTGGGAACGGGACGGCCTCTGGGTCAGGTCAGGCGTTACCGCCACGGCTTCCCGCTCGGCGGGTTTGTATTCGTTGGCGCTAAGCCATAAAATCCCCGCCCCGGCCAAAAGCACAACCAGAAGGACAAGGCCGCCAATAATCAGCGCAATCGTTTTGAGTCTTGACATGGCATAAAGTATACCACAAAACCGGGTTCTTGTGATACCGGGCGCGATGGAAGAAAAAGAATAAGAAGACCCAAGAAAAGACCTCGCACAGAGCACACGGAGGAAGAGGAAGAAGACCAAGAATTTTCCCACGAACAATACGAAAATCGTACAAAATGGTAGTTGCTTTTGTCCAGAACGGATTACTGGAGAGGTAATAGACGGGTGGATTGATCAAATGATAGCCGAAGAATACGAGTATTCGTCCATCAACGGTTATTACAGCTTTCTGCCCTCTTTTTATTAATTAGATCGGCCTTGTCCGCGAAGTTTATCCTGTCCGGGAATGGCGGCATGGCAAAAGAGAAGGACGTTTTGTTGTTGGCGTTACAGACAGCAAAGTCGCCCATTCCGATGATGTCCATGCCGATNAGTATGTCTATGCTTTTAGGAAGATCGACTATGAATGCGGGGCAGCCNTCTATGATAAGTGTCGATGTAATAAATAGATTTACAAGTATTGCCGGTGCCTCTATTTTTCCGCCGATGCCGGTAATTGTTTTTAAGCCAATCGCGCCCAGAAGAGGTAGTTCGATGTGTTGGAAGAGAGCTGGCCTTATACATGTGAAAACCGCACCGGTGTCCCAAACAGCTTTAGCCTTTATTGGGGTGACGACGGCTGTATCACCGTTTGTGAACACCGGCAGCACACCTGCCGATGTAAAGAGTCTTTTAACTTGCCTGTCGTAGGATATGGTGAAAGCATGGTACTCAATATTGTTGGCCGTATGTGAATTTGACAAGATTGTCTCCAGAAGTGGTCATAGTGAATTCGGGCTCTTCGTTTTCATCAGGGTCTACAGCCCAGATGCTTGGTATACTAATTACCACGTTATCGTGGGCTGGCGTATGTACCATGAACTCGCCGGGTTTAAAATTCTTTAAGGCGTTTTCAACGGCCTCTTTTGGGGTATCGTAAACACCCCATAAAGATGCACCGGCGATAACAAGCCACTTGTTGAAATATTTTTTTCTGTATTCTGTCTGATGCGCTTTATAAAAGGTGTTTTCGTGTGCGAACATACGCTTTTTCCCTCTCTACCTTTATTTTCTTCTGCTTTCTTTGCTCTGTCAAGCCCAATTTTTCTTCATAATAGCTTCGCAATTCCAGCGCCAGGCTTTGAAGAAAAAAGACTTGACCGAAAAAATTTTAATAAAGAGCGAAAGAAGGAAGATAGGCAGGGGAAAGTGGAGGCACCACGGAGTGACACGTCGATCCTTCGGTTCAAATTTCACGGAGGGAAGAGGTAAAAAGAAGAAAAACAAATTCTTGACAGGGTACCTCGAATGGCGTATCGTTATATTATGAGGTGATTGTAGAACGCAATCACGTTAATCAAAAGAAAGTTCGACCGGTGAAGTGATTGTAGGGCGCAATCACGTTAATCAAAAAAAAGCCCGATTTTAAGCCCCCTATAAGGGGGTTTTTTATAGGGTACTAATGGAATTTCATCGCTTGAGCGCCGTTTTCTATGCTCAATTTAGCCACTATGAGGAAATTCTTACAAAAGAAGAGCGCCCATATTACGTATTGCTACTGGAATTGGATAGTCTGATTTACGCTATCCCGCTTCGTTCCCATATTACACATCCGTATTGCTTTATCGCCGATAATTCCAATGGTCAAAAAAGAGGTCTTGACTATTCAAAGGCTGTGATAATTACCGATACGGCTCAATACATCGATCCTGCTCCGGTAACAATTCGCCAAAATGAATTTAATTTCATGAAACAGCGAGAATACCTTATTAAGAAGCAATTTTCTTCTTATGTAGCCTCGTATAAAAAGGAAGTCCGCCGCCGTCAGAAAAACCCTGCGCTTCCTGTTTCCGCATTGTGCCGCTATGCGTCACTTAAATATTTCCACAAGGAACTTGTAGTCTAACAATCTCTCAAAATTCTCTCGCAAAGGCGCCACGCTCGCAAAGGAAAGAAAAAAGAAGAAGAGCCTCGCACAGAGGCACAGAGGACACAGGGGACACGGAGGGAAGAGGAAGAAGAAGAATAAACCACGGAGTTTCACGGAGTGGCTGTCCCTGTCGGGACAGCTTCACGGAGTTTCACGGAGGAAGATGGTTGACAATTGATAGCAAATATGCTATCAATAGAATATGAGTAAACGCGACAAGCTCATATAAAAAATGACTAAGAAGAATTTAGATTATTATGTGAACCTTCCTTATACTTATATTATTGAGTGGTCTGATGTGGACAAGTGCTTTTTGGGCAGCATCGTTGAACTTGAACGCAATATGACCAACGGACAAACTCATGAAGAGGTCCTTGCAAACCTAAAAGAAGCTCTTGTTTCCTATATCACAACAAGCTTGGAAAACAACATGGAAATTCCGGAACCGCTTAATATCAAGGATTTTAAGGGGAATATTACATATCGCACAAGCAAAGAACGCCATTATCAGCTTGCAAAACAGGCAAAACT
>JGI24698J34947_10000668_pt1 | contig 16660 bp, 18 predicted proteins | sample TergutMp193P3_FD_34947 | JGI IMG/M metagenome (IMG submission 34947) | reverse complement strand
CGTCAAAACCAGCAGATTATCAATAAAGTCCAGGATACGCTCCTTGCCGGGCATGAAATTTTGATTGGGCCTATAGCATATTATGAAGTAAAACGAGGGCTTTTGGCTATTAAAGCGGAAAGGCGGCTAATGGAATTTACCGCCCTTTGTAAAGTCCTGGGTGTAGGGCAACTGAATAATTCTCTTCTGGATTTCGCAGCGGATATTTATAGTGAATTAAGGGGAAAAAGGCAAACTATAGAAGATGCGGATATTCTCACTGCCGCCTTTTGCAAATTGCATGATTTTACCCTGGTTACTCATAATACAAAGCATTTTCAGATTATTACCAGCTTAAACTATTGTGATTGGATATAGATCGAGGCCTATCTATGGTACAGCACAAACAATAGGGTTGAAAAAAGTTACTGTCACTGTATAATCCACTAATTACGGAGGAAAATATATGCGTGAAATAAAAAGAAGCGATATAAGCGAAGAATGGGCTCATTCCGGAATTGTTGAAGCAGGGGATTTTGTTTTCATTACCTATTGTGTAGGTAATATTGGTCAATCAATCGAAAACCAAATAATTGGCGCATTTGATCATTTAAGCAAACGATTGGAATCAATTGGCTTAACTTTAGAAGCAGTGGTAAAAATGGATTGCTTGTTCAGGGACATTTGGAATATTCCAGTAATGGAAAAAGTAATTAGGGAAAGATTCAATGGAAAATATCCGGCCAGAAAATCTATTCAAACAGAGTTTGCCCATAAAGGTGGACAAGAAGGACTTTTATTTCAACTTGACGCAATAGCATTTAAGGGATAACTTGTGCCCTCTGTGCCCCCGTGCGAGGTCTTCTTTTATACCTCTATCGGAATAAACTTAAACGCGCCGACGTCAAAAAGCCCCATATCGGTGATCTTCAGCTCCGGGATGACCGGAAGCGCCATGAAGCACAAGGTCAATAGCGGATCAACCGCCTTGTTTACCCCAAGCTCCTCTACGGCGATTTTCTCAAGCGATTTTATTTTCTTGTCCACCCACTCGCCGCCTTGATCGCTCATCAAGCCGCCAAGTGGAAGCGGCATTTCTTCCAGCTTTTTACCGTCCTTGAAAATCACCACGCCGCCGCCAATGGCGATGAGCCGTCTTACGGCGGCGGCCATGTCGGCGTCGTTCACGCCGACCACGATGATGTTGTGCGAATCGTGCGCCACGGAAAGCGCCAGAGCGCCGGTTCTTATGCCGTAACCCCTGATGAGGCCAAGGCCGACATTGCCCGTGCCCTGGTGGCGTTCAACAACGGCAATTTTAGCTATGTCCATAGCCGAATCAGAAACAAAGAGCCCCGATGAGTTACGCGCCGGACGGGCCTTTCCCTTACCGGTAATAACACTGCCCTCCCTCACATCGATCACCCAGGCCTCGTCTTTTCGCAAAGGGAGCGCGAGTTTTTTTGCGGAAAAGTCCTTCACGTGAAGACTGCCCCGCACGGAGCGATCGTCCACGCGACAGATGTTTTCCGCCCTGGGTTCGATGTATACGCCGTTGTCAGCCGCCAGTTTTCCGTCAACGTAAACTCTTTTCACCTTGAAATTGCGAATATCCTCTGTCAGAACAATATCCGCCCTGAGCCCCGGCGCGAGGGTGCCGCGGTCAGAAAGACGGAAACACTCGGCGGCGTTAAGCGTAGCCATTCGCAGCGCCGTCATGGGCGGAATTCCATTCTCCACGCAAATACGCAAATCGTTGTTGAGGTGCCCCTGCTCGAAAATTGTCCTCGGCTGGTAGTCGTCTGAACAGAGAATACACCTCCGCGAGTTTTCGGCTGTTACGCCCGGAATAAGATTCCTGAGATCGTGACAGGCTGAACCCTGCCTGAGCATAACGTACATTCCCAGCGAAAGGCGCTGTTCCATTTCCTCAACAGTGGAGCATTCGTGATCGGTGTGAATCGAGGCGGCGGCGTACGCGTTGAGAGAACGGCCGCTGAGCCCCGGACTGTGGCCGTCGATGAGTTTGTCGTTTTTTTTTGCCAAAAGGATCTTGTCAAGGGCGGCCGAATCGTTATTGATTATGGCGATGTAGTCCATGTACTCTCCAAGGCCCAGAATGTTTTTATTTTTTATGGGATTCGCCATAGCTTTACTTTTCAAAACAGCGCCGGAATGTTCAAAAGGCGTTGCCGGCACGCAGGATGGCAGCATAAACTTTATATCCATCGCGGTGTCGCCGGCGGCCGCGAGCATATAATCAAGTCCGGCTATGCCGCAGACATTTACTATCTCGTGCGGGTCCGCGATGATGGTGCAGGTTCCCAGTGGCAAAAGCAGGCGCCCCAATTCACCGGGACTCAGAAAAGAAGACTCAATATGAATATGAGAATCGATAAAACCGGGAAGTACATAAAGACCATCGGCATTAAAAATTTCAAAGCCTTCGCCGCTTCCCGGTTCGACGATTGCGGCAATGAGATTTTCGGTTATCAATATATCTTTCCTTACAAAACACCCGGCATAAACATCCGCGGCGATTCCATTCCGGATCAAGAGGTCAGCCGGCTTTCTTCCCGCCGCGGCGTCGATAATTTTTTTCAGTACTTCCTTTTTCATATCATAGAAGATAATATGACTTATTATTTTTCTCAAGCTTTTATTTTAAAACATTTTTCAAAAACTACTAGTTATTTTTTTACAATGGGTTTATAATAAATATAATTTTATAAGATAAGGAGATTATCATGCCAGCGAAATTTGAAGTTTACAAGGACAAGAAGGGAGAGTTCCGCTTTAGGCTTAAAGCAGCCAATGGGGAAACTATTGCTACCGGTGAAAGCTATCCCGATAAAGCAGCTTGCAAAAAAGGTATAGCTTCAATTAAGAAGAGCGCCCCTATTGCGGAAATTGTGGACGAGGAAGCTGAAAAGAAAGCTGCCGAAAAGAAGGCGGCGGTTAAAACTACCGCCAAGGCGAAGACAGCGGCAAAGCCCAAAGCCACGGGAAAACCCAGGGGACGAAAACCCAAAGCTGTGTAAGCAGCAAGGAGGGGTTTCATTCTTTATTTAAAGAATGAAACCCCTTACTTCTGAAATTTCGTTTCTTGAATTAAAACCTCACCCGTTTTTCCTGGGGCGTTATCTTTGACATTAAAGCCAGAGATATTCCTGGTGCAGCTTGGCGCAAACCAGTAATGTACCAATAACAAGGACTATAGCTCCCGGGATCAGCGCAATCAGGGTGTCGGAATTGATGAGTATGTTCCTTCCGGCTAACATAAGGAAGGCGCCGGCTCCTATATATACATAATTCGACGAACCCCGGTTATAGGCGGATATAAAAAAGGTCGCCATTGAGACAATCAAAATCCCAATTTCCAGTATATGGAACATGGAGCTATAACCGTTCCACAGTAAAAAAGTCGAATCCCAAACGCGACTGTCAATGGGTATGTTCAACGCAATGACCAAAGAGGCAAGTATCAGTACACTGAATATGTTTTGCTGATTTTGCGAATCAAGGCCCGCCGCGTAAACACTGGCGGCAAAGAGCGAGAACAGTCCAAAGTGCCGCCCAAAGAGCAGAACACGGGAAGCGGTGACCAGATATTCCGCCGGAAAAGAAAAAATCCTTCCTAAAGGTATTACGATCCTTGTGAATTCAAACGCCAGGGAAAGGACAAAAAAGCCGATAAAAAGAATCTCCGGGGACTGGGTCTTCTCAAAGTAATACAAAATCATGATTACGCTGATAAGAGAATACAATACCGCACAGACCATAGCCCAAAAAGGAATATACACCGAAGCTTCGGCAAAGCGTTCTATGAGTGATTGCATTATTCCCTGGGAACGCATCGCAGCGGACGAAGCCGCGCCGGGAAAAGCGGGATAAGCCAGATAGCCCGCAAACACAACAAGGCCCAGTGAGAGGGAAGCAAGAACGATCCCGCCCTTGAAAAAATTATTCCTTACCGAAAGCGTCATACCTTAGGATAAACTATTCTGGGGTCTGACTCAAGACTTGCGCAGGTAGGGCCTGAAAAGCTGGGTAACTACACTGCCGTCTTCAAAAAGATAGCGAAGGTAAAGCCTGTTTCCCGGCTCAAGCCGCTGCCAAAGTCCCTCCGCCTGAATTTCAACCGCCGCGGCGATAATTTCATCCCTGCCCAGATGCTCCCGTTCCTGCGCAAAGAGATAGTCCCCCGCGGGGAGTTCCAGCCGCGCCGCGCCCGCCGCCCCAGTGCAGCCGGCGACGGCATTCCCGCCTGAAAGCAGCTTCTTTAGGAGTGTTTTCGCGTCCGGCTCGAAGCACAAGCGCTGGGTTTCCTCAACCTCGAAGCAGTACAGTTTATCACCGTCACCTTCCCTGTAAGAAAAGGGATCGGGAGCCGCTTCAGGAAAATAAAAAAGCGGGGCAAGCAAATTGAGCTTCTGAATTTCCATACTTCACAAGATGATAGATCAAATTCTTGTCAAAAAAAAGCGGAAAAAATATGACATTTGTAATAAAAATCGAAGAGCAGGGAATCCCCGCGCAGTAACACGCTGAGGAGGATTAATTATGAAAAACTATCGTTTCTTTTCTTTGCTGGGCTTTTTTGTTCTCGCCTTGTTTTCATGCTCAAGCGAGGGAGGGCTCCAGGATATTCTTGGTCTGAATTCAGAGACCAAATCACCGGTTTTCCTTGATTGCCGGCCGGTATCGCCCACGGAAGTGGTGTTCAACTTTTCCCGTCCTGTCACCGTCGTCTCTGTCGTATTTGAGCCCTCGCTTGAAATCGACTCCATTGAGGATGGCAGTGAAGTAAAGGTTACTTTCACCGGAAAAGTCGAAGCGGGAATGAAGATCACGGCCGATATTCTTGTCGAGGATGCCAAAAAGGACACCCTCAATGTGATTGTTCCTTTCCGGGCAAGGAATGATCGTATGCCGGCCCTCGTTTTCAATGAGCTGAGGACCGAGTATTCAAAACCAAAAGCGGAATTTGTGGAGTTTCTTGCCATGGAGTCCGGAAACCTTGGGGCTATGCGGCTTTTTATCGCCGGGTATTCCGTATCGGAACCGGTATATGAATTCCCCCCGGCGGAAGTCGCGGCCGGCGAATACATCGTGTTTCATCTTCGTACGCTGGAAGAAGGATGCGTTGATGAAACAGGCTCCAATCTGGCGCTGTCCGGCGGGACCGACGCCCATAACGAGGCCCGGGACTTCTGGCTGCCAAACACTTCGGAAATGCTGCGCAAGACTGACGCGCTCTGGCTCATGGATCAGGACGACAGGATCATTGACGCGGTGATATTCAGCGAAAACCCCGGCTCCACCTGGAGCAATAACAAGGTCGCAGAGGCGGCGAAATTACTGGGCGCGAAGAAAGCTTGGCTTCCTGTTTTAAAGGGTGACGACGGCGGCGATAACTGGAGTCCCGGTCCCGATGACGTATTTATAAGCAAGGGAACCACCACCACAAAAACCATTTGCCGGGACGATAGCCTTCCGGCGGAACCTCGCGCCGGTAATTGGTACATTACCGCCACAAACGGCTTGACTCCGGGGGAAAAGAACAAGACCGGCAATGACGGCGCACAGCAAAATTCCGGATCAGGCAATCCAACTCCGGCCCCGATAGAAACTCCGCCTTCCATTGAAACGCCTGATTTCCTTGGATACCACGCTGTTTCATCTACCGTAATAGTTTTTAAGTTCTCCCTGCCCGTCCTTCTTAATTCCATCAATTTTGATGATCCTTCCCTGTTATACACATCCAAAGTTGAAGGACGGGAACTGAGGATTACCTTTACCGAACCGCTCGACGAAGGGATGTTATTCACAGCCGGGATTCAACTGAAAGATTCAAGCGGAAAAAATTATCACCAAACCATATCTTTCAGGGCCAGAAACGATCGTATACCGCCCATCATTTTCAATGAGCTCAGGACGGAAAATACAAAACCCAAGGCGGAATTTGTGGAATTTTATACCACGGGATCGGGAAACATGGGCGCCCTGAGGCTTTTTATCGCTGGGTACTCCCTTACAAAACCGGTTTATGAATTCCCTCCGGTTGAAGTAAGCGCCGGTGATTATATTGTGCTTCATCTTAGGGCGACAGAAGACGGCTGCATTGATGAGACCGGTTCTGATCTAACCCTTTCCGGTGGGACCGATGCTCGTGACAAAGCCAGGGATTTCTGGATTCAGGGAAACTCAAAGATACTTCATAAAACCGACGCGCTTTGGCTTATGGATCAGGATGACAGGATCATTGACGCGGTAGTATTATGGGAAAACTCAAATGAGTGGGGCAAGTACAATTCCGCCGAAGCCGCGGAATTCCTGGGCCAGAAGGGAGCATGGCTTCCTTCCGCGGATCCTGTCAACGCGATTAAAAGTTCGGGAACCACCAATACCCGGACCATCTGCAGGGATGAGACTATTCCTCACAGTCCCAGAGCCGATAACTGGTACATTACCGCGAATAGCGGCGTTACTCTGGGAGAACAGAACAACCCCAAGCGGTATGCGCCTTAGATCAGGTCTTTGAACAGGGCTTCAATGTTCTGTTTGGGGAAAGCGCCTACCGCGTGGTTCGCGATTTCACCGTTTTTGTAGACTACCAAAGTTGGGATGGAGACCACGCTGTGACGGCTCGCGAGGTCTCCTTCCTCATCTACGTTTACTTTTCCAACCTTGAGGCGGCCTGAGTATTCGGCTGCCAGTTCCTCAATAAAGGGCCCTATCATCCTGCAGGGGCCGCACCACGAAGCCCAAAAATCAAGCAGTACCGGAATATCGGCCTGGAGTACCTCTGTATCGAAATTCGCGCCGGTCACGTCTATGTGTTCACTCACTTGTCATCCTCCCAAAAACCACGTTTTTCAGGATAGTATAAATCGAAGAACAAAACAATACAGAAATTTTCGATATAAATAATGCAATTTTGCCTATTTTATGGTATCATATAATAAAGAAATGATGAGCTGCCGGCGGATGAAATGAAGAACCCCGCGGCAAGCCGCAGGGTTCTTCGTTGGATAGGAAATTTATTGTACTGGCGGGGCCATACCCCAGTTACAGTTTTTTAACCTTCTTGTAAGGTGCTGTAACCTTAACCACTGCAAGCAGCGGGGTATGGACCCCGCCTTCCAATAAGGAGGTAAATATGCTGGTAATTTTCTGTAGAATATTTCAGTTTGTTTTTAACTTTGGAGCCAGGGTTCTTCCATGGCGAAAGGCGGTTCCGGTTGAAGGGCCGGGCAGTATCGGGAAGATTCCGGAGCTGCTGCGTGAGCAAAAAGTGAAGAAACCGCTGTTGGTAACGGATAACGGGCTGGTCAAGGCGGGCATCGCGCAGCGGGTCATTGACGTGCTGGTGAAAGCGGAAATCCCTCACGTGGTGTTCAGCGATGTGGAGGCTAACCCTTCCGTGAACACCGTGAACATAATTCAAAAACTGTACCGGGTGGAGGGCTGTGACGGTTTTATCGCCCTTGGCGGTGGATCTTCAATGGATGCGGCAAAAGGGGCGGCGGCGCGTGTGGTAAAGCCGGGAAAAAGCGTGAACCAGCTAGGCGGTCTTCTCAGAGTCTTGAAAAAACTCCCGCCCTTTATCGCGGTACCCACCACCGCCGGAACCGGCAGCGAAACCACCATCGCTGCTTTGATCACCGACACGGAGACCCACCACAAATACGCGATAATGGACCTGAGCCTCATCCCCCGTTACGCGATACTCGATCCGGAGCTGACCGTGGGCTTGCCCCCGGCGATTACCGCCGCTACGGGCATGGACGCGCTGACCCACGCGGTGGAGGCTTATCTCTGCTGGACCTACAATACACGGGAGAGTATTCAGTTCGCCCTTGACGCGGTAAAAATCATCTTCGCGAATCTTGAGAAGGTATACGCCGACGGGAAAAATATCGCGGGCCGGCAGGCAATGCTGCTCGCCTCGTACAAGGCGGGCTTTGCTTTTACCCGCGCCGGCGTCGGCAATATCCACGCAATCGCCCATACTATGGGGGGCCTTTACAACACCCCGCACGGCCTCGCGAACGCGGTGATTCTTCCCAGGGTGCTGGAAGATTACGGGGAGAAAGTACACGCGAAACTCGCCAAGCTGGCGGAAACCGCAGGTCTTGTAACTACGGCGGACAAGAAAACCACAGCCGAAAAAGCCCGCGTCTTCATCGACGCGATTTACGCGATGAACGAGCGTATGGGGATTCCCAAAGGTTTCGACTGTATAAAAAGCGAGGACATTCCGCAGATGATCAAGTGGGCGGGCAAGGAAAGCAATCCCATCTACCCCGTGCCGGTTATCTTCGATAAAGAACGTTTCCGCAGAAACATCGAAAGCCTGCGGCTGCCGGGGAAATAAAATGGCGTATAACATTGGAGAAGCATGCAGCGGCTGTACCGTCTGCGCGAAGCTCTGCCCGGTTTTCGCGATTACCGGGGAAAAAGGGCACAGGCATGTCGTTAACGAAAAGCGCTGCGTTGAGTGCGGCGTGTGCGGCAGGGTCTGCCAAAAAAGCGCGATTCGTGACGGCGCGGGGAAAGCCTGCGCTCCGGTAAAACGCGCCGAGTGGCCGAAGTCCATCATAAACAGCGAGATGTGCAGCGCCTGTTCGATCTGCGTTAATGATTGCACGCCGGGGGCACTGCGAATTTCCATGCCGAAATTCAGAGGGGATATCAAAGTGTACGCGGAGCTCGCCCAACCGCAGCGCTGCGTCGGCTGCGCCATTTGCGAGGCGCATTGCCCGATGGGCGCNATCAGCATGGGGGTAGCATCATGACACTGCCAGTTTACGCCANNATCGATCTTGATACCGGCAAGGTGGAACCATTNACCATCAGTGAAAATTATTACCGCAAATACATAGGCGGCAAGACGCTGGCGGCGCGCCTGCTTTTGGACATGATGCCGCGTGAGACNGCGGCGCTTGATCCCGCCGCCGTGATCATCATCAACACCGGCCCGCTTAACGGAACCGGCGCGCCGTCTTCAAGCCGCTTCAACNTTACTTTCAAGAACGTCCTGACCGGGGGAATCGCCTCGTCCAACTGCGGCGGCAATTTCGGTTTTATGATGAAGCGTGCGGGCTTTGACGGCATCATTATTTCCGGCCGCGCGTCGCAGCCTTCGCGGATCGAAATCGTTGACAGTAACATTGCTATACTTCCCGCGGCGGAACTCTGGGGACTTGACACGGAAGCGGCGCAGGAAAAACTACCCGCTTTCCACGGCAAACTGGTGATAGGGCCCGCGGGTGAAAACCTTGTGCGCTACGCATCCACATCCAGCGGCGAGCGCGTGGCAGGCCGCTGCGGGAGCGGCGCGGTTCTTGGCTCAAAGAACATCAAGGCTCTCAGCGCCTACGGAACCAAAATGCCCGCTGTCGAGAACAAAGAAAAACTCCACCGCTTCATAAAGAAATGGGTACGGTTTATCCGCAATCATCCGATGACCGGCGACGCCCTGCCCCGCTTCGGAACCGTGGGACTCGTGAACAAGGCCAACGCCAACGGCGCTTTACCCAGCCTCAACTTCCGTTACGGCTTCGATCCCGGCGCGGACGCGGTAAGCGGTGAGACGCTGGCTGAAACGGAGCTTACGCGTAACTCAGGCTGCGTGAGCTGCCCCATACGCTGCGAGCGCCGGGTTAAAAAAAGCGTGGCGCATAACGCTGAACAATCCGATAAAAGCGAAGAGCCCGACAAAAACGATGAGATAAAAGGCCCCGAATACGAGACCGCCGGTTTCTTCGGCCCAAATATCGGTGCGAAGGATCTGCGGAAGATCATCGACCTGAATTACGATTGCGACCTCCTGGGGATGGACACCATTTCCGTTGCCGCTTCAATCGCCTTCGCGATGGAGTTAAAGACACAAGGCATGGCGGATTTCGGCGTTGACTTCGGCGAGACCGGCAACCTGGGGGAAGTCCTCCGCAAAATCGCCTGCCGCGAGGGGATATATTCAGACCTCGCGAACGGGAGCAAGTGGATGAGCGAAAAATACGGCGGCAAGGAATTCGCCATGCACTCCAAGGGGCTTGAGATGGCGTCGTATGAGCCGAGGCGTTCGGTGGGCATGGGCCTGGGTTACGCGACAAGCAACCGCGGCGGCTGCCACCTCAACGGCGGCTACCTCGCGCTGCTGGAATCCGTGGGCGTTCTCTCCACGGACGCGCAAAGCCCGTCGGCCAAAGCGGAACTGACCGTGTTTATGCAGGACGCCCTTGAAGCGGTTTCCGCGTCGGGCTTTTGCCTTTTCACCGCGCAGACCTTCGTGCCGGCGATCTTCTTCAACCTTGGCCCCAATCACATGGTCACCCGCGTTACCGGAAAAGTTGCGACTCACGCCGGGCCGGCGGTCCGAATGATGCTTGGGATGAAGCCGCTTCTGCGTTTCAACTCATTCTTCCTCTTGCCGCAGGCCGAAGCCCTGCGCCTTGCCACCGGCTTTCCCATGTACACAGGCAGCTTTCTCATTCTTGGGGAGCGGAGCTACAACCTTGAGCGGTTGTTCAATCTGCGCGAGGGCCTGAGCAGCGCGGACGATTCCCTGCCCGAGCGCCTGACGCAGACGCCGCAGCCCGCAAGGGACGGCACATCAACCGCCAACCATGTAGTTCCCCTGGCGAAAATGCTCAAGAAGTATTACAAGGTGAGGGGCTGGGACGCAGCGGGAGTTCCAAAAAAGCGGACTTTAAAGCGGCTGAAGATTGAGGCCGTCCCGGAGGTAAATTGAAATGAGCGTAACCGTAAAATACCGCTCCCATCTGGCGGAGCTCACCAAAACCGCCGTGGAACCGCTTGAAGCTGCGGCGGTGAAAGACGTGCTGCGGCACATCAAGATGCAATTCGGCGCGGAAGCCGAAAAAGAGGCGAAGACCATGCTCATTGCGGTTAACGGGCAGAGCGTCCTCCACCTCGCGCACTTCAAGACCGCCCTGAAAGACGGGGACGAGGTCTCGTTTCTGCCGATTTGCGGCGGCGGGTAATAAGACCTCGCACATCGAACCGCGGACTGGAAGTCCGACGGTTCGCGGCACAAAGGAATTTTACCACGAACGACACGAACAAAAGAGAATACAAAATGCGAAAAATAATAACAGGCATTTTGTTGTTTGGATATATTGTTACAGGATTCCTGGACGGTTTATTGCATGGAAAAACAAGTTATTCTTCAATAATGGGAATGGATATAAACAGGGTTTATTTCTATACGTTCATTTTATTGGTAACAGGTTGTTGGCTTCTTTATAATAAATGGTTTGTGGGAATAGGATTTATCGCTTTAGCGGCATTTAGCTCTTATTTTACCGAGTTTATTGGCCTGCATAATTATTTTGCGTCACTGTTAATTTATATCACAATAATAATGGATATTATTATCAGGCGGAAAATGAGACGGCTGCTTCCATTGATTATTATTGGAATAATACAGGGTATAGCGTTTCAAACTACCTGGTTAAATAATTATGTGGTGGGAGGCATGGAATTCCTGGCTTTATGTACAGGTTCCATTTTCATTGTAAGGACTATATAAATAATTACAGAGGCGCTTTGTTTGTCTCAGTATAGGTAAATCCGCCGGCATGCCGCTCGTCTTGAAGCTTTAGCCACGCTTCCATACCCTTTTCACGCAGTAAAGCGTTGTCTTGCTGTAATATTGGGTATCCTTTGAAAAAATCAGCAAAATGTCCGCAAGGGTAATTTTCGCAAAACGCGCACATTTCGATCTTCTTTTCTTTCGCGCATATCCTTACTTTACAGCCCGGATTACCGCTTCCCTCACGGCATGAAGTGCAGGTTCCATTTTCCGCCATATCTTTCAAGAATGACCAAAAAATATCGCCATTCGGGATAAAATGTATAATTTCCGCAAACCCCGCCTTTTTCATTTCGGCATATAAAACTTTTGAGGCAGGGTTAATTTTCACCCTGACAGCGCAATTTTCGCAGCAGAGTCCGCAATAACCGGTGTATTTTTCGTCCACAATTCATTACCTCCAAATATTGTATAGTAAACAGGATCAATCACCTTTTTACAACCCTATTGTTCATGTGATTCGTGATTGCTTGATTCTTTTAAATAAGTTATACTATACAAAATCAGCAAACAGGAGCTTTCAATGAGCACACCGCTATGTATAGCAAAAAATACCGAACTGGAAAATGTCGTTATGCTGCCGGGGATGGCGAACCGCCACGGCCTTATAACCGGCGCGACGGGAACAGGTAAAACCGTGACGCTTCAAAAAATGGCGGAAGCTTTCTCATCAATAGGGGTGCCAGTATTTGTGGCCGATGTAAAAGGCGACCTCACCGGCATCGCGATGGCGGCCGCGCCCAGCGAAAAACTTGCTTCAAGGCTGGAAAAGATAAGCGTTACGGATTGGCAGCCCCGTGACAATCCCTCTGTTTTATGGGACGTGTTCGGTGAAAAGGGCCACCCGGTGCGCGCCACAATTTCCAACATGGGACCCCTGCTTCTGTCACGCCTCTTGAATCTGAACGACGTGCAATCCGGCCTCTTGCAGATAATATTCAAGATTGCCGACGACAATAATATGCTGCTCCTGGACATGAAAGATCTGCGGGCGATGACGCAATACGTTGCCGACCACGCGAATGATTTTAAGACCTCTTACGGAAACATAACGACGGCTTCCGCGGGCGCCATACAACGGGGCTTACTGACCCTTGATGAACAGGGCGCGTCCAATTTTTTTGGCGAACCAATGCTTGAGTTAACTGATTTCATCCGCACCGACGCTGCGGGAAAGGGCGTTATAAATATCCTTGCGGCTGACAAACTTTACAATATGCCAAAGTTATACGCAACGACACTTTTATGGATGCTGTCGGAACTTTTTGAGCAAATGCCGGAAGTGGGCGATCTCCCGCAGCCTAAACTGGTGTTCTTTTTTGACGAAGCGCATCTTCTCTTTTCCGATTCCCCGCCTGTCTTGCTTGAGAAGATCGAAAGAGTCGTCCGCTTGATCCGCTCAAAAGGCGTGGGGATTTATTTTGTTACCCAGAATCCCCTTGATGTTCCCGACAAAGTGCTGGGGCAGCTAGGCAACAGGGTGCAGCACGCACTGCGCGCGTTTACGCCCAGGGATCAAAAAGCCGTGAAAACCGCGGCGCAGACAATGAGAGCCAATCCCGCTTTTAACACCGAGCAGGCAATCCAGGAGCTGGGCACAGGTGAAGCGTTAATTTCTTTCCTTGACGAGAAAGGCAGCCCGTTTATCGTGCAAAAATGTTCGGTCATAGCTCCCGGATCACGGCTTGGGCCGATTACACCCGCCGAACAGGAAAATCTGATCAAGCAATCCATTTTTTACGGAAGGTACGAAAAAGCAGTAGACAGGGAATCCGCTTACGAGCTGCTCACGCAGCGAGCCGAAAAAGCAAACGCCGGGAAAACCGATGCGGCGAAAGACGGTGCGACTACAGTCGCCAAGCAGACTGCCGCGAAAACCGGCGCGACTAAAACCGCCAAGCAGCCAGCGGCTAAAGCCAGCGCGGAAAAAGGACTCGCGCAGGAAATGAAAGAATTTGTATTCGGCTCAACAGGCCCACGGGGCGGGAAAAAGGACGGGCTTGTTCAAGCCGCCGCCAAATCTATGGCTCGAACGGCGGCAACCAGTATTGTGCGGGGAATGCTGGGCAGCATCAGCAAGAAATAGGAAGAGCATCGCACAGGGGCACAAAGGCACAGGGAAGATGGAAAAAGAAAACCACGAAGGTTTAAACGGAGTTTCACTCTTTAATTCCATCTAGATCTCAAAATCTTCCGGTTTATACCACGAATAAAATCTGCCGGCCTCGGGAACAAATCTAAGCAAACAAAAATCCGGATCGGTGTATGATTTTTCCGGGTACGCGTTTCTGAATTTGTTCTGCCAATATTTTTCCTTGACAGTTAAATCCGAAACGATCTCCATTTTGCCCTTGAGCAAACAGCCCCTCCAGATTAAATTGCGGCTGTAAAAGTAAACGCTTGCTTTGGGGTTCTTGCTTACTTCGCCGGCAAATTTCGATGCCGTATTTGTACAAAAATATATTTCGTTTATCGACTCTCTGTATTTGCCCGGAACCACCGCTTTTGTGTGCGGATAACCGTCCGTCCCCACGCAGGTCAAAATAAAGGTATTAACGCTTTTATACAGTTTTTCAGCTTTTTGTTTTGTTGTCATAATCAGATATCCATACAATGCATTTCGTTTTTTGTCAATTATTTATGGGTGACAGTCACCTTCTTTTATGCTATACTTTCACCTATGAAAAAAACAAACATATTACTTTTGGGCGTAGTTTTAATCTGCGCACTGGCAATGAGCGGCTGCGCAAGCGGCGCTTCGGTCGCGACGCACAATTCGAGGAACAGCCTAGACTGGGCGGGTACTTATACGGGACTTATCCCTTCGGCAAGCGGCATGGGGATCGAGGTGCGGCTCACCCTGGGCGGGAACGGCACCTATGCCCTCAACTACCACTACGTTGGGCGGCCGGACCCTGACTTCAGCTCCACGGGAAACTTCACCTGGAACGACGCGGGGAGCGTCATCACCCTGGATTCAATCACCGGGCCGCTCCAATATCAGGTGGGCGAGAATATGCTGCGGCAGTTGGACATGCAAGGGAAGGTGATCACGGGGAATCTTGCGGAGATGTACGTTCTACAGAAGGAATGAGGAGCGGCGCCTGTCCTGTTTTAGCCTTCACTGACGGCTGAATACCCCGGCTCCAAGGGGCAATGTCATAGTCAAGGAGTTGCCATCAATGGAATAAGCGCCTTCCATAGGAGGGTCAAAGCCAAGCTCCCTTAATGTTTGAGCAATACTATCTTCACTCTCACCGCTTTCTTTGAGGATTTCAATGAACTGACTTTCGTCCTTCCATGCCGTATTAATATAAACGTGGATGGTTGTTATCTTGAGATTGATCCCGCCGGCCGTATATGAGGTCGTATATATCCCATTCAAATAAACGTCTCCCAGGCGTCCGTAACCGAAAACACCGTTGTTGAAAGTCCATGTGATACTGGAATTTGTCCAGACGCCTTTGAGGTCGCCTACCAACACCCATGAAGACCGCGGGCTTTCTCCGGCGCTATTCACCGCGGATACCCTGAAATAGTGAGGTCCTGCTGTAGTATGGTTAGTACTGATAAATGAATTCGTAGCCGGCTCCCCTACCCGCTTACCGCCGCTGTTGGTACTGGAATAATATACCCTATAACCGGCTGCCCCGCTCACCGCATTCCATTTCACCGTTATTGTAGAATTCCAGCTTGCCGTTGGAGACGAACCTGCCGGGTTCATCGAAGCCGTCACGCCCGTTGGCGCGCCTGGTACGGCTATTACAGATGACCCAGGCCCTACTGCTACCGGCGAAGATCGCGCGCCTTCTCCGGCGTTATTCACCGCGGTCACGCTGAAATAGTGGGTGCCGGCTGTGCTGCGGTTTGGGCTGCTAAATGATGTCGTTTTTGACGATCCTGCCGGCGTACCCAGGCTGCCGCCGGTACTGGAATAATATATATTGTAACTGGCTGCCCCGCTCACCGCATTCCAGCTTACCGTTATTGTTGTCGGCTCCGCCTGATTCCTCGAAGCCGTCACTCCCGCCGGCGCGTTTGGTACAGTTGTCCTGGCGCCGTCATCGCCTCCATAGGCCAAATTGATTAGGTCGCAGGACACAAACGCCAGGCTAAACACCAGCAATGCCATCTTAAACCTTTTCATAAGGCCTCCTTGCGGGAAAATGTGCAAACATTCACATTATGTACTATATTCCGATTTACTGGAGATTTCAAGCTTGACCTTTAGCCCTCAATTCGGTATCTTTGCAAAAAGGTGACAGTCACCTATAGGAGAATATGTCAAAGCAAGATAATCCCGAAACCGGGGATGGCCAGGAAAAGCGCGAAGAAAACCCTGAGGCGATTCAAGGGAACGCAGTTCCCGGGAACGCGGCTCCCGGGCCGGAGAACAAGGCGTCTGTCACGCCTGAAGAGAAAATAGCGGAGCTGGAGGCCCGTCTTGCGGAGTCGAACGACCAGCTGCTCCGAAAGGCGGCGGACTTAGAGAATTACCGCAAACGTGTGACACGCGAAAAACAGGAGATGGCGGATTTTTCCAACCAGAGCCTGCTTTCGAGCCTGCTCCCGGTGATTGACGACTTTGGGCGGGCAATAAAATCCGCCGAAACCTCCAAAGATTTCGCCAGTTTCTATGACGGCGTGATCATGATAGAGAAGCGCCTAATTACCCAACTGGAAAACAAATGGGGGCTTAAAGGCTTCGACTCCGTCGGGGAGCCCTTCGACCCCAACCGCCACGAGGCCGTGCAAATGGAAAAGGCCGGGGGAATCGACGAGCCGGTGGTCAAAGAGGAGTACGAGAAGGGTTACCTCCTTAAAGAACGTGTGATCCGATTTGCCAAGGTCAAAGTGCTGATGCCGGCGGAAAGCCCGCCTTCCGCAAACGAAGGCGCAAGTTCGTGACAAAAAGGCAAAAATATGATATGCTGAATTAAATAAGGGTAAGGAGTCTTAATATGGGTAAGATAATCGGTATTGACTTAGGAACTACCAATTCATGCGTTGCCGTCCTTGAAGGAGGCGAGCCGGTAGTTATCCAGAATTCCGAAGGGG
>JGI24698J34947_10000667_pt1 | contig 16665 bp, 13 predicted proteins | sample TergutMp193P3_FD_34947 | JGI IMG/M metagenome (IMG submission 34947) | reverse complement strand
TGGTTTTCTTTGATCCCAAACGGTTTGAAATGTTTGACTGGGTACATAGTTATACCGAAGATCGGTGGAAAGTATTTGGTCTAAGCGGCTGGAGTGTACTTATGGTCATTATTACTGAAAAAAGTGGTTCCATTAGGATAATTTCAGCCCGAAAAGCGGATAAAGATGAAGAAGAGGAGTATTTTAATGGGTATAGTACGGGTAACGGCAACTGAAAATGATCAACTTTCAGAAGAATCTCTTGCGCGGCTGGCGGCTCTCAAGGACAGGCCTATAGATTACAGCGACATTCCCAAATCAACTCCCGAAGAGATGAAGTTGATGAGGCTTATGGCAATTGAAATGCGAAAAAGGCAGATGTTTTCCTTGAGGCTTCAAAGTTCAACTATTAGCTGGTGGAAAGAAAATGTAGGCGAAGGATACACCGGCATTATGGCGAGGCTGTTGGATAAAGCGACAAAACACCCCGAATGGATCAAGGAGTGTCTTTAATACCGTTTAATTCCGGTATTGCTTCAAGAACCGCATCGCTAATCTTCCTGCCCTTGCTTGAATAGCCCAGTCTCCTGTCGGGACGGGCTGAACCGTGAAAGTCGCTGCCTTCGGTAACATAGAGGCCCAAGGATTGAGCCAACGCTTCAAGCCGGCGGCAGGAGCCGGGTTTGGCTGTGGGGTGCCACGCTTCCAGCCCCATAAGCCCCTGCTCTTTTAAGGCTTTGACAAGACCGGGAAGACGGCCCCATGCTACATAAAGCGAAATTGGGTGAGCAAGAACAGGTATGCCGCCGGATTCGCGTATCAGGGCGGCGGCTTCTTCAAAAATCAACCCTTCTTTGGGGACGTAAAGCGGTTTTCCCACGCCCAGATAGCGGGCGAACGCCTGATTTCTGTTTCTGACGATTTTGTGTTTTACCAAAAGGCTCGCAAAATGAGGCCGTCCCAGCGAATGGCCTCCGGTAACCTTCGCCGAACCGCTTTGTTGCGAAGATTCTCCCCTGGAAATCTCCAAAAGCTCCTCCCAAGTCGCTTCAATGCTTAATTCGTGCATTCTGTCCAGTATTTCACGGTTCCGCGCTTCCCGGCGGCGGGACAATTCCTTCACAGAGGCAATAAAAGCGGGGCTTGGCTTGTTTATTCCCAGCCCCAGGAGGTGGAACTCACCGCCGGGACCGAGCCCCGGAGCCCCTCTCGAAGATTTTCCGCCGATCCAATTGATATTTATCTCTATTCCGGGTATAAAGTGAAAATTTTCCGCCATATCTGCGGTTCTTGCACTTTCCAGGCCGTCAATGGTATCATGGTCGGTAAGGGCAATGGCTCTCAGACCCTGTCTGACAGCTTCCTTTATAAGCAAGGCAGGGCTAAAATCCCCATCTGAAACGTTTGAATGGGTGTGTAAATCAATCATTATCTGTAAGATTATACATTATTTACCGATAATAGTTATGGGGGAATAGTTCCCGGATCGTTGATCAATGGGGCATTAAATCATAAAATGGAAGTATTGAGAGTTTTTGAATAAGGACGGTCCGCGTGTTTGATTATGCCTTGGCAAACGGGGTAGTTGTTTCTCCTGGGAAAAAAGCGCATACCGGGAATCTGGGCATTTCAGGAGAAAAAATTGTTTTTCCGGGCGGCGGCGTACAAATTGATTTGAAGGAAAAATCCTTCATTTACCCTTCCCTGATAAATTCCCACGATCATTTGCAGGGGAATTACCGTCCGCCTGTAGGCCCAAAAGAAGGGACTTTCTATTTAACATGGCTGCCCTGGGATAACGATTTAAAATCGTCGAAAATGTTTGAGGAACGTTCCCAACTGAGCAGGGAAGACCTTTACGCTCTTTCAGGTTACAAATGCCTGTTTTCAGGCGTTACCACTGTGAACGATCATTTTCCGCATAAATTTAACAGCCATATATTACCCACCCTCCCAATCAGGACTATTCAGGAATACGCGATTGAACATGAATGTTCTTCGTACGATCTTAAATGGGGAGACGGCATAGAAGTTGAACATGAACGCGCCGTAAAAAACAACTGGCCGTTTATCACGCATCTTTGCGAAGGCTTTGATCATGAATCCATGCATGGAATAGATAAGCTCGAAGGATTAAAAATTCTGGATAACCACTGCCTGTTAATTCATTGTATTGGCTTCAGCGATGAGGACATAAAGAAAGTTGCCAAAGCGGGAGCCAGCATTTCCTGGTGCGGTTTTTCAAATATGTTTATGTTTAATGTTACCTGTAAAATCCGCAAGCTGATAAATGCCGGAGTAAATGTTACAATCGGGACTGATTCTTCGGCGACAGGTTCCGCAAACCTTTTGGATGAGATAAAATATGACCGTGATCTTTACCGCAGGCTTTACGGCGAAGAACTTCCCGCAGAAAAAATATTCGAGATGATTACGATCAATTCCGCAAAAGCGTTTTGGATGCAGGACAAAATTGGCAGTCTGGAAGAAGGTAAGTTAGGTGACATTCTGGTTTTGAAAGCCAATAATGATGATCCGTACGAGAATCTTGTCAATGCCGGTATGCAGGATATTGAATTGATGGTTCTTGCCGGAAAGCCGGTTTACGGCGAGACGCGCTTCCTTGATATTTTCAATGGGGAGCTTCCCGATGGATATACGCAGATCAAGGTGGCTGAAAGAACCATGTTTATTAAAGGCGATCCCGCCGGTCTTTATAAAGAGGTAAGAAAGAAAATAGGTTTTAATAAAGTACTTGATTATCTTCCCTTTGAACCGGAATCCGCCGAAGGGGTCAAGGAAGGAGCATAATGCCAAAACCGCTTCAATATGGTTCAGGTTCTCTTATATATTTCCAGGGCGATCCGGCGGATAAGATATTTATCCTGCAAAATGGAAAAGTAAGCCTTGTCTATCAGGATATTGAGACCGGTACTGATGTAAAGGACGCTGTTCAGCCGGGTGAATTCTTTGGGGTAAAATCCGCGCTTGGAAGGTACCCCCGCGAAGAGAATGCCATTGCCCTCTCTGATACTACTGTTATGGCGTTTACAGTCGCCGAGTTTGAAACCGTAGCCACCGCCAATTCCAGGATTATCATGAAAATGCTAAAGGTTTTTTCCAATCAGATGCGGAGGGTACACAAGCAGGTATCCAAATTGATGGCAAAGGAAGAAGAATCGCCTGCCGACGGCCTTTTCAATGTCGGTGAATTTTATTTAAGGAACAAACGTTTCTCGCAGGCAAGGCAGGTGTTCAGCCGTTATCTGACATTTTATCCTTCCGGGAAAAACGCGATTCAGGCTTCAAAGAATTTGGAAACTGCGGAAAACGCATTGTCCCGCTACGGCGACGGCAAGGGCCCCGGCGTTTTTGCCGCCGAGGGCGAAACTTCCGCCGCGCCGAAAGTCCCGTCTGCTGCGGATTCCTCCAAAGCATCAGCCGCCTATTATGACGCGGTAAGCCTTGTCTCGCAGGGAAAATACCAGGAAGCGTATATGTCGTTTAAGAAGATAGTAGACGCTGATGCGGACCCGGAATTGACGGCTAAGAGTTCATTTGAAATTGGGCGCTGTATGTTCCTTCTGAATAAGTATGAGGACAGCCTGAAGTATTTAACAAATATGCTTTCTAAATACCCAAAACATCCCGATCTTACAGATGTAATGTTCATCATGGGACAATGCAATGAAAAGATCGGCAGAAAAGATCAGGCGGCAGCTTTTTACAAAAAGATACTTTCCATGAACGACAGCAACAATGCCGATACTGTCACAAAAGCAAAACGGGCGTTAAGCGCCCTGGGAGCGTAAAATGGCTATGGATTTGTCCGCGTTTGGACGTTTTTCCCGGACATTTCACGCAGGTGAAATAATCTTTTCGGAGTTTGAACCCGGTGATACTTTCTATTTGATTCAATCGGGCAGGGTACAGCTTTTAAAAATCGTAGGTGATATTGAACGTACCCTCGACGTTCTACAGCCTTCCGAGATGTTTGGCGAAATGGCGATTTTGGAAAATTCTCCGCGCTCCGCGACCGCTCTTGCGCTTGATGAAGTGAAAGCGCTGGAATTTAATTCCCAGAATTTTGAGATACTTCTGCTTGGCAATCCGCAGATTGCCCTTAAACTGCTGAAGATGTTCTGTAAGCGCATTTACGATTCAAAAAGACGCTTCATGATTCTTACCCTGCCGGATCCGCCGACAAAAGTCGCCGATGTATTTCTTATGCTTGATGAAACCATGCCCGATATTGATAAAACAACAGAACGGCGGGATTTTAAAACAACCGTTGAAGGCGTGGCTCACTGGGCCGGAATGAGCGTCAGTGAAGTAAGGGAAGTTTTGGGTCATTTTGTCAATCAGAGGCGTGTGGAAATATTCCCCGATCACATAACTGTAAAAAACATTAACGATTTTGCCCGCTATGTAAACTCACGCCGAAATAACAGCAAGGGGCTGTAATTCCGTTATCCGGCCAGCGTCTCCGCAATTTCCAGACAATAATCGCCGAGCTTTTCAATCCTGCGGACGATGTCAATAAATAGAAGTTCTGTTTTTACATCCTTGCCGGATTCAAGCCGTTTATTGCCAAGTTTGCGGAGCTTATCCCGGTTTTTATTAATTTCATTTTCCATCCTCCTCGCTCTTTCGAGAGTATCCGCCGAAAGCGTATCCTTAAGATTTTCCTCTACAAAGCCCAGAAAATTTTCCACCTGTTCCAGATATGGAGCAAGGGCATCCATTTCTTTCTTCTTGATAATTTGCCCGTCTATTACTCCCCTTTCCAGAACAAAACTCAAACTGCAGCAGGTATCCGTCATATCCTCAAGATCGGAAATGACACGTAACAACTGCGAAATGCGGTACTCGGAACGCGGGTTAAGCTGAACTCTCGCGCATTCCATCAAAAACGCGCCGATCTGATCGCGCATCTCATCGGCGTACTCTTCCTTGTGCCTTAACTCGGCGACAAGATCAATTACAGCGGACCGCTTGTCCTGCGTTTCATTCGCAGATTGAAGTACGCCGCTGAAATCCGTGAACATTGACAGCACAAGCCCCGCCATGTCGCAAACTTCTTTCTCCGCCCGCACAATGTTTATTTCCGGCGTATTCTGAATTGTCCCCGATGTATAAGTCAGCCGGTAATGTTCAGGCTCTACGGTTTCGGTATCTTCCTTAATGATCAATGTAACCAGTGCCGCAAGGTATTTTACAAAGGGTAAAAAGAGGAGCGTATTTATCAGATTGAAGACTGTGTGAAACATGGCAAGGTGAGTGGTAACCATCGGGTCATTGAGCACGCCGGGAACTATTGTGCCGGGCGTTACAAAATCGACAAGCGCCAATAACGGTTTTAAAAGGGGCAGTGCCCAACATGTGCCCAGTACATTGAAAAGTACGTGAACAAGAGCTGCGCGTTTCGCGTTTGTTTTTGTACCAATGGCTGCAAGGGCGGCATCGATGGTTGTGCCGATATTCGCCCCAAGAATCATGGCAGCCGCCATTTCATAACTTATCACGCCGTTGTATGCCATTGTCAGCATGATGGCGGTGGCGGCGCTTGATGAGTGAGCGATTAGAGTCATCGCAAGCCCTATGCTCATCCCTATCAGGTGCGAGATAAAGCCCATGTTGGAGACTCTCGTTATAAAATCGAAACTGTTTCCAAGGGCGGGCATTGCGTTTGTAAGGAAATCAAGGCCCATAAACAACAGGCCGAAACCGAGGATAAAATCGCCGATGTCCCGGTGTTTCCATTTTACAATACCGCAGACAAAGCCTATCCCAACTGCGGGCAGGGCCATTTTTGAAAGACTGAGGGAGAAGCCCACCAACGACACGATCCAGGCGGTTACCGTGGTGCCGATATTGGCCCCCATGATTACCCCGATTGACTGGATAAGGTTGAGCAGTCCCGCGTTTACCAGGGACACCACCATGACTGTAGTCGCCGATGATGACTGGATTATGGCAGTAATGGCAAAGCCGGTGAGTACCGCGATAAACCTGTTGCCCGTCATGAAGTTTAGAAAACGCTGGAGCCTGTTGCCTGCGGCCCGTTGAATGCCGTCGCTCATTACCTTCATCCCGTACAGGAAAAGGCAAAGACCGCCGACAATTTCCAGTAAAACCGTAATTATTGCCATGCAGTATTATATCATTGTTAAAGTTTTGTTAGAATATATATAATCATGGATTATAGTGATGGACAGTAAACATGGGATGTAGTTATGGACAGTAAAAAACTCCTTCTGCTTTCCGATACCCACGGCAGTATTACGGCCCTTAAAGCTGTCCTTGACTGGGCAAAGAACCGTACGCCGCCGAATGATTCAATCTGCTGTGCCGCCTTTCTCGGTGACGGGATTTCAGACCTGCGTCCGGCGGCGGATGCGGCGGGTTTTTTCTGCGAATGGAAAATTGTCGGCGGAAACAACGATTTCAGTTTTTCCATGCCGGAGGCCGCTGTCTTTGATTTGGGCGATCATCGTTTTTTTATGTGCCACGGACATCGTTTCGGCCTGTACGGCGGTTATCATACGTTAATTGCCGTCGCCAAAAACGCAGGAGCCGACGCGGCGTTTTTTGGGCACAGTCATGTCCCCTATATAAAAAATACCGACGGTATTTTGCTGATCAACCCCGGCAGTATTGGGCGGCCGCGCAGTAAAACAGGCGCGACATTCGCCGTTGTAGAATGTACCGACGGCGAGCCGTTAAAAGCCGAATTCTGGGGCATCGGCGCACGCGGAGAAATTCGCGCATTGAAGTTGAGCTGAAAAGAACGTTCCCGGTTGTATATGACGTTGCGCCGATCACATTTAAAAAAAGTTCTTTGTATTCTGCTTTGAAGTTTTTGTGCTGGCGATCTCTGCGTCGCCTTTTTTTCGCTTACTCACCGCTTTCCAGCCTGCGGAGCATATCCTCCCGCAGTTCTTCGGGCATTTCTTTAAAGACGCGCTCAATCTCCGAGCTTATATTTGTTAAAGCCATCCCCCGACCGCCTCGGTGATCATCCGCATTTTGAATATATTGAATCTGCCTATTGTAAGAATTCACCACTTCAAGGCAGAGTTCAGCCGTCCTGAGTTTCTCAGGAACGAATTCAAGCGCCGAGCCGTTCGTCTTCACCGCTTCAAGGCACATTTCCGCCGTCTTTAGCTTTTCAGGCACCTTTTTAAGCGCCCAGCCGCTCGTCCTCACCGCTTCAAGGCACATTTCCGTTGTCTTGAAGTTCTCAGGAACGTATTCAAACGTTGTGCTGTCCTGCTTCATCGCTTCAAGGCACATTTCCGCCGTCTTTAGCTTTTCAGGCACATATTCAAGCGAGCCGCCGTGCTTCACCGCTTCAAGGCACATTTCCGCCGTCTTTAGCTTTTCAGGCACATATTGAAGCACATAGACACTCTGCTTCACCGCTTCAAGGCAGAATTCCGCCGTCTTGAGGTTTTTAGGCACGTCTTCAAACTCATGGGGGTAGTTCTTTACCGCTTCAAGGTAGATTTCTGCCGTTCTGAGGTTTTTAGGCACGTATTTAAGCGCGAACCCGTCCTGCTTCACCGCTTCAAAGCAGACTTCCGCCGTCTTGAGTTTCTCGGGCACGTATTCAAGCGCAGTGCCGTTCTCCCTGACCGAATTCAGGGCATCTTCTACTGTGGTTATTTCAGCCATAGTTGTTTTTCCTTATCTTCGCTCATTCCTCTAACTCCAGCCTTTAGCGCTTAACAGCGAATTCATTTTTGTCAATATATCGTTTTAACTTAAAGAATTCAATCGTTGAGAAACGTAAAGTAAAAAATAATCAGCGTCGGGGATAAATGTGATCGCCAAATGTCAAAATCATTCTCCCTCTTCTTCTTCCTCCCCCGCTTCCTTGTTGCCCAACAATGTTATCGCATCATCCAGAGCGTCGCGTCCAATGCTTAACGGGATACTCGGATAAAGTTGAATCAGCCCTTCGGGGTCTGAGTAATCCTGGGTTTCCAGGGCAATAAGTTTGCAGGAAGAAAGACGGCGAAGCACATTGATAAGCGCGGTCTTTTTTATCTCATCTCCGGTAACGGCATTGTACTTTTGCTGAAAACCGGCAATGGTAATAACAGGAAATGCTGTAAGAGACACTTCCAGTTTTTTATCTTCGTATAACAACCGCAGAACAAGCGCCGCGCAAATTTCTTCGCGGGAAAAAAAGAGCCGCGTATTTCCAGAACCGCGAAATGCAATCACCCCGAGGCTTTCATCGCGGGCAAGAGAAACATCCATACATGAAAACCATGCGTCCAACAGCGCGATGTTCCGTATGGCGAAATTGTAGAGTTCGCGTTCCCTTTCTATGCCCCGGATGATAAATGTTTTGGAAGTGAGAGTACGAGTCGCCGTTTTAAAACGTTCAAACTCATCGGCGGTTAAATTCTGTATCTGGCTTAACGCGTCAAGATCACGATTCATGTTTCCTCCTGAGCCGTACATCGGGAACAACAAAATCTGCGGCTTTCACCTCTCCTGGTTCAAGGGCCGTGGTTTTCTGTTCAATTTGCGATTCTTCATACGGTTCATCAATTTGAGGCTCTTCTATCGCATAACCAAAGTTATTTCTGGAATCGCCGTATAAAAGCGAATAGACAAAGCGAATATACGAATCCTCATTTTTGATAAGTTCCGAAGGAAACAGAATCCGCTCCGTTCCGCCCTGCTCATCAAGCCATGCGTTGATCCGTTTAATGGAAAGCCGTTTCTTCATGCGTTCAAGGAACTCGGCTTCAATACCGGCAAGCGCATTAAGATCCGCTTTTGCGGGCGGGTTGTTAAAATCGCCTTCATCGCGGGGACGGCGCAGGGCGAGTGTTGACGGAGAGAGAAAATGAATCCTGTGCAAACCGTGGGCAAGGCGGCGGCGAAGTTTATCGTTGCCTGAGTGCAGGGATTTTATTATCATGCCGAGTTTTCCCGCTACTGTGCTGTCCGGTTCAATGTACGCCCTGATTATTTCAGTGCTGGAGCGGGAATAGTCGGCATTACGCCTGTCTATTTCATCTTCCAGAGGATCGACCGATTTTAAATCATCTCGAATTTCCTCAAGCATGAACTCCAATTTCTTCCGGCATTCTTCACGGCTGTTCTGAAGTATGCGCATATATTTTCCGGCGCTTGCGTCAAGCCACTTGTCGTTGCGAAGGAGTTCCGTTATTTGCCTGAAAATACCCTGGCGGTAGCGCGAAACATTGTCGGAAGTTTTGAGCCTCTTGTAGGCGCGGTCAAGAACTTCTCCCGCGTACAGATCATAATGTTCGTGTAACACCGAAGACGCTTTTGAGCGAATTGCCTCCGCGTTGAGTTTGTCGTAGTAGCCCTTGATGCTTTGGGACAGTACCTTTAGGGAATCAATCAGGGCGCGGGCTTCTTCACGCGCCTTGAGAACCATGAAATGCCCGTTCTCCTTCACCGTTTCTCCGCAGAGGGACGAGTACACATTAACGACGTGGCTTTCATATTCGGTTTTGAGGCCCTCGTCAACGCGGATCAACGCTTCAAGAAAAGGTTTCCCCCATGCGGTAATATTAATTACGCGGGTAAAATCAGAAAGAGTTTCTTCGCCCAGCCAGCCCGCGTTAATCAGCCGCCTGAGAAAACGGCTTGCAACATCTCTTGACTCATTTGTTTTTCTGACAGCCGGTTCTTCCGCGTCATTAAAACTGAATTCCAGTTCTCCCTGAAGCCTCTCAACCGCCGAAGTCCCCATGCCGCCGGAAGTGTCGCCTAACAGATCATCACTTGAAACGTCCGTCTCTTCCACCAGACTGTCGCGGTGCATGGAAAGATATTTCATAAATTCACGAACTACCAGCTCACGTTCAAGACCGCGTGTGTTTTCCTGAAAGAGCCGGTAGTACAACACCAAAAGAGCCGCGTAATGCTGTCTGTTTGGCGTTGCCAACGGCGAGAAAAAATTTTCGGGCAAAATTGAAAAAACACCGGTAGGCATTTCTTAACGTTAGACAACAACTGGAGCTTTGTCAAGACTTTTTATATACTCATCCGCCAGGACTGCGGCATTGTCAAATTCACTGTGCAGTAAATTTTCCGCGATCTTGTTCAAAAGTTCCCTTGTATCACGCGACCATGTTTTTTCTCTCAATTCGTTCAGCGTGTTTTTGACCGTCTTTTTATCAAACGACACGCACGCCTTATGAATAACAGCCATTTTTTCGCGCAGATAATCCAGAGCCTCTTTGGTATCCTCGCCGGATTCATTGTCATCATCCGCAGGTTTAAGTTTCTTTATAACAGCGCGAAGGGAATCCAGAAAATCATGCGTTTTGGATGACATCACGATGACATCTTTTTCCCTGCCCGCCTGTTCCAGCCTGAGCGCGGCGGATGAAAGTTCCGCTTCGCCGATATTTGCGAGTGCGCTCTTCATCGCATGAACGTTTATAATAAATAATTGCACATCACTTTCACTGTGGAATTTGTTTTTCAGGACAGTTTCCAATGTTGAAATTGCCTTCTCTGCGTCCCGTGCGAAAATTCCCGCCAATTCAGGACCAATGAACTGCTGTGCATGACCTTTGACATACTTGTCTTTTTCAGCTTTCTCACGACGCGCTTTTTCAATTACTTCCTGCGGCTGTTTGTTTCGTATCAATTTGTTCAACATAACGTTAAGCTGGCGCAAGTCTATCGGCTTTGGAATAAAACCGTCAAAACCGTTTTGTAAAAACATTTCAGCCTGTCCAATCACTGCGTTAGCTGTCAATGCAACGATTGGCCTCGTATATCCCATCTCGCGGAGTATTTTTGCCGCTTCAACTCCGTCAAGTTTTGGCATCATGTGATCCATAAACACAATGTCATAAACATTGCCCGCTTTTATTTTGTCAATCGCCTCATACCCGCTCGTGGCAAGATCGATTTTAAGATCGTACGGAGTCATAAGCCCCTTGGCGACATACAAATTTGTCTCCACATCATCAACTACCAAAACGCGGCCATAGGGCATCGGCTCGTGCGTTATCTGCGCCTTTCTGGTCAGCGGCAATTTGTCGAAGCGGAACTGTTGAAGGTTTTCAGCCAGTTCTTTGCCTATAATGCCGGAATCTCCTTCCTTTTGCCGTAAACGTACGGTAAAGGTCGAACCTGCGCCAAGCTCGCTTTCAACGGAAATTTCGCTGTTCATCAAACGGATCAGATGTTTTGTGATACTCATGCCAAGCCCTGTGCCTTCCGTAACGCGGTTTGTCTCCATGTTAAAGCGGGAGTACTCGTTAAACATATTGTCTACTTCCTCCTGCGTCATACCCTGACCCGTATCGCTTACCTTGAAAATAAGTATCACATTGCGCTCTTCATCTCCCTTCTTTTTTTCAGCATCGACAAATAACGTTACCTTGCCCTGTTCGGTATATTTAAACGCATTGGAAAGCAGGTTATTCAAAATTTGTTTAATCCTTAATTCATCGCCGTACATTTCCAACGGAACGTTCTCGTTTATAAAAAGTTGAAATTCAATCGGTTTTTTGTTAATGCGCATCATGTTCAGGCATATAGTGTCGTTTATTAAACTGGAAACATCATAATTGATGGGAACCAACTCAAGTTTTCCGGCTTCAATTTTGGACAAATCCAGAATATCGTTAATAATATGAAGAAGCATATCGCCAGAATTGTATATTTTGGTAAGGGCTTCCCTTGTGCTTTGAGAAAGCGTCTGATCCTGCATTTGGATGTCGGTAATGCCGATGATTGCGTTTAACGGCGTGCGTATCTCATGGCTCATCGTCGCAAGAAATGCGGATTTCGCCCTGCTGATTGTTTCCGCTTCCATTTGACGCTTTGCCATTACTTCCATTTGCGTTATATCCTGTACAATTTCGATATAACCCGCAGTTTCGCCGTTTATGTCTTTAAGAATTTCAACATCAACTTTGTATGACGCGCCGTTATGTGTAAAGTACGTCTGCTTTATGCCTCGTTTAGCGCATTCTATACCGCAGTTGGGAGTTTTGCAAATATGTGCGCCCCAATTACTGCACGGTTTCCCCTTGATGTTTTCAAATTTTACGCCCAGAAAATTCTCAACCTGCGTGTTGACGAATGTCCAGTTTGTGTTCGCGTCGGTAACAGTAATGGGTAACGGTATTGCGTCAAGAATGGATTTATACCAGTGCGCGGTTTCCTCAAATTTTTTCAGCGTGTTACGCGCCTGTTCATCGGCTTTCTGTTTTTCCTTAATTATGCGCAATAAAATAAGGCTGAGTATCCCCGCCAATACCACGCCGAGTAAAATGAGAATTCTCGCTATTATATACAAACTTTGATAATAATTATTTTTTGGCATTATTATTCCCAAATACCAGCCGTTATCCAGCTTATGAAAAGACGCGATAGCCTGTATACCCTCGTAATTTTTTATTTCACGCTCGGAAATAAATGTTTCCCCATGATCCAGATCGCTGATAATATCCTGACTGCCGCTTATTTCATTTAACCCCATGCCCAAATAATCCGTATTTGGATGAACAACCAATATTCTGTTTTCGTCAAGCAATATGCCATAACCGCTGTCGGCAACTCTTGTAGAAACAAGGTAATCCGCGATGCCGCCAAGAGATATATCCATGCAGATTATGCCCAATGGACGGCCTTCGTCATCAAAAACCCGCAGTGCGCATGTTGTAACAAGCCCCTTTGTCTCCATATCCAAATACAGCTCGGTATTCACTATATTACCGTTAGCTGCAACAGCCGCCGCATACCAGGGACGGTCAACCGGGTTATAATCATCCGGCGGCTCCCAGCCTGAACCGTCAAGATATATTCCGCCGAAAACATCAAAATAACCGTATATGCCGGTAGTTTCCATCATGTGCTTTTCGTAGGGGATAACAAATTCGGAAACCTCGGTCATGTAATCCAGCACCATATCAGAACTGGCTCCGCTTAAAATCATACGGCGCAGAATAACGGAGATATTCCTAAGTGTTATTTCTGTTTCCAGCGTTTCAGATTCAATTCGGGTTGTTATAACGGTAAGAAAATCGTTGATATGCTGTTTTAAATGCCGGGTTTCAATACCGCTCATAAAGTAGTAACTTGACAGTACCATCAGCGAAAAAACAACCCACACTACAAGCACCTGAGCGTACATGGCGGGTATCTTCCTGATTTTCCTCTTTTGCACTAACAACTTAAACACACGGTCGCCCTTTTTAACAAATTATTTATTTATATATTCATCCACAAGAGCTGCAGCATTATCAAATTCGCTGTGAAGCAAATGTTCCGCAATTCTGTTCAACAGTTCTTTCGTGTTATGCGACCATGTTTTTTCTCTTATTTCGTTCAATGAATTTTTTGCCGTCTTTTTGTCAAACGCTACGCACGCCTCCTTGATTACAACGAGTTTTTCCCGTAAAAAGGCAAGAGCTTCTTCCGTCTCCTCGACGGATTCACTGTCTTCGTCTTTTGGTTTAGTTTCCCGGATAACCACGCGCAGTGCGTCAAGAAACTCGTTTGTATCCGATAACATTACGTCAATATTTTTTTCCCTGCCCGCATGTTCCAGCCTGAACGCGGCGGCGGACAGTTCTGTCTTGCCGATATTTGCAAGCGCGCTCTTCATTGCGTGAACATTAATAATATACATCTGAATATCGTTTTCTTCGCTCAATTTGTTTTTCAGGCAGTTTTCCAAAACTGTAGCCGCTTTTTCCGCATCCCTGGCGAAGATTTCCGCCAACTGTGAATTTACGCTCTGATTCACGGCGATGTTCTTTTTTTCCATCTCGGCTTTTTCACGGTGCGCCGCCTCAACCACCTCCGCCGGCTGTTTGTCGCGAATCAGCCTGTTAAGCGAAACATTAAGCTGGCGGACATCTATCGGTTTGGAAATAAAACCATCAAAACCGTTCTTCAGGAACATTTCCGCCTGCCCCGCGAGAGCGTTAGCTGTAAGAGCGACTACCGGTCGCGTATAACCCATTTCGCGGAGTACTTTTGTCGCTTCAATGCCGTCCATCTTGGGCATCATGTGATCCATGAACACAATGTCATATACATTGCCCGCTTTTATTTTCTCAATAGCCTCAAACCCGCTTGTGGCAAGATCGATTTTAAGCCCATAAGGAGCCATAAGCCCCTTCGCTACATAGAGGTTTGTTTCCACATCGTCTACAATCAGGACGCGGCCATAGGGCATGTGTTCGTGCGTTATCTGCGATTTTTTAAATTTTACCGCGTTGCCATGCCGGAGCTGTCTTAAATTTTCAGCCAGTTCCTTGCCTATTACACCGCGAATACCCATACCGTCTGTTTTTTGAGGCAGGCGCACAGTAACGGTCGTACCTTCGCCCAACGCGCTTTTTACGTAAATTTTTCCGTACATCAGATCAACCAAATTTCGCGTAATGGTCATGCCCAGTCCCGCGCCCTCTGTGGTGCGGTTGGCTTCCAGATTAAAGCGCGTATATTCATCGAACAGCTTTTTTATCTGCTCCTGCGACATTCCCTGTCCCGTGTCTTTTACCTGGAAAACCAAAGTTACAAGAACCGCTCCTCCGCGCCCTATACATTCGGCATTTGCTCCAAGCGTAACAACACCGCGGTCGGTATACTTGAAAGCGTTGGAAAGCAGATTGTTTAAAATTTGTTTAATGCGAAGTTCGTCGCCGACCAGTATTGACGGCAAATTTTCATCAATCTCAAGAGCGAATTCAATAGGCTTGCTTTCGTACCGGATATAATTTAACTGTACAATGTCATTAATAAGACTCGCAAGCTCGTACTTTACAGGAGTTAATTCAAGTTTACCCGCTTCTATTTTTGAAAGATCCAATATGTCGTTGATTATATTAAGAAGCAAATTGCCTGAATTGTTAATCTTGATAAATGCTTCGCTTGTAGAAGGCGGGTGCGAAGCGTTTTGCATCTGAATTTCCGTCATTCCAAGAATCGCGTTCAGGGGCGTGCGTATTTCATGACTCATCGTAGCAAGGAAGTTACTCTTTTGCTGAGTTCTCAGATCAGACCTTGCTTTAGCCTGTGAAATTTGATACAGCATGGTACAAATCGCCGCCGCCAGCAAACTGCCGAGCACAATGAGAAAAACAGCCAAAGCGGTAATGCCTTTGTAAAATTCACCGGAGGGTACAACAACGCCAAAATACCACCCGTGTATGATTCGGCGAAAAAACACGATTGTATTTTCAAACTTATAATTTTTAACCTTGCGTTCAAAAACTTCCAGCCCCAGTTCCAAATCAGTCGCTACGTTCGATAAATCGCGGCTGCCGATGTAGTATAAATTTCCGCCTATAAGATAAGGTTCAGGGTGGGCGAGTATTCTAAATGAACTGTCAAGTAATGTCGCATAACTATTTGGAGTAATATTAATATCCGCTATGTATTTATAGACTCTGCTAAAGTCCATGGAAAGGCTGATTACTCCCAATGGATCGTTACCCTGCTTAATGAAGCGTGAAAATGAAATAACATTAACTTTTGTCAGCGGATCAAAATACAGCTCTGAAACGGCTATTTGACCGTCCGCCGCAACGGCAGTCGTATACCAGTGGCTTTCCTGAGGATCAAAATCGTCAGGCGGAGTCCAGTTCCCGCTGATCAGGTGTTTCCCCCCCCATGTAAAAAAATAGCCCTGAGTCATGATCAGACCCGCAAGGAGTTCATCGTCCCTTAAAAAGAAATCGGTTATGCCTTCCATATAGGCGAATACCTCGTCCTCACTATCGCCTTTTACAAGCATACCGTGTATGGTTTCAGAATAACCGACAAGAAACGATTCAGGTTCCAGGAAGCCGGAAATAATCTCGGTTTCCACAGCCTCAAGCGTGCTTTCCGCGTCATGCAACAGGTGGCTTCGTTCAATGCTTCTGGCAAAGAGAAAACTGGAAACACAAATTATGGCAAATGCCACGATAATGACCAGCATCTGCGTAAAGATAGAACTTGTAACGCGTTTTTTTTCCAGATATTCAAAAAAAGAACGCATTTTAGTCTCCATGCTTCATCTATTAAATATGAGCCTTGATACGATCAAGCAGTATCGGCGCTGAAAACGGCTTTGCAATAATCCCAACCGCGCCAAGTTTTAACCCCCGTTCTTCAATAGAAGCGTCGATAGTGCCGGTTAAAAAAATAACCGGTATACTTGCCCATGAATTGCTGTTTTTTAATTTTTCCAGTGCCTCAAACCCGTTCATTTCCGGCATTTCTATATCCAATAAAATCAGATTTGGCGTAATTTTTTCCAGAAGGGAGAACATTTTCGCCGCAGACGGTATCGTCATCACATTATAATGATCTTCCAGAGCTTCTTCGGCTGTAGCAAGGTTGGTATCGCTGTCATCAACAATAAAAACTGTACTCAAAACGCTCTTTTCACTCCATATTTTCTGAAACTAATGTTATTATTTCACATTGTCTTGATTTGTCAAGCAAAATATGCTTTTGACAAAATAATGAAAAATGTCATGGAAACACTTGTTTTATTTCCGTTTTATGGTGTAAAATACCGCAAGGAGAATTTGACGTGAATGTAATTGTGCTTGTAAAACAGGTGCCCGACACCCAGAATATAACGGGAGAGGCCATGACGCCTGAGGGGACGGTCAACCGCGCCGCGCTTCCGGCTGTTTTTAACCCCGACGACCTGTACGCGCTGGA
>JGI24698J34947_10000666_pt1 | contig 16680 bp, 11 predicted proteins | sample TergutMp193P3_FD_34947 | JGI IMG/M metagenome (IMG submission 34947) | reverse complement strand
ACCAACTCCGATAAATCTCGCGTTGCACTGGGTTTTGCAATAGAATTTATTTCTTGGTACTCTTTATTGGTAATTTTCCCCTTTTCTTTTACATACTGCACTGCTTTTAACTGCCTAGACTTTAATCCTGCTTTTACCAACTGCTCAACATCAAGATTATTTTTGAAAAGAGTTACAAGAAAACCACCGTCATGTTCAATCAATTGAGGTTCCGGAAGTTCCGCCTGCTTGCAAACATCAATTATCTTTATAGTGCCCCGCCCCCAAGCATCAATCAATCCACCTTTAAAACATACATCAGCAATAATCGGATTTCTTGGCCTTGACGAATGTGGACGGCGTAGAGATTCCAAACTCAATCCTTCGGGTAAAATGCCTTCGTTCCATATATTTATTTTATCATCATAGACTCTAATTTGCGTATGTGCACCCATATAATTGCGATGTATGAGAGCATTTAAAAGCATTTCCCGGATAGCCGGAACCGGATATTCGCCTTTTTCAATACGATACATTCCTTCAAACTCAATAGGTCTAATTAGAAATTTATGGTTTAACTGCGATAAAACATTTTGCAATAAAGTAATTATGCAACCTTCTTCCACTTCTTGAAATTGCAAATCAGCATCGTCTTTTACAAAACGACCGATTTTTACAAATGCGTTTGGATAAAAACGCCCGGGATCTTTGCCGAATAAAATAATAGCGGCACGTTTTAGTTTTCCGTTTTCGGTAAGGCGAAGTTTATCAAAAATTTCTTCTATTGTCAATCCCTCAATATCAGGCAATCTGCCTTTCTCTTTTGATTTTTCCAAATATGAATTAAAAACCTTCTTATCAATATCAGCAAAAGTTGCTCTTGATTCTACTATATCGTCCCAAGTTCTGCCGGAGCGTTTGAGTAAAAATTCGTTAAGAGCCGCTCCCGTCAACTCCTGCTTTACGCTACCGCTGCGATAATAATACCTGCCACGTAAAGAAATAGGTACAGAGTATGGTTGCGTTATAATTTCAATAAAATGCTTTTTATTTTCTTGCAAAAGATTTACTTCTGCGGTTATTCCCAAAAGATTTTTAATTTTATTCGGAATTTCATCCATTAGCTTTTTATAATCTTTTAAGCCAATAACTTTTCCCCCATCATCTTTGCCAATATAAATGCACCCACCCTGAGCATTGGCAAAACCGCAAACCCATTTCAAATAGTCGTCATGCCAACTTTGCTTATGCTCTACATTCTGTTGTTCTGGCATGGAGGCAAGATAGAAAATTTCTATAATTCAACCAAATCTCCGTTACTTACAATAGTGCCGCTGTTTCCGGTTCCGGCAATCTGATTCTTGAAAATGTTTGCTCCTTCCCAGCCTACAATGTGAATGGATTTAAGACCCCTTTCTATGGATTCCAGCGCGCCACGGACTTTTGGTATCATTCCGCCGGAAATAACGCCGCTCTGAATTAAATTGCTTGCAAGTTCCCCGTTCAAATGCGGAATTATCTCTTTGTTTTCATTTAAAACTCCGCTTATGTCGCTTATCAAAACAAAGCAGTCCGCTTTTAATGCTACCGCAATTTCAGAGGCGGCGGTATCTGCGTTTACGTTGTAGGAAATGCCTCCACCGTAAGATACGGGGGAAATGACCGGGGTTATGCCCGCGGAAAAGAAAGTTTCCAGAATTTGCGTGTTCACCTTGAATATGTCGCCAACCGCTCCCAAATCACCCTTGCCCTGCAAAGGCCTTGCTTCCAGAAGCTTTGCATCAACGCCGGAAATGCCTGCGGCATTTGCATTGCCGGAGAGCAGCATTCTAACGAGTTTTTTGTTGACCTTGCCACTGAGGGTCATTTCTACCATGTCCATGATTGCGGGAGTTGTGACCCGCAGCCCGTCTATGAATCTGGGCTCCTCGTTAAGCAAGGCCAGATTTGCGTTTATATCCTTGCCGCCGCCATGCACGATAGCCAGGCGAAATTCCCCGGAAATTTCCGCAGCGGCAGAGGCAAAATCCAGCAGTTTGGATTCGTCAACCGCAAGCGACCCGCCGATTTTAACCACGATTGTTTTCATTCGGGTAAAAGTTAGATTTTTTTTCTACATTATTCCCAATTCATTATTCCGGAGAATAAGTATGGCAACTAAAGGAACCACAGCGAGAAAAAAAGACACTGCCAAAGAATCCGCTATTGGCCTGGTGGATCTGGATAGTTCAAAAAAAGCCTTTATAGAGTCCTTTAATCTGCATTTGCACCACACGCTTGCCCGNGACCGCTACGAGGCCGCCGAATANGAAAAATTTCAGGCAATCGCCTATGCCGTGCGAGACCGCCTTATAGACCGCTGGATAAAAACCCAGCAAACCTATTATAAGCAGAATGCAAAGCGCATCTATTATCTTTCGCTTGAATTCCTGATGGGCCGCTCCCTTGGCAATGCCATCCTGAACATAGACGCGGAAAAGGAAGTGACCGACGCCCTTCACGAACTCGGCATGAATCTGGAAGAACTCAATGAAGTAGAGCTGGATGCCGGGCTTGGCAATGGCGGCTTGGGACGTCTGGCTGCCTGCTTCCTGGACTCAATGGCTTCCCTGGAGTTGCCTGCCATGGGTATGGGCCTTCGCTACGAATTCGGCATGTTCAACCAGAAAATCGAAGGCGGCCAGCAAAAGGAGCTCCCCGATGAGTGGCTTCGCTTTCCAAACCCCTGGGAATTTGCCCGCACTGCAGGCGTTATGCAGGTGAACTTTGGGGGCCATGTAGAAAGCTATGCCGAAAACGGCGAAACCCGCCACTACTGGCATGCCGCCGAAAGCGTGGAAGCCATGCCCTACGACACTCCGATACCCGGCTATAAAAACCAGACCGTAAATACGCTTCGCTTGTGGACTGCGCAATCCAACCAGTTCAACCTGCAAACCTTCAACGAGGGCAGGTATGTGGATGCAACTTCAAAAATAGAAGAGTGGGAATCCATAACAAAGGTTCTGTATCCAAACGATTCCTCCGTGAACGGCAAAAAACTTCGCTTTAAGCAGCAGTATTTCCTCAGCTCCGCCTCGCTTCAAGACATAATCCGCCGCTATGAACGCGGCAACGATGTTCAGGCTGCAATTGAAAAGCTGGCAAAGGTAAAGAAGATTCCTTCCGAAAACCTGACGCTTCTAAGCCTTGGCAGGGATGAATGCAGGGAACTCCTTTTAAAACTTCCAAAGAAAATCGCGATACAGCTAAACGATACCCATCCCGCAATCGCAATCCCGGAATTCATGCGCCTGCTTGTTGATATTTACAAACTCCCCTGGGCCGATGCCTGGGATATAACAACCCAGGTTTTTGCCTACACCAACCACACCCTTATGCCNGAGGCTCTGGAAAAATGGTCGGTGAGTNTGTTNGAGGAATTATTGCCTCGCCACCTGCAGATCATTTACGAAATCAATGCCAAGTTCCTNGGAGCAGTCTGGACAAAATGGCCGGGCGAAAACGAACGNGTAGCNCGCATGTCCATAATACAGGAAGGAAACGAAAAAATGGTTCGCATGGGCTATCTNTCGGTGATAGGTTCGCACAGCGTTAACGGTGTTGCCGCGCTTCACAGCGAACTTNTAAAAACCCATCTGTTCAAGGATTTTTACGAGNTGTGGCCAAAGCGTTTCAACAACAAGACAAACGGAGTTACTCCTCGCCGCTGGATTGCAAGGGCAAATCCNGCAATGAGTTCCGTTATCTCNAAAAAAATCGGCGATTCCTGGATTGGCGATCTGGACAATATAAGCAAGATAGAGAAGTATGTTGACGATGCGGCATTTCAGGCGGATTTTGTGAAGGCAAAAATCGAGAACAAAAAGAGATTGATCAGCGTCATAAAAAATGTTCAGGGTATAGAGATAGCAAACCCGGATTCAATCTTTGATGTTCAGGTAAAGCGCATTCACGAATACAAAAGGCAGCTTCTCAACATAATGCACGCCATCTATCTGCTCAAGCGTATTCAAAAGGGGCAGCATATTCAGCCCAGAACAATTTTGATAGGCGGAAAATCCGCGCCCGGTTACTGGATGGCAAAGCAGATTATCTGGCTTGTAAATGCGGTTTCCGATAAAATCAAGGAAGAACCGCGTGCAAAAGACGTCTTACAGCTCTTGTTCCTTGAAAACTACCGCGTTTCCTACGCGGAAAGGATAATCCCCGCGGCAGATCTTTCCGAGCAGATTTCAACTGCGGGAACGGAAGCGAGCGGCACGGGCAACATGAAATTCGCCCTTAACGGTGCGCTCACCATAGGCACTCTGGACGGCGCCAATGTAGAAATGTGCGAGGCTGTTGGCCGCGAGAACATTTACATATTCGGAAAAACAGTTGAGGAAGTTCAGCGCATAACATCGCAGGGTTACAACCCAAGGGAATATTACGAATCTTCCAGCGATATTCGCGAAGTTCTGGACTTTATCCGCACCCTGTACTATCCGGAATGTCCCTTTGCGCCCATAGTGGAGAGTTTGCTTTCAAGAGACCAATACCTGCTTCTCGCGGATTTCCCCTCTTACGTAGAAACTCAAGACATGGTGTCCAACGAATATTCCAACAAAAAACTCTGGACGCGCAAATCCATTCTGAATGTAGCCCGCATGGGCGAATTCAGTTCCGATCGCACCATAAAGCAGTATAACGAGGAAATTTGGCACGTGCCGGGTGTAAAAATCAGCTAGTGCTTTTCTATATTTACGTTATGAAGTTCAAACATTCTGCTTTATTGGTTGCCGCCTGCGTCCTGCTGGTTTTTGCCTACAGGGTGCAAAAGGGCGATACTCTTTGGGATTTGAGCGAGGAGTATCTGGGAGACCCCTTTGCATGGCCGGATTTGTGGAAGGTGAATCCGCACATAGAAGACCCTCATTGGATTTACCCCGGCGATTCCATATGCTTTCCGGGCGACGGTCCCTGCCCCATAGTCGGCAGGGACAGATCGGGGAGGCAGGGTGAAGGTAGTGGCAGCCAAAGCAATACTATTACGGGCAATGCCGAAAGATACAGCAACGAAGCCCCGAATATTGAATACAGAAAGCCGGAGCAACCCAAGGTTTTCAACACATATTATCAAAGGCTAATGCCAATGCTGGAACCCGTTGGCCAAAGCGGAAGCGGCGGGCACGGCTGGTTTGGCGTATATAGCGACGAGGCAAACAAGCCTCTTCATCATTCCCTGGAACACGAAATACTCCTCGGTTTTGGCAAAAGGTCATTCTCAAAATTAAAAGCCGGCGATATAGCGGAGGTGTGGAGCAGCAATAAGGTTTCCGTCCCGAATTCATCCGGCAGCGTTGACGAATTCCATCTGCGCCGTCTGGTTGCCCTTGCAAAAATAACCGGAGTTGGCGATTCTCTTTCCCGTGCCATTATAGTTCAGTCCTTTGGCGTTCTGTCCGTAGAGCAGGCCCGTTCCCGTCCGCAACAGCCCGTTAAAACAATAGATGTAAGGTCTTTCACGTTTGTCAAGCAGGCAAGAGCGGAAGAAATGGCGGAGGTTCTTTTGATTCTGGACAAGAGCATAGTTGCCGGTTTATATTCCTATTCCGTGATAAACAAGGGAAAAAGGCAGCAGTATGTGCCGGGTAGCGCAGTGGCTTTCTGGGATATGGAAAAAAAAGACCCTACTTTGCCGCCAAGACTTTTGGGCAGGGGTTTGGTAGTATATTCGGATGACGTGCGTTCAACGGTTTTGATAAGGGATGTTTATAACGCAACCCGCCGTATAGACAGCGGAACTCCGGTTTCCATTACACATCAGCCGGTGAAATAAAAGTGAAAAATCCTATTCGCTTCAGGCTGCTGTCTCTTTTGTTTTTTGTTGGGCTATGCGTTTTGGCATTGCTTTTGGCCGGTATGCTTGTATTTTTTAATTTTCCGGATATAGGTATATGGTTCGCAGAATTGCTTCGTTAGCTGTTCCGCTCAAACTGTTGATATTTTTGGCCGGCATTTTGCTCGCTACCCTTGTGCTTGCGATTATAGGTTTCAGGAGCCTTAAAAACGAGGGCTTGAGAGCGGAAAAGGATTATGAAAGTGCGAGAGTCGGTTTAAAAAATGCGGTCATGGAAATTTTTCAGGCAAAGGCGGAAGAAACCGTTGAAGAAATAGAAAAATATGTCAGGAACGAAGATTTTTTGCCGGGTTCCTTGCCGGGTATCCTGTCGGTATTTGTTTTTAAAAACGGGGTTTTATCCAGTCCCAATATAAACGAAGAAAAGAGCGGTGAAATTTATCTGCTGGAAAGCAGTGATGCGCTTGCCTTGAGGGAATTTCTGGATTTGCAGAAGGCAAGGATGTTTACGGAGGCGCAGGAATACGCTTTGCAAAAGACAGATTCCTTTTTGCAAAATCCCGGCATTGCCCGTTTGGACTGGAACAGTTATTTTCTGGAAAGGATGCTGAACGATATTCTTTCCGTGGAAAACCTGAGCAGGGAAGAAAGGGAAAGGTTCCGGGAAAAACTGAACGAAACAAAATGGGTTTTGCAAAACCTGAATACTTACAGGGAGCACAGGGATTTTTTACTGGCTCTGGGAAATTATGCCGGCTATCTTACCGACAGGTATTCATTTATTCAAAACAAGGGAGAAAATTTTCTGGTGATTTCCTACCCGGAGCCGGCTATAAGGAATTCTATTCTGGCAAGGATAGATTCCGCCTTTTATTCAGACAAAATCAGAAAGGCCATAAACGAAACGGCAAGGGAATGGAGCCATATTCCATTTTCCATTTCCGGAAATTTTCCCTTTGGCGAATGGAACATGCAAATAGAAGAATACTCCGTGTCTCTTAAAAAGGAGTCGCAAAAGAGGATATACTTTCTTTATTTAATGCTCGTTTTTGCCCTGGTGATTCCGGTGATAGGCGTTGTGGTTGTGTACAGGGTTTTTTCCAGGGAAAGGCAGTTGCGGTTTATGAAGGATAATTTTCTTTCCACGATTTCGCACGAGTTAAAAACTCCGCTCACTTCAATAAAGATGTATTCCGAGATGATGAGCAGGAAGCCGGAAAAAATCGTTTCCTACACGGGGATTATTTTAAAGGAGACCAACCGTCTGGAGAATTTGATAGAGGCCATTTTGAACTATACCAGAATGGAAAACGGCGAGAAGTCCTTTCGCTGGGAGAGCATAAACCTGTCGGAGTGCGTAAGTAAGGTTTGCGATTCGCTGGATGTTATAGCAAACGGCAAGGGTTTGGAGATAAGAAGGGAAATAGCGGGTGATTGCGTAATGGCAGGGGATTATTCCTCCATTTACAGCCTTGTTCAGAATTTGGTTGACAATGCGATTAAATACACCGCAGAGGGGCATGTTTTTGTAAANCTGCAGCAGGACGGGCAGGGNATTTCNTTTTCCGTTGCAGACACCGGCAAGGGNATTCCCGTGAACGAGCAAAAAAACATATTTGAAAGTTTTTACAGGATAGGCGATGAATCCACAAGAGATACAAAAGGTTCCGGTTTGGGTTTGGCAATCGTGAAACGCACCGCCGATGCGCACAAGGCATCAATAATACTGAAAAGCGCCCCCGGCAAGGGGGCAACTTTTACGGTTGTGTTTAGAATTTAACCGAAGCGTCTATGCCGACGGCAGTTGCGAAAGGATCAAGACCTACATCTTCGCCGCCGAATAAGAAGCCAACGAAGGTTCCAAGGTCAAGGTTGCCAAGGGTAATCAGATAGCCAAGGGCTGGAGCTAAAACCATGCCTTTGTTGTCTTCCGCTTTATATTTTTGACCGTTAATATCACGTTCAGATTCGGTTAATTTTTTTTGTATGTCAAAAGAAACCCAAACTGTATTCTTTTCGTTTATAGCCAAATCCAATTCTAAGCCAGCGCTTAGATCCATTCCTTCGGAATATTTACTAGCAGCGTCTTCAGTGTAGACGGCAAGATCAACATTACTGCCTAAAGTGATTGCACCTGTTATAGGCATAGAGAACTGAACATTGGGGGTAAAGGCCCAACGAGTGCCCGGGAGCGGAAAGCCAACATCAACACCTGCGCTTAAAATAGGAATAACCTGATAGCGTGCGCCTAATGTATAACCGGGATATGCTGCCAATTCCAAATTGGCTAAGGGGCTGAAACGAATTCCATATAAACCGAAATCCTGACCACGCATGCCATCATGCCCTTGACGTACTGCGATATATTCAAATTTCGCTTCTCCTTTTCCGTCTTCAATAACCGGGAATTTATCCCAGGCGGCGAAAGTTGATACTGTACAAAGTAGTGCTGCTACTAGAACTTTTTTCATAAAAAAACTCCTTTTTTTGGTTTTTTATCAGTGTCAAATATAGCAAAAAAAATGACAAATATCAAATTTTCGTGAAAAAACACAAAAAAACGGCTACAAAACGCCGAAAAAAGGAGACAAAAAGAAATACTCCCCGCCGGGGGAGTATTTTTATGATATTATTTAAATTAGAAGCTTACGGCTACGTTTGCGTTAATTGTAATGGGCATATCTTTGCCAAAGCGGTCTTCGCCAATTCCAAAGGACACGCCTGCATCGGCAGCAAGTGTTTCGCTTATAGCAACTATAACACCTAAGGAAGGTGTAATGCCTATGCCATTATCTATTTCTGTTGTTGTTTTTGTTCCTAAGAAGGGGATTTCAGTTTCAGTCTTTGTTTTTGTTAGCCCAATAAGAACATTAACGGCAACGTAGGGAGTTACGGAACCGATAGAGTAATCCAGTTCTAAACCCAGGTCCAAATCCATACCCGGGGTTGTTTTGGTATCGCTATTTTCCAGTCCAATATATACGCCGGCTTCGGAGCCGAGTACCAATTCTTCGGTCAATTTAGTGGAGAATTGCACGCCTGGTTTAAAAGACAGATAGGTTTCGCCTTCGAGTTCTTCGCCTGACACCGGAAGACTTGCATCTACAAAGATGCCAAGACCCATAGGCAACCAGTAGCGCACTCCCACAATGGGTTGTTGCACACCAGTGGCACCATCAATGTCATCTCCAGTGATAGGATCTTTTAGACCCGTGGACTGCGTTACGATAAAACCTGGCCCACCCCACAAGGCGGCGACTTCCAATCCTTCAATTACGCTGAAACGAGCTTTGGCGTTAATGCCAAATACATTTGCATCTCCGTGTATCTTATATTCCACACCGACTTTAGACTCGCCTTTTCCTGCTTCTTTTACCGGAAAATAATCCCAAGTGGCAAAAGCTGACACTGTACATAGAAGGGCTGCTGCTAGAACTTTTTTCATAAAGAAAACTCCTTTTTTAGGTTTTAATGACATCAAATATAGCTTTTTTTATGACATTTGTCAAGGGCTTGTAAGAAAATGTGTTTTTTTTGATAAATTTGTGAAATTTAATTTTTTCTACATTTCCTCAATGATTGACGGCAAAACGAAGATTTTAGGCGTATTTGGCTGCCCGGTGGAGCATACAAAGTCGCCCGCCATTCACAATGCATTGCTAAAAGACTGCGGAATAAATGCGGTTTATTTGCCCCTGCCCGCAGAAAAACAGGGCTTAAAAGACGCCATTGCCGGCTTTAGAGCCATGAGTTTTGCCGGCGCAAACGTGACCATACCCTTTAAAGAACAGGTAATACCTCTTTTGGATTGCATATCGCCGGTAGCCAAGGCAACAGGCAGCGTAAATACGCTCTACTGGGAACAGGGGAAACTCTGCGGAACCAGCACGGACGGCTTGGGTGCGTTGCGAAATCTGGAAGCTGCCGGGATAGATATAAAAGGCAAAAATATAGCCATGCTCGGCAGCGGCGGGGCGGCAAAGGCTTTGGCTTATGCTTTTTTGGTGGATGGGGGGGCAGCGAGCCTTAAAATTTTTACCATAGAACCCGAAAAATGGAATTTGCAGCTCAAAAATTTGAGTTTGCACGATTTTAACGAGGTAAATAAGTACAAGGATAATATAGACCTGCTTTGCAACGCAACTCCGCTCGGAATGTACCCGAATGTAAACCAAAGCCCTGTGGATAAATCCGTTTTGGCAAGCAACATGGCCGTTTTTGATATTGTTTATAATCCGCTCAAAACAAGGCTTTTGCATGAAGCAGAAGAAGCAGGCTGCAAAATCTTGGCCGGAATAGGGATGCTCATTTATCAGGGGCTGGAAAGTTTCAAGCTGTGGTTTCCAAACTCAAATCCAAATCCAAAAGTCGTTTTTGAGGTTTTGGATGCCGGGTAACATTTATTTCACGGGTTTTATGGCGAGCGGAAAAACTCGCATAGGAAAACTCCTGGCCGAATATCTTAAAAGAGATTATCTGGACTCCGATGCCCTTATTGTGGAACGTGCCGGGAAAAGCATATCGGAAATTTTTGAGCGCGACGGCGAGGCAAAATTCAGGGAACTGGAAAAGGAAACTATAAAAGAGATTGCGCAAAGGAAAAATGCAATAGTCTCTCTTGGCGGCGGAGCCATTACCCAAAGCGAAAATGTGCGCACGGTAAGGGATTCCGGTATTTTGGTTTGCATGAGAGCCAACCCTGAAGTTTTATGCGAGCGAATCGGGCGAAACAATAATCGGCCTCTGATGGCGGGTTTGGAACCCGAGGCAAGGCTGGAAAAGATAAAAGCCATGCTTGCAGAGCGTGAAAAATTTTATCGTCTGGCGGATTTTAGTATTGAGAGCAATGAAAGCCCTCCCGAAGAGCGTGTTCTTCCGCTGATTTTGGAAGCATTGGAATTGTGGGAAGATTTAGCGGTGAGGGTAGAGCCGGATTCGGGGAATAGCTATCCGATTTTTATAGGGAAAAATATTTTGGAGAACGCGGGAATTTTGCTGAAAACATTAAGGCTTTTTCCTCAAAACGAGATGCTTGTTTGCACGGATTCAAATATAGCGAAAAAGCAGAAGGAAAATTTTGAAATGCTGCGTTCTCTTGCCGGCGATGCCAAAAATTTTATTTTTCCGGCAGGCGAGAGCAGCAAGAATTTGGAGGAGCTAAACCGTCTCTGGACTTTCATGTTGAAGAATCGCTATTCCAGAAAGACTTGCCTGCTGCAGTTCAGTGGCGGGGTGGTGGGGGATATGGCGGGTTTTGCCGCGGCAACTTATCAAAGGGGAATTCCTTTTGCGCAGTTCCCGACTTCTCTTTTGGCAATGGTGGACAGCAGCGTTGGCGGCAAGGTTGCAATTAACCATCCGGAAGGCAAAAACATGATTGGGGCTTTTTACCAGCCAAAAGCGGTGATGTGCGATTTATCCGTTCTGGAAACATTGCCAAGGGAAGAATTTTACGCGGGCCTTGCCGAAATTGTGAAATACGGAATTATATATGATTATAAATTTTTCAAGTGGCTGGAAAAAAACACCGAAAAAATTCTGGCAAAAAACGAGGCGGCTCTTAAATACACGGTAAAACGCTCTTGCGAAATAAAAGCGGAAGTTGTGGGCATTGACGAACGGGAAACCGGTCTCAGGGCGATTTTGAATTACGGGCATACATTTGGGCACGCCATAGAGAAAATTACCGGCTACAATAAATTTTCCCACGGAATCGCAGTGGGCTTGGGAATGAGAATAGCAGGAAGGCTATCAACGATAACCAAGCGTTGGAGCGAGACCGAAGAAAAAAGGCAGAATGAGCTTTTGACTGCGTTTGGAATTCCAAAGAAATTTGATTTTTCTCAAGAAGCCGCCTGGAACGCAATGGGTGCGGATAAAAAAACAGAGAAACAAACGAAAAATTATATTTTACCGTTGAAAATCGGCAAGGTTGAAAAAACAAGCGAGCCATCAAGGGAGCAAGTGTTTGAAGCATTTGAGGCGGTTATATGTGGGTGATAGCGTTGTTATTTTTAGTTTCCTGCTCCGGGTATGAGAGGGAAGAATTTCGCATGGAAGTTGGCAAGAAGTATGCCTTGAAAAAATGGCCCGATAGTACTTATATTGATACTTTGGATAGATTTTTTAAGAACGAGCCGGTTAAACAGTCGCGAAAACAAAAAGTTGAAATGACTATGGATATGAATATGAGTTTGCCGGGGAAAAAAACGGAACCGCTTCCCCAAAAAACGACTCAAAGGCCAAACCCTGTTAAAGCGGTTAAAAACACGGAATCGGAATCTTTTCCAGACCAGTTTTTTTATGCCTTATACAATCTTTCGGAAAATCCCAATAGCACGGAGTTTGGAAAAAAGCACAGGGCAAAGAACGGTGAAACCCTTGACGATTTGCTTTTGAGAATCTACGGCGCAAGAGCAAAAAGAGTTCCCAAAAAACTCTCGGAAAGCATGTTGAAAGGGCTTAACCCGGGGGTAGATTTTTCTTCCCTCTCGGAAGGGGAAATTGTGCTTTTGCCTAATGTCAAGTGAGAAATTTTCTAATTTTTTCGTATGAACTACGGTTACACTAACAGATTTAGGAATGTGCTTGCCATAGCTAAAAAAGAGGCTGGAGCTACCAGTAGCGACTATGTTGGTTCAGAACATTTACTGATGGCTTTGCTTAGGGAAGGCAACGGCGTTGCGGTAGAAGCTCTCAGGAACGTATCCATAGATTTGGCGACCTTGCACAACAGGCTTGCCAAGTCTGTAACTGCAAACGGCTCTGATNTTTTGCGGCAAGGCGCAAAAGGCACCGAGCAGGAAGTTGGGCTTCGCTTTAGCCCNCAGGCAAAGGCCCTTTTGGAAAACACCCTTCTNGAAGCGAAAACCATGGGAAGCCGCCAGGTTGGNACAGAACATTTGCTCCTGGCAATTTTAAACCCCAAAAANGACCCTTTTCCCAAAGATATTTTGAACGCCATGGGCATAAGCTACGATATGATAAGGCAGGCGGTTCAAGACATAATAGATGCTGATTTTGATTCCCCTGAAGTTTCAAGCGATTTTGGCCCTGCTCAGGGCAAACCGCGCAAAAGCAAAACCCCAATGCTGGATATGTGCAGCATAGACCTTACGGAGATGGCTCGCCAAAGCAGATTAGACCCAATCATAGGCAGGCAAAAGGAAGTTGACAGACTAGTCCAGATCCTCTCTCGCAAAAAAAAGAACAACCCCGTTCTGGTAGGGGAGCCGGGCGTTGGGAAAACAGCCGTTATAGAAGGCTTGGCACAGAGAATTGCCGCAANGGAAGTTCCGGAAAATCTGGAAAATAAAAGAATTGTGTCTTTTGACATGACCAGCCTTGTGGCCGGCACAAAGTATAGAGGCCAGTTTGAAGAGAGAATTATAACGCTGCTAACCGAACTGCGCAAAAACAAAAACATAATTGTGTTCATGGACGAACTGCACACAATAATCGGCGCAGGCGGCGGCGAGGGCGGGCTGGATGCATCCAACGTTATGAAACCCGCCCTGTCAAGGGGCGAAATCCAGTGCATTGGAGCAACTACCTACAAGGAATTTCGCAGGTATGTGGAAAAGGATGCNGCTCTGGAACGGCGCTTTCAGAGTATGTCCGTAGAGCCTCCATCCGTAGCAGACACGGTNGAAATTTTGCGNGGCTTGGCACCCAAGTATGANGCTCATCACAAGGTTATTTACGATGAAGACGCGTTAAAGGCGGCGGCAAATCTTTCCGAGCGTTACTTGAGCGAGCGTCATTTGCCAGATAAAGCAATAGATATTATGGACGAAGCCGGCGCGCAAACCCGCATTGCAAATTTAACTCCGCCACCGGAACTTTTTGCAAAGGAGCGTGAATTAAAAGCTGTTTCCGCAGAAAAAAAGGAAGCAGTTGCAAAAGCAGCTTCGGAGCAGGATTATATGCAGGCTGCTATTCTAAGAGACAGGGAAAAAAACATAAGCGAAGAACTGGAAAAAATCAGGGAAATCTGGACTGCCTCCAAAAAGCAAGAGCCTATAGTAGTAGATAGCGACAGGGTGCGGGAAGTTATAAGCAAAATCACAGGCATTCCGGTGAGCCGCATAGACGANAATGAAAGCAGAAAACTGTTGAGTTTGGAAAATGAACTCAAAGAGAGAATTGTAGGGCAGGATGAAGCTGTTGTTGCGCTTTCAAAGGCCATACGCAGAACCCGNACCGGGCTCAGGAATACAAAACGCCCCGCTTCCTTNATGTTTTTGGGGCCTACGGGCGTTGGAAAAACCGAACTCGCAAAGGCTCTCAGCATTCAGCTTTTTGGAACCGACGAAGCCCTTATCAGGGTTGATATGAGCGAGTACATGGAAAAATATTCCGTGAGCCGTTTTGTAGGTTCGCCTCCCGGTTATGTTGGCTACGAAGACGGAAGCCAACTGGTAGAAAAAATCCGCCGCAAGCCGCATTGCGTTTTGCTTTTGGACGAAATTGAAAAGGCGCATCCCGATGTGCTTAACATTCTCCTGCAGATTTTGGACGATGGCCGCCTGACGGATTCTGCTGGGCGCACGGTGAGTTTCAGGGATTCCATTATAGTAATGACATCCAATGCCGGCACCAGGGAAATTTCGCACAAGGGGGGGATGGGCTTTGTTCTTAAAACCGAAACTGCCGATGACGAGCGAATTTCTTCCTCGGTTAAGGATGCTTCCAAACGGGTTTTCACTCCTGAATTTTTGAACCGCATTGACGAGCAGATTGTATTCCATTGCCTTAGCAAAGATACCCTGCTTTCCATTGTTGACATTCAGTTGAAGGACTTGCAAAATGATTTGGGAGAAAAAAAGATAACCCTGCAACTTGACAAGGATGCAAAGGAATTCATAGTGAACGACGGCTACGATTCTTCCCTTGGCGCACGCCCGCTCCGCCGCAGTATTCAACGCCTGCTTGAAGACGAACTGGCAGATCGCTTTTTGCGCGGTGAAGCACCGGAGAATTCCGTGATAAATGTAGGAGTGAACAGCGGAAGGCTCTCGTTTGCGGTTGGCTAGATGAAACTGTCCATAGCTCCAATGCTGGAACACACGGACCGGCATTTCAGGTATTTTGCACGCCTTTTAACAAAGCGAACCCTGCTTTACACGGAAATGATAAGCACCGGTGCAATTTTGCACAACAGGCCGGAAAAATTTTTGGAATACAATGAAGAAGAACACCCGGTAGCATTGCAACTCGGCGGGAGTTTCCCAAGGGACTTGGCGGAGTGCGCAAAACTTGGCGAGGATTTTGGCTACGACGAAATAAACCTCAACTGCGGTTGCCCGAGCGAGCGGGTGCAAAGCGGTTCTTTTGGCGCCTGTTTGATGAGGGAAGCGGATTTGGTTGCGGAATGTGTGGCTGCAATGCAAAACGCCGTAAAAATTCCTGTGAGCGTTAAAACCAGAATAGGAATAGACAACGATGATTCCTGGGAATTCTTTTTGAACTTTGTAGAGAGCATTGCAAAAACCGGATGCAAATATTTCGTAATCCACGCCCGCAAAGCATGGCTTAAAGGTCTTTCCCCAAAGGAAAATCGCACCGTCCCGCCGCTAAGTTACGAAACGGTTTTTAAGTTAAAGGAAATGCACCCCGATTTTTTGATTTCCCTGAACGGCGGAATTAAAAATCTGGACGAGGCAAAAAGCGTTTTGCAAAAAACAGACGGTGCAATGATAGGCAGGGCAGCCTACGAAACACCGTGGATATTTGCAAATGCGGATTCCGAAATTTATGGCGCTCCGCCCGTGAACAACACGCGTTCAGACGTGCTTGAAAAATTTTTGCCCTACGCCAGATCTCAATTCAAAAATGGTGTTCCGCCCAACACAATAACCAGGCCTTTAATGGGGCTTTTTCACGGAATGCCGGGAGCCAAAAAATATCGGGTTCACCTCCATTCCCTTTTATCCTTGACATAAACGAGTTCGCCCAAGGCCCTTGCCAAATCCGTGCAGCCGTTGCCGCTCAATGCGCAGGTTTCAATAACCGCCTGTTTATGCCTAGCAAACGCCTTTTTTGCCTTTGAAATGTCCAAATCGTTTTTATTCAGCGCAACAACGAATTTTTTTTCAAGCAGTTTGGGGTGAAATGCTTCAAGTTCCTTTTTCAGCAGGCAAAAGATTTTCCAGGCATCTTCTTCAAAGCCGTCTATTACAAAGAGCAAGGCACGGGTTCTCTCAATGTGCTTCAAAAATCTGTGCCCCAGGCCCTTGCCCTCGCTTGCGCCCTCAATAAGCCCCGGAATATCCGCAACAACAAAACTCCGGTTCCCGTCCTGCACAATTCCCAGCACGGGTTCCAGAGTTGTGAAAGGGTAGTCCGCAACCTTGGGTTTTGCGCTTGAGATTTTGCGTACGAGCGAGGATTTTCCGGCATTGGGAAAACCTACCAGGCCAACATCCGCCATGAGTTTCAGTTCCAGATTCAAAATGCGCTTTTCGCCCGGCTTGCCGCCCGTGTGCTGCCTCGGCGTCCGGTTTGCCGCGCTTGCAAAGCGGGAATTCCCCAAACCACCTGCCCCCCCCTGCGCAGCTATCCAGGCAGAGCCGCCTTCCGTCAAATCGGTTAAAATCCTGCCTTCGGAATCCCTGACTATTGTTCCTCTGGGAACATCGACACAGGTATCCTTTCCGGAACGTCCGGTGCGGTTTGCAGCTTCGCCGGGCGCGCCCGCCTCGGCTGTGTATCTGTAGGCGTTTCCCATATCCAAAAGCGTTGTATATTGCTCGTTTGCCCGCAAGTAAATGCTGCCACCCTTTCCACCGTCGCCGCCATCCGGCCCGCCCAGCGGAACGTGTTTTTCCCTGCGAAAACTGCAAATACCCCCCCCCCCC
>JGI24698J34947_10000665_pt1 | contig 16696 bp, 17 predicted proteins | sample TergutMp193P3_FD_34947 | JGI IMG/M metagenome (IMG submission 34947) | reverse complement strand
CGTCTGGGCGTTCTTTTAAGTGGACGAAGAAACCTGAGGATATTATCGCAAAAATCAATAAAGCTAAAGCATATTAGCATCTGTTTTTTACAGAACACTAGCTTCTTCCTGCCACACTTCCTTGGCTACATCCCAATCCCACCTGCCAAAAAGCATATTACAAACCTCCGAAGCATTACGCTCCAAAAAACCCTTCAACATATCCCCACGTATGCAATCATCTATGGCTTGAATTATCGCTGAACTCCTATCCATAGTCTTTGCGTACTCTCGTACTAAATATATAAAATAGCCACTCAATCATTCGCTCATTGTCTAAACCATGATTTGCCTGATTAAAGGATTTTCTTGATTAGATTATTATCATGCGATTTATCATGCTAATCCTATAATCAAGTGAATCAAGGTAATAGTTTATTATTATGAATTCGTTTGAATTCTAAGCTTTTTGCACCAAAATTGATTAGCAAGCCTATTTGCATCTTGTATGCTTCCAAATAATTCATAGCTTGTGCCAAATGGACATTTTCAAGAGCTATCACGGCTTTAAGTTCCACCATAATCAAATTTTCAACAAAAAAGTCAACTCTACGGGTTCCGATTTGAATATTTTTGTAAAAAATCGGCATTTCCATCTCCCTGGAAAAATTCATATTAGCTTGCCGCATTTCAATTTCCAATGCTCGCTGATAAATAACTTCCTGGAATCCATTTCCAAGAGTTCTATGCACACTCATAGCACAGCCTATAATCTTGCCGGTAAGAACATCGCATTTCATAATCAGGTAAATCCTCCAATCAAGTGAATCATGGTTCTGACTATTAGACGGAAAAAAGAGGCAAAAAGTTCAAAAAAAATGATTTTGCAAACAACTGTTGACGCTTTTTCCAATTTTCTAGATTTAGCCCATGAAATTCCCGTTTTTTATTATATTACTGGCAGGTTTTGCCTTTTCTCAAGACATAAAGGTTCGCAAGGAAGTTTTTCAAAATGGTTTAACCGTGCTGCTTTATGAAAACAAACAGGCACCCACGGTTGCCTGCCGGCTTTTTTACCTTACCGGCTCGGTTCATGAAAATCCGGCGAATTCCGGGCTTGCGCATATTCTGGAACACGGGCTTTTTAAGGGTTCGGAAAAGTTAAAGCCGGATGAATTGTGGAATGCATACCAGGAAGCCGGGGGTACAGACTTAAATGCCTTTACCTCCGATTTGATGACTGCGTATTTTGTAAATTTGCCTCGCAACAAGGTGGAACTTTTTTTGTGGCTGGAATCGGACAGAATGCAAAATGCCGTTTTGCGGGATTTTTACCCGGAACGGGATGTTGTAAGGGAAGAACGGCGCATGCGCTACGACGATCCTCCCAGAGGGCGCTATAGAGAAACCTTGAGAACAATGATTTACGAGGTTTATCCCTACCGTATTCCAACCATCGGCTGGCCTTCTTCCATTGAGAACTTAACGCAGGAGCAGGCGGAGGAACATTACAGAAAATATTACAAGCCTCGCAATGCCATTCTGGTATTTGCCGGCGATTTTTCCGCAGACACCCTTTTGCCAAAAATCCATTCCTATTTCGGCAATATTCCTGCAGGCAAGCCTCTACCGGAGATTCACCTGAAAGAACCCGAGCAGGCCGGTGAAAAACGGCTCATAGTACGCCGCAGCGATGCAACTCCCAGCGTTGACATAATTTTCAAAACCCCTGCCGTTGAAGATTCCATAACTTATGCGCTGGATATTGCAGAGGGTGTTTTAAACGGCAGAAGCGGGCGGCTTTACAAGAGACTTGTTGAAGAAGAAAAACTTGCCACAGGCGCAAGCGCAAGCAACAGTCCCAACAAGGCCATATCCACATTCAGCATTTCCGTTTCCTTGAGGCCGGGGGCAAGCGCNGAAAAAGCCGAGGCAATTGTCTGGGAAGAACTGGAAAAACTCAAAAGGGAACTGGTGAACGAGAGAGAATTTCAAAAGGTGATAAATAACGCTTATGCCGCTCAAGTTCGCGGTTTAACGGATATGGCAGGCGTTGCCACAAATCTCGCATGGTACGAAATGTTCGGTTCCTACAATTTATACCTGAACTGGGCCAAGGCCCTGGAAACCGTTAACCGCAATACGGTGCAAAAGGCCGCATCCGATTATTTTACAAGGAAAAATGCGGTAGTCGGCTGGCTTCTGGAGGGTACATGAAGGTTATGGTTTGCGGAATGCCGGGCAAGATGGCGCATATAGTGGCCGAGGCGTGCGCAAAAAGAAAACTTGATGTAATTCCATATTCGCTCACAGGTGAAGACTTAACCGAGTTCAACGGTTTTGCCTTGCTAAAACCCTCGGACAGGGATAGTAGAATTACCGGTATTTTAAAGGAATATCCCGGCTTAATCGCCGTTGATTACACCCATCCAAGCGCGGTGAACGGCAATGCGGAATTTTATGTGAGGCACAAGATTCCCTTTGTTATGGGAACCACGGGCGGAGACAGAGAGGCTTTAATCTCTTTGGTAAAAAATGCAAGGCACCCTTGCGTAATAGCTCCCAACATGGCAAAGCAAATAGTTGCGCTTCAGGCCATGCTGGAATGGACTGCAAAGAATTTTCCCGGCGTATTTAACGGTTATAACCTGCACGTTGTGGAAAGCCACCAGAAAACCAAAGCCGATACCAGCGGCACGGCAAAAGCCCTGGTAAAGAGTTTTCTGGAAATGGGAGCCGCAGGCAAGGAACCCGTAATAGAGATGATTAGGGACGAAGAATCGCAAACCGGCAAGATGGCTGTTCCAAAAGAGCATTTGGGCGGCCACGCCTTTCACACATATTCCCTTGACAGCGCAGACAACTCCGTGCATTTTGAATTTCGCCATAATGTTTGCGGGCGTGAAATATATGCGGAAGGCACTGCAGATGCCGTTGAATTTCTGGCCAGAAAAATAGAAGCCGGCCAGGGCGGCTTTTTTGACATGATTGCTGTTTTGAAAGGGTAGCTAATCCAGAAAGTAAAATATTCTTTCGCCTTTCCTGCTCATTCCGTAGGAGCGGATAACGGCTTCCATAGCCAGGGAATCGCTTACAAGTTCCTTTACCAGTTCCTGTTTTTTCCCAAGCTGCGCTTCCAGGCCCTGCAATTCGTTTTGGAGTTTCCCTATATTCTGTTCTTTTTTTAGAATATCGTTCCTTCCGGAAACAAGCCCGTAAACCCCAAAACCTATTGAAAAGGAAAAAATGACTATGCAAACTTTGCAAACGGCCCGTACCGGGAAGCTGCGCCTGCTTATGCGGCTCATTTTTACGGTTATATCGTCCGTAAATTCACGCACTTTTTGCACGCTGGTCTTTTTTCTTTTTGCCTTGCCCAACATGGAGGGTAATATAGAAAACATTTATTTGGCAATTTCTCTGCAATTTGCCGTATTTTGAGATTTTTTACCGGGAAAATGTTTCCATTACCAAAAAATAATGTATATTTATAGTAAATTTTTATGAGGAGCGCTCTATGCTTAAAAAATTAATTGCCCTTGGTTGTTGTGCCGCGGTTTTTATGGCTTGCGAAACAAAATTAGACCCTACAAACCCGGAGTCCATAAGAAAGCATTATGCTAAAGTTGAACCGCCGGTTCAAATGAGCAATGATCAGTTTGTTTCTTATGTACTTAAAGGGGATACCGCCAATATGAATTTGTTTTTGGTTTGCTCCAAAGACTACCTGAATACGCCAAACAGCAAGGGCAATACTGCGCTTTCCGTTGCCGTAAATAAAGGGAACGTCGGTATGGTAAAATACCTTTTAAACCGTGGCGCAGAAGTGAATATAAAGAGCGACCAGATTGGCTTAACTCCGCTGGAAGATGCTGCTACCCGTGAGGATTCCACGGAAATAGGGATTTTTCAAATACTTTTGGATGCACAAAAGCAAAGAGATCCGGAACTTCTCAATATCGGCGTAGCCCTGCACTTGGCAGCTCGCTATGGCAAACTTAAAAATGTGCAGGCTCTTATCGAAAACGGTGTAAATCCCAGTGCCAAAAGTCTGGAAGGTTTAACGCCCCTTCACGAGGCGGCAAAGGAAGGCAGAAAATCCGTTGTTGAATATTTGATTTCCAAAAAAGTTGAAGTCAACCCTCTGGACCGGGAAGGCTACACTCCAATGGACTGGGCAGAAGCAATGGGTGCAGGCTCTACATTCCCTGATGTTGCCAAGGTATTGCAAAAGGCCGGCGGCAAACACACTTCGCTCTGGAGAGCTGCAATGGGCAGGTAATTCCTTTTTAACCTTTTGGTTCCCGCTCGCCAAAGCGGGGTTCCTTTTATTTTCCCTTTGGTAAGGGTTGTAAGGTTTTCTTCAAAAAAATAAGGTTCTGTTTCTGCCAAATGCCTTGCATTATATGGACAGACCCTTTGGCAAATATCGCAGCCAAAAACGCTGTGTTTTGCCCATTCTCTCTGTTCCTCGCTAAATTCCCCTTTATGCTCAATAGTAAGGTAGGAAGCGCATCGGCGGCTATCCAAAAAGCCATCCTCACTCAGGGCCTTGTTGGGGCAGGCATCTATGCATTTTCTGCATTTGGCGCAACCGTTTTGCAACGCCCCTACCGTATGCAACGCATCCGTATTTAACAAAATTCCTCCTATAAAAAATCCGCTGCCGAATTTTGGGTTTATCAGCATTGTGTTTTTGCCTATGAATCCCAGGCCTGCCATCGCTGCAAGCTCCCTTTCCGCAACGGGCAGGGAATCTACAAAGGGCATTCCGTTGAGTTGCAGGGCCTTTTCACGCAGAATATTCCCTACGGTTATGTGGTAATCCTTGCCGTGCGCGTAGGCTGCTATGGGTTCGTGTTTTTTTTGCAGGGGTCTTGGATATTTCCAAAGCCCAATCCATGCCGCATTGTAATTGTTTGCCGGATGCTTTCTCGCTTCGGCGGTACGTGCCATCCATTCCATGCTTGCGTGATAGTTTTTTTCAATCCATTCGTCCAAACGGCTTGCATTGGGCAAGGTGGGGGGGAGGGGGGTAGTTGCGGAAACGAGCAGTTCCATTCACGCTAACCTGTCTGCCAGCAGCAGAGCATCCCTTAGCGAGGCAGGGTCTGCCTTGTTTTGCCAGGCAATGTCAAAGCCAACTCCGTGGTCAACGCTGGTGCGCAAAACGGGAAGCCCGAGCGTGGTATTCACCCCGCCTACCTTGCGCTCCCTGCCAAAATCAAATGCAAGGGTTTTTGTTACAACGTGTCCCTGGTCGTGATACATGGCAATAACGCCGTCGTATATGCCGCCGTGCAGTTGGGGAAATACAACGTCTGCCGGCAACGGGCCAATGGCGTTGATTTTCATGGTGNGCAGTTTTTTTACGGCNGGCATAATGTTCTGCATTTCCTCTTTGCCAAACAAGCCATGCTCGCCGGCATGAGGATTTATTCCCGCAACTCCGATTCTGGGATTTTTTATGCCCTTGTATTTTTTCAGAAATTCGTTCAGAAGTTTGCCAACCTTTACAATTCGCTCGGGTTTGGCTCTTTTTATGGCCTCTGCAAGGGAAACATGGGTGCTAACATGGGCAACTACCCAGTCCCCGTGAACAAGGGCCAGCACCGGCTCCTTGTCGCCGCACATCTCGCCTATGAATTCCGTATGTCCCTGGAATTTTGGAATTGTCTTTTCCACCGCCTCCTTGCACAGGGGAGCCGTTACTATTGCAGTCAAATAACCCGCCTGTGCCCACTGAACGGCCTGGAAAACCCAGGCAATACTTGCAGCACCGGCCAGCTTTGAAACCTTGCCGGGTTCGATTTTTCCCGGGAACTTTTCACTGCTTGCGCATACCGGAACCCTGGTTTTAAGCGTTTTTGCAATGCCCAGTTTTTGCCGGCACTCTTCAAGTATTCTTATATCGCCTACAAGAGCTACCGGATGTCTGGTTTTTGGCATGTCGGTCATGAGTTTAAGGCAGATTTCCGGCCCTATGCCGTTAGGGTCGCCGATAGTTATGAAAATCGGTTTTCGGGAAAAATTAATTTTTCGCATGCAGGTAAAATACATTTTTTTCTACATTCCCCACATGCGTAAATGGACTGTTGACGATTCCCGCGAACTTTACAATATAAAGGGCTGGGGAGTATCTTATTTTGGCATAAACGAGCAGGGACATGCAACCGTTTCTCCATTGAAGGAAGACGGGCCTACCATAGACCTTACGGAGATTATGCGGGAACTTTCACGCAAGGATATTGCAACGCCCGTGCTGCTTCGCTTTCCCGATATTCTTGATTCGCGAATTGAAAAGATAAACAGTTGCTTTGAGAAGGCCATAGCGGAATACAGGTTCAACGGCAATTTTTACAATGTATTTCCGGTTAAGGTGAATCAGCAGCGCGCCGTTCTGGAAGAAGTTTTGCAGCACGGGAAAAAATTCAACATAGGTTTGGAGGCAGGCTCAAAGTCGGAACTGCACGCCGTGCTTGCAAATGTGGACAACCCAAAATCCCTGATAGTTTGCAATGGCTACAAGGACGAAGATTTTATAGAGCTTGCCTTGCTGGCGCAAAAAATGGGAAAAAAGATTTTTCTGGTCGTTGAAAAATTCAGCGAACTTGCGCTTATAATAAAACTTTCCAAAAGGCTAAGGGTAAAGCCAAACATAGGAATCCGCATAAAACTTGCGAGCAGCGGGTCGGGGCACTGGGAAGAATCCGGAGGCTATCAGAGCAAGTTCGGGCTTGGCAGTTCGGAACTCATAGATGCCTTGCAATATATAAAGAACAAGGGTTTTGCCGATTGCCTTAAACTGATACATTTTCATTTGGGAAGCCAGATAACCAATATACGCCACATAAAATCCGGTTTAAGGGAAATTGCGCAGTTTTACGCGGAAATAAATTCGCTTGAATTCAACATAGAGTTTGTGGACGTGGGCGGCGGCTTGGGCGTTGACTACGACGGTACCAACAGCACACATTCAAGTTCCGTAAATTATTCCGTGCAGGAATATGCAAACGACGTTGTTTACGCCATTGCCGAAACCTGCGACAGGCTTGGGCTTGCGCATCCTAATATAATTGCCGAATCGGGCAGGGCACTCACTGCTCATCACAGCCTGCTTGTTTTTGATATTCTGGAAAGAACCGCTCCGGCATATTTTGAGGATGTGCAAAGGGAAATAACCGGTGATGCCCCCGGCATTATAGCGGATTTACATTCCATTTACAAGGGTCTTGTGCAAAAAAACCTGAACGAGAGCTGGCACGATGCGGTTCAAATTCACGATGATGTTCTGAACAGTTTTCGCATGGGAACCCTTAATCTGGAAAACCGTGCCGTTGCGGAGCGTTTGTTCTGGTCAATAGCCCGCAAGGCAAACCGCATAGCAAGGGATATGCGCCACCCCCCTTATGAACTTGACGAACTGCCCAAATTACTGGCAGAAAAATATTTCGGCAATTTTTCCCTTTTCCAAAGCCTGCCGGATGCCTGGGCCATAGACCAGATTTTTCCGATTATGCCGCTCCAGCGCCTGAACGAGGAACCCACCGTAGAAGTGACCATTCAGGACATAACCTGCGACAGCGATGGAAAAATAGAGTTGTTCGTGAACCGCGGCGAAATAAGAAGAACCTTGCCCCTCCACACCCTGAAGGAAAAAGAACCTTATTACCTGTGCGTTTATCTGGTAGGAGCATATCAGGAAATTCTGGGCGATTTGCACAACCTGTTTGGCGATACAAATGTTGTTCATATTTCCTGCAAAAAGGACACTTACGAAATTGAAAAGATTATAGCCGGGGAATCCATTTCCGATGTTCTGGAATATGTAAATTTCTCGGACAAGGTTCTTGTGCGCACAATGGAAAACTGGGTTAAGGATGCAATTCAGGACGATAAAATATCCAAGCAGGAAGGCAGGGAGTTTTTGAGCATTTACCGCTCCGGGCTGTATGGATATACTTATCTGGAATAGCCGGAATTGGTTTTTCTATTTTATCGCTCCAATGAAATTCACGAGGAAACCGCCAAACGGAGGCGATACGCGCCCTCCCATAAAAGGACGCACGGTGACTTCCGTGTTCAAATCCACAAAACAGGGCACGCATTACCGCCCCGGAAATGTGCGGACTACCATGCTCCTTATAAGAATGTTCTGGGAATTCCTGACAAATATACCCGGAATTTTGAGATTGCGGCAAATTTATTCCAGGCGAAAGGCACAGGACTTCTCGGTAATTTTTTACTCGGATAATCTTGACGAGGTAAACGGCATAGCCAATAGCCTGCGTTCCGTTGTGCCGTATCTCAAATCAAAGGGCAAAAGAGCGCAGCTTTGGGGCAGCGCATTCCACACACGCACAAACGGCGTTGTTGAAGACGGTTTTGCAGTTCTGTTCCCCCGGGCCGCAAGCATGGAGCAACTGGGCTACGCGGATTCCGAACTCGCTTTTCCTTACCTTGCTCCGGTTTTGAGGATGCTAAAACGCTACCCCGCAGACTTGATGGAACTGGAAACTCCAAGCCCCGGTGCATGGCTGGTTGGCATTGCGGCTAAAATAGCAGGATTAAAGGTTATAAGCCATTACCGCACCGATGTACCCAGCTACACACGCTCTCTTGTAAAGGAAGCATGGATGCGCCGCTACGTGCTTGCACTGGTACGGATATTTTATCAAAATACCACTCCCGTAATAAGCCCTTGCGAAGCATACCGCAAAATTCTGGAAACGGAAATCAAGGTAAAGCCGCAATACATAAAAGTGTTGCCCCGCGGAATTCCACTGGAAAATTTTTCTCCGGAATTCAGAAATAAATCCGCGTCCGTCAGATTTTTGTATGTGGGCCGCATTTCCGTTGAAAAAAACATTCCGTTTCTGGAAACCTTGTGGAAGGAATTTTGCAGGGAAAATCAAAATGCGGAATTGATTTTTGTCGGTGGCGGGTGGTATCTGGACACTTTAAGGGAGAACATGAAGGAATATTCAAATGTGCATTTTGCCGGAGTAAAGGCCGGCAGGGAACTTGCGGAGTGCTATGCCGGCGCAGACTTCTTTTTGTTTCCAAGCGCAACGGATACNTTTGGAAATGTTATTGTAGAATCCCTTGCGAGCGGAACTCCCGCGCTGGTAACCGATAAGGGCGGGCCTCAGGATATAATAAACAANGCAAGGGAAAAATGCGGCTGGGTTTTGCCTTTTGGNGATTTGGAAGTCTGGAAAGCGCAGTTGAAAGAATGCTGCGAAATNCTGGGAAGCCCCGAATACGAACGTATGCGAAATTCCTGTGCGGAGCACAGCAAAAACTACACGCTGGAAAAAATGACAAGTGCCCAGTGGGAGTTTTACAAATCCATATTCTGAAGGGCGGCGCCGCTGGCACCCTTGCCCAGATTATCCAGAACCACGGTGATTTGCCCGTGCGTCCCGTTCCCGAACACAAAAATCCTTGCATTGTTTGTTCCGTTGCAAGCAGTTGGGTCCAGCATTGCAGGGTTCTCGCTTGCCGGCACAACGCTCACAAATTCACAATCCCTGTAATAGTCCGCCAGGAATTCTCTCAATTCGTCAAAGGAACCTATGCCTTTAAGCATACTCGGAAACAGGCCGATAGTTACCGCCATTCCCTGGCAATATGGCCCTATAACCGGGTTGAACAGGGGTGGCTTTGAAAGCCCGGCAATTTTTTGCATTTCCGGCAAGTGCTTGTGGCAAAGACCCAAGGCATAAGGCTTTGAAGCCAAAACCGGTTCGGATTCAAATTTGATGTACTTGAAATTTTCCTGATATTCGGCTATCATCTTTTTGCCGGCGCCGCTATAACCGGTAAGGCTGTAGCAACTCAAATTCTCGTCTGTTTTTATAATGCCCTTTGCTGCGAGCGGGTAAACAGCGAGCAAAAAGCCTGTGGCGTGGCAGCCCGGATTTGCTATTCTTTTTGAATTCTTGATTTTTTCCCTGTGTTGCGGAGAGAGTTCCGGCAAGCCATAAGCCCAGGCGTCATTTGTGCGGTGCGCCGTGCTTGTGTCTATAACAACGGTATTTGGATTTTTTACAAGGGATGCGGATTCTTTTGCCGCATCGTCCGGTAGGCATAAGAAAGCGATGTCGGCTGCGTTCAGGAGTTCGGCTTTGCGTGCGGCATCCTTGCGGAGTTCCGGCTCTATTTCCAAAAGCGTTATGTCCTTGCGTGCAAGCAGTTTTTCCCTTATCTGCAAGCCCGTTGTGCCTTCATGCCCGTCCACAAAAACCTTTTTCAATTTTAATTCCTCTTTACAACTCTAAAACTTATGTATCCGCCACCGGGTATATCACCCCAGTTTGGATCCGTGATATAGGAATCATCAATTCTGTTCACTAAACCTTTGCGGATGCAATTAAATTCACCATAACAGGATTCTGTCCATTCCCAATAATCATAATTTCTTTGTATGGCTTCCAGGCGAGCGGCATTTTCCCATTCTTCCTCTGTTGGCAACGATACGGACGCTCTTCTGCAAAACTCCATTGCCTTAAACCAGTTAACACCCTTGACCGGTGAAGTGTTGTTTTCCGTATTTATTTCCATAACGAAATCGTATTGCCCTTGAGTTATCAGGTTTTTGGAAATTCTGTAGCCATCCAGTACTACCCACTCAAAATTCATTATGTCGAGACTGCTGGAACTGCCGAGGCTAATGCTGCTGCTTGAGGATTCCGGTTGGGAAAGCGAAGATGAACTTCCCCAGCCCAAATTGCCGCCAACTTCGCCGCAAGCCGTAAAAAGCAAGCCGCAAAGCATCAAAAGGCAAACCGTTTTCATTTGAAGTAAGGTAGAAATTTTCTAGATTCTAAACATGGACCCGGAGGAAGTTACTCAATCTCTTATAGACATAAATCCTAATCTGGACAGAGAACTGCTCTTAAAGGCAGTGGGTTTTATCATGGATGCTCATAAGGGGCAGGCGCGCAAAAGCGGAGAGCCTTATATAAAACACCCCATAGAAGTGGCAAAAACCCTGGCAGACTTAAAAATGGACTCTGCGATTATCGTCACCGGACTTTTGCACGATGTAGTAGAGGATACCGAACATTCAAGCAAGGAAATTCAGGAAATATTCGGAACAAAAATTGCGGAAATGGTGGACAGCGTTACCAAAATATCCGATATTCAAAAGGGCATAGACCGCACCGCCAGGACTTTCAAGAAATTTCTGGCCTACGTTTCAAAACATCCGCAAATCGTAGCCATAAAACTCGCAGACCGCCTGAACAACATGTACACTCTTAGATACCTTAGCCCGGAGAGGCAAAAGGCCATAAGCAAGGAAACCCTGGACTTTTACGCGCCGCTCGCCCACCGTCTTGGGCTTTACTCATTCAAGTTCGAGCTGGAAGACATGGCTTTCAAATACCTGAACCCCGAAGAATATGCGGCAATAGAAAATCACCTGCAACTTACCCACAAGGAGAGGGAAGAGTATATAAATTCCATAATTTCTCCAATCAACATAAAATTGAATCTGGAGCAGATTGACTGCGATATAAAAGGCAGGTCAAAACACTTTTACAGCATATACGAAAAAATGAAAAACAGAAACTGCAAGATAGACGAACTCTACGATATTTTTGCAATAAGAATTATTGTCAATCAGATTACGGATTGCTACATGACGCTGGGGCACGTTCATAATCTTTGGACGCCCCTGTACAGCCGCTTCAAGGATTACATAGCCGTTCCCAAACCCAATCTCTACCAGAGCCTGCACACAACCGTGATAGGCCCGCAGGGAAAACTCGTTGAGGTTCAGATAAGAACCAAGGATATGAATGAAACCGCTGAACACGGCATGGCTGCACACTGGGCATACAAGTTCAGCCTTAAACACGAAGAACTTGAAAAGAATCTGGACTGGGTGGACAAGATAACCAAAATGCAAAACGAGATTCCGGGTTCGGTAGAGTTCCTGGGTTTTTTGCACGAGAGCCTTTTGCCCGAAGATTCCTACGCATGGACTCCGCAGGGAATGAAAATTTCACTCCCGGCCGGCGCTACCATTCTGGATTTTGCCTTTGCCGTGCATACCGATTTGGGCTTGCATTGCGTGGGAGCCCGTGCTGCAGGCAGTTTTTTAAGCATAGATACTCCCATTCCCATAGGCGAGACCATTCAAATTTTGCAAAGCGATTCTCAGGAACCGCAGGAAGCATGGATAGCCATAACAAAAACCCCAAAGGCACAGACTGCCATAAGGCAATGGCTGCGGAAAGCCATAATTGCTCAATCCAAAGTTCTCGGGCTTAAAATCTGGCAAAGGGAATTGCAAGCCTTGAAAATACCCGAGGACAATATGCCGAGCGAAGAGGATATTTGCTCCAGATTCAACGCTCAAAACATAAACTCCTTTTACGAAAGTCTGGGCAAAAGCGAAATTCCGGTTGAAATGATTTTTGATTTTTTGAAGCAGTATTCAAGCAATTCATACGTGTGGCAAAAGCTCAAGCTTTTAAATGTGTTCAGTTCAACCGAAGATACTCCCATAAGCATTGGCTACAACGAGAGATTTTTGCTGAACTACGCCCCGTGCTGCAATCCCCTGCCCGGCGACCAGGTAAAGGGACTTTTGAAAAGCGGCAAGGGGATAGAGATACACAGGGTTGGCTGCAAGATTTTGGGCAAATTTCCGCAGGAACAGCAATTATCCCTGCAATGGGAACAGCCGGATACCGAAAAACGCGAGCTTAAATGCCTTTTGCAGTTTGAAGCAAGGGGTAAAGTCGCAATAGAAGATATTTTCAAGGCCATTTCAAAACACAATGCCTTTGTGAAAAAAGCTATATTTGAGAATAAGGAAGGGCTGATTAGAGGCAGGGTAGATTTGCTTGTCTATAATTCCGCTCAGGTAAAAAACATCGAGCTGTCGCTGCAGGCGATTGCCGAAATCCAAAAGATAAAACTGCTATGAAAAATACTGTCAAAATTCACGTTCCGCCCTCGCAGCAGGTAATGCGCAACCGCACCTATAACCGTCAGATGCGCAACCTGTATTACGAAAAGGCCAACTACCGCTTCAGAAAAATCAAAAAGACCGTGGATTCGGAAACTCCGCCAAACGAGTCTGATCTCCTGCTGGAACTCTACGAGTTTCAGGAGCTTCTGGATATTTGCCTGTCTTATGCAAAGCACGCGGTTTATTCCGGCAAATCCGAAAAGCAGATACCTTACTCGCAAGACCACCAGTGGGGAATCCTGCAGGAAGAAGTAGTTCTGGTTTATTTTCTGGAAGAGCAGATTTCAAGCGTCAAGTACATAATAAACCATATAGAGACAAACAGAAGAATCCAGACATTCGCAAAAAAAAGCGAAGCCGATGTTATAGTGAATCACATAATGGCAAATATAGAGGAATTGAACCGGGAAACGGAAAAGGATTTGCTTTATTTTTACAATAACATAGAGAAGAGGTACGGAATAGGGAACAAGCTGTTTGGGATTTTACAGGAGTTGCAGAGTTTTCAATAGGGATTTTATGCAGGGCGAAGATTTTCCAAGGCAGCAACGTGCGATAGGCGGGGCAAGGGATGTAGAAGAACTTTTGAGAAAAAAACCGGGCATTGTTCATCGCGTGCTGTTCAAACTCAAAAGCGGAAATGCAAAGCTATACGAGCTGCAGAAGCTGGCTCAACAGGTGAATGTACACGTTCAGCAGGTGGAAGAAAAACTTCTGGACAATCTCACAAAAAGGCATGGCGGCGTTGTTGCCCTTTGCCACGAAAAGCCGGTGATGCCCTGGAACGATACNAGAAAAATNCTGCTGGAAGCAAGGCAAAACGATATTCCCTGCAAGGTTGTGGTAGCCGCGAATCTTGAAGACCCTCANAATCTGGGTGCCTGTATCCGTTCTTCGCTTGCCTTGGGTGTAAGGGTTATTCTGGTTTCCGCAAAGGGTTCATGCGGTTTAACTCCCACTGTGGAACGCAGTTCGGCGGGGGCATTGGAGAAAATGGATATTTGCCGTCCCGGCAATCTTGAATTTGCCCTGAAGGAGCTAAGGGAAGCGGGTTATCAAATTGCGGGTCTTGACGGAAACTCCGGGACTTCCATAGAGGACTTTAAATTTTCAAGGCATCTGGTTATGGCGATAGGCGGTGAAGACAAGGGGCTTCCGCCCTACATAAGAAAGTTCTGCGATTCCGTTCTTAGAATTCCCATGTCGCCCGAAGCACATTCGTACAACACAAGCGTGGCATTGTCGCTTGGCCTGTATGTTGCCGGCAAGAATAGCCGTTAAATAATGGAATTCTTGTATGCGGAATTCAAACAGTCGCTGATATCCTGCGATGAAAGCGTAAGGTTTTCCAAAATCTGGTCCATGTCTTTTACATCGCCGTGTTCTATGAAGTTGATCAGGCTCACCAGTAGTCCCATNGTTCCCTTTTTTTCCAGCAAGGCGGTGGTTATTTCATTGTCCAGGGAAATTTGTTCCAGCACGTCAGTCAGTGATGTTTGNTAAAGAGCGTCCAAATGGCTNATTAAGCCCATTAGATATACCTTTTCTACCCTTTCNAANGGCCAGTTCAGTTTTTTTGCCAGTTCTCCGAAGAAGTTTGCCCGCATNGTAGCGTTCATTAAAAGAGGGGATCTTTCGGCACTGGAATTTGGACCGGCATAAGCCAGAATCAGGAGCCACTGCCTNAGGTTGGAAAGGCCGAGCAAACTTAANGCGTGCCGGATGCTCTGTATTTTGGAACGCATTGCAAAAGCCGCGGAGTTCAGGTATTTCAACAGGTTTACGGTTAAGTCGGGATGNTTTTTGAACTCGTTTTCCAGGTCCATCATNTCCAGGCCATCCTTGTTCATCAAACTCAGAATTTTAAGAATTCCCATTGCATCGGAGTTTATCTTTACGGATTTTATTGTTTCCGGCTTTGTGAAAAAATAGCCCTGAAAAAGATCGGCGCCTGCATCGTAGGATATTTTGAAGTCTTCTTCCGTTTCTATTTTTTCTGCCAGGACCTTGACATTTTTTTGCTGAAATGATTTTGTTATGTTGTGCAATAGCTTGATTTCCTTTATCTGTGGATATTCAAGTTTGCAAAAAGCCAGATAGGGGACAATGGGGGCAACTTCCGCAAGTTTTTCCTTGGTTGGAATAAAGTCGTCAATTGCCATTTTGAAGCCCTTTTCGTGCAGGGTTTTAACGGCTTCTATGATTTTTTCGTCAATTTTTACGCTCTCCAGAATCTCCAGGACAAAAATATCGGGATTAAGGCTAAGCGGAATTTCGCTGAGCAGAAAGTCATAGCTGCAGTTCAAAAAAGCCGGAGAATTCTGCACGATTTTGTCTATTCCGATATTGTTGAGAACGTTGTCTAAAACGACAGCGGTAGCATTCATATCGCTCAAAATAGTGCCTGCACTGTTAGCATTGGCCTGGCCGCTCCTTCGGAACAGGAGTTCGTAACCGAACAATTCCTTATCCCGATTAAGTATGGGCTGCCTTGCTACGCAGATTTCCTCATTCATTTGACCATCCATTTGACCCTTCTTTTTGTTAATTTGATAAATATAGAAATATTTATTTACTATTTTCCCTCCCCATGATATTTCTTTTTATCGATTTGCTGGGAATCTTCGCTTTTGCCCTAACAGGGGCGGTTAAAGCCGCAAATAAGGGCCTGGACTGGTTTGGCGCCATTGCGCTTGCCTGCGCTACGGGAATTTGCGGCGGCATAATGAGGGATATACTGCTGGGCCACACTCCTCCGTTAGCCTTGCAAAAACCTGTTTATTTTATTGTTTGTATTGTTGCCGCAATTTTGGTTATAGTGGCTCAAAAAAAAATACTTCGCCGCTGGATTTTTGTAAGGATAGCGGATGCCATAGGTTTGGGTTTTTTTACGGCAACAGGCGCAATCCATGCGGAAAACGCCGGAGCCGGAGGAGTAGCCATAATCAGCCTTGCGGTNCTCACATCCGTAGGCGGAGGGATGNTGAGGGATGTTTTGGCCGGTGAAATTCCGCAGGTTTTGACAGGCGAGATTTACGCAACGGCAGCCTTGGCAGGAGGCTTGTTTTTCTGGATTTTTGGCTTGTGCACAAGCGAATTTCAGGCAGCAAAGGTTGCAGGAACGGCAATCATAACAATAATCCTGCGTTTGTATGCCATGTATGCCAAGTTGAGGTTGCCTGTTGTCTAAAGGTGCAACCACTTCCCATAATCCGCCATTTCCCGCTTCAACTCAACCGGAGCGATAACACGAACATCATACCCCCAAAAGCGAATCCAAGCCAGCAAATCCCTGTTTATGGGACTCTTTATGCGAACCTCTACCCATTTTTCGCTCTTATGCTCAATTATTTTCATATTGTCCAAAAACAAATGCTCCTGCAAATTCAAGCGGCAATACCAGTCAAATCTCAATTTCACCAAAACGGGCTTTCCCTCTTGGGCGGTTTTAATATCCCAAATCGTTCCGCTGTATTTCATCCTGTCAAGTTCTTTTTTTAGGAGAGCATATTTTTTTTCAAAAGTTTCGCTCAAAATCTTGACACGCTGAAAACGGGATAATTTAAAGGTCTTCCATTTGGAGTTTAATAATCGGTCGGGGCACAGAATGTACAAAGACGATTTATATACAATCAAAGCCCAAGGCTCCAAGGTTATTTTCTTCGGAAATTCATCAGCACTGCCGCCATATTCCACTTCCAGCTTTCTCTGTTCCAGCAGTCCCTTTAT
>JGI24698J34947_10000664_pt1 | contig 16701 bp, 18 predicted proteins | sample TergutMp193P3_FD_34947 | JGI IMG/M metagenome (IMG submission 34947) | reverse complement strand
TGTTGAAAGAGTATGATGAATTTGGCTTTCCGTTTTTGTACCTTGCCCTCTCGGACTTGAAAGTTCTGGACGAGCGGGGCGAGGCGTTTGTAGCACAGTAAAGGAGAAAGGTATGTTTGAAGAACAAGTAAAGACCGCGCTGGAAAATGTGCGCCCCGGACTTCAGGCTGATGGCGGGGATGTGGAATTTGTGTCGGCGACGGAAGACGGCGTGGTTTCCGTAAAACTCACCGGGGCCTGCGGTTCCTGCCCGATGGCCCAGATGACCCTGAAAAGGGGAATAGAAGAATACCTTAAAAGGGAGATACCCGAGGTCAGTTCCGTCGTCGGAGTTTAATTGACATCTACTCGCCACGAATGAAGCAATCGCCCTTTACTCTTGTCTATCAAGATGAAAACATCGTTGCGCTTAACAAGAGTTCCGGTATCGCGGTGAGCCCCGACCGCTGGGATGCCGAGAAAGAGAGGCTGGATAAGCTGGCCGCAGAATCACTCGGGATCACAAAGCTCTACACGGTTCACCGCATCGACAGGGAAACATCGGGGCTTGTGGTTTTCGCGAAAAACAGCGAAACCCACAAGGCCCTCTCGCTTGCCTTCGAGGGCAGGCGGATCAGGAAGCGCTACATCGCTGCGGTTCACGGCAGGCCTTCGTGGGGCGAGACCGCGTGCGACCTCGCGCTTGTGCCTAACGGGAACAAACAGCACCTCACCATCGTTGACAAGTACCGGGGGAAAAAGTCCCTTACCGCCTTCCGCCTTCTGGGCAGCGCCGGGAATTATAGCATTCTTGAGGCGCTCCCTGAAACCGGCAGAACCCACCAGATTCGCGTTCACCTCGCAAGCCTCGGTCACCCCGTTGTCTGCGACGAACTCTACGGAAATGACAAGCCGGTTTTGCTTTCCGCCATCAAGCGCAACTGGCGTGGCGACCCCCTTGAGGAACGCCCCCTCCTCTCCAGGCTCGGCCTTCACGCCGCGGAACTCTTCATCCCCGGTTACGCCGCGAGCGGCGCGACGGAGACGGGCCTGGATTTGAAAGCCCCCCTCGCCAGGGACATGACGGCGCTTGTCAAACAGATGGAAAAAGCCGCGGGGAAGGAATTTAACACTCTGACCCAGTAAACAGAAGAAATAAAACACGGAGATTCACGGAGTTTTACACGGAGGAACACGGAGAAATTCTCGCAAAGGCGCAGAGGACGCAAAGCGCGGCTTTCAAAGCACGCGCCACCCTCCGCGTTCTCCGCGTCTTGGCGAGAGTTCTTGTTTTAGTTACTGTTTTGTATATAATCCATCACAACCGCTAAAAAACCCATTAGATTCGGATACCCTTAGCTTTTCCCCTTCAAATGCCACTTTGAATGAGTCATAACTGTTTCCGATAACATCACCATTTATTGGCAAAGTTCTACGCACCATTTGAGACCAGTCAGTACTTTTCAGTACAACGATTGAATCAGAATCAGAGAATTCAAATCCGAGGTACAGACTACCCGTATCACTTTTCCAAAATCCTATTAACTTTTCGGCATCGAAGTTTCCATCTTCTGTACCATCATCACAGCCCACAAACGCCAATCCTAATGCTAGCGCCAGTGCCAGCATTGCCATAAGAAAACTAAGCTTTTTCATAGAAACTCCTTCGCGGTCTTGCCGCGATGTAAAATATATAAACCGCAAGGCGGCTTATTTCTAAAAAGACCGTAAAACATACCTTTTTACGGTTTAATCTGCCATCTTTGAAATTACCGTCTAAAAAATGGAAATAATCACAAGACAAGAGTCATAAAGATACTAATACTTAACTTTATGATACTTGTCAATGCCTTATGAGCATTTATTATTTCTTTATAGGTTATGGAAACTGTAGAACCAAATATTCGGGAGATTCTGGCAAACAATATCAAAGAAAACCGCCGTAAATGCGGTTTTTCACAGGAAAAACTGGCTGAAAAAGCCGGAATTTCAACGCCTTTTCTCGCCATGATTGAGGTTTCACGAAAATTTCCAACTCCAAACGTGCTGGATCAACTCGCTGGAGCCTTAAATATCAAAACATATCAACTCTTTACCATACCGCCTTCTCCCGACGATATAATGGAACGGCTTTATCAGAAGGTAGCAAAAGATATTGATCAAGTAGTCGCAGAAGCTGTGGAAAAAGCCATTGCGGAAAAGTTCAAGGGGAAAGAGTAATATTGGGATAAATATCGAATGACCTTGTAAGTGGGNGCNCCGTGCCCTCTGCGTTCTTCCCTCCGTGGAACTCCGTGGTGAATCTTCCGTTCGTATGGTTCAAAGGATTGAAACGCGCTTACTTCTTCCGTGAAGCGTCCTGGGCCGCCCCGTTTATCCTCGAATTTACATCGGACAGGAGGGAGCGCACGGTTTCGGCATTGGAAATTGCGTCGATGTAATTTTCATCCTCGAAATGCTGCTGGGCGTTGTCAAAGGTATCGCGGGCCAAGTCCACCTCGCCTGTAAAATCATCAAGGCCGGGCAGCCTTCCGGCAGTGTTGATGGTATTTGTCGTTTCCGCCAGGTTATCCGGGAGATCGGCAAGAAGACGCGCTGCTTCCTCCTTGGCACGGGCAGCCGCAGTAATTCTCCGGGCGTCTTTATTTCCCGTGCGCGCTGTAGCGCACCCAGCTCTTTCGCTTTTGCTTCCCAGCCCTCAGGCAGCAAGCCCAGCAGTTGCTCAAACCGATCTTTTTCCCTTCCCATACCCCCATTATATCACAAATCATTATTAAGTTAACGCATATGGTGCCTGGCATTTTTTCTTACTGCAGCACCCCGTTTACCACCCTAATCGTTTCGCTGGTGGAGGGGAAGCTTCCTGCACTATTCCACGTTGTGCCGCTGAAAGTTCCATATTGGGCATTGGCAAGACTATCAACAACGAATAACGCCGCTGAATCACGCGAACCTAAATCGTCAGTGACGGTGTTTCTCAGATTCGCAACGGCATCTAAACCGTAAATCGTTCCGGTAACTATACGTAAGATTCCACGTTGACCTGAGCCGACATAATTCAAAGACAATCCGCCGCCGTGGTTTGCGGCGGTATTTCCCGAAATTTCCCCGCCGTACATCGTAAGGGTTCCTCTAAATATATACACCCCGCCGCCGTGATTTAAGGCGGTATTACCGGAGATTTCACCGCCGTTCATCGTGAAGGTGCCGCCATTCATAAATACCCCGCCGCCATCGCCGCCCGGGTTGGAAATAACGGTATTGCCGGAGATTTTCCCGCTGTTCATGACGATGTTTCCACCAACCATATACACCCCACCGCCAAATTCAGCGGCGGTATTACCGGAGATTTCACCGCCGTTCATCGTGAAGGTGCCGCCACTCATATAAACCCCGCCGCCTCCGGAGGACCTGTTATTGCCGGTAATGCGCGATCCGGCGTTCATAACCAGTTCTCCACCAATTAACCTGACGAGTTCACAATCATTATTACTTTGCCCCCGCAAAGTGATATTATTGTCCAGAACCAGGATAACGTAATTTCCCACGTCAAAGATTGGTTCGTTGCCGTTACCTGAAATGGTCCTTACCCCTCCACTGCCCCTAAGGATAATGGTTACATCGTCCGGTTTGTATCCATAGGAAAGAAGATGCGAAGCAATAGTTTCATCGGCGCTTACTTCGGCAATAAAGGTATTTCCGTTTTGCACATTGTTTCTAATCCACCTCAGTTTTTCCGTCAAAGTGCCGCCGGGGACTGTTATGGTCTGGCTGCTGCTCACGCCCCCGCCACCACCTCCGCCATCTCCACCTCCGCCACCACCGCCGCTAACATTGCCTCCACCGTCCCCACAAGATGCGAACAAAATACCGAACACCAAGGCAACACACAGTACCGCGGCTTTCGTCGCGGTCGAAAGAACGCTACCAATCTTCATAAAAACTCTCTTACCTTATATAGTGCCCGTGTAACCGAGGTCCCTGAGCCGGGCCTGGCTTGCAAGCATCATTTTGGAAGCGCCTACGAAGGTGTTGCCGTTCCATGTTATGCGTACGCCGTCGGGAATGTTTACTTCCAGCAATTCCCCGCAGGCGTTAAACGCACCCGTGCCGATGTTGCTTATCGTGGATGGCAAGGTGACGCGGGTAAGCCTTATGCAGCCGAGAAATGCGTTGGCGCCTATTTCCGTTACGCCCTCCGGAATCACAACCTCGGTTAAACGGGTATTCTCTCGAAAAGCCCCCTCGGCGATTTGCACTACGGGCATCCCCTGTATTCTGTCCGGAATGATAACACTGCCCCCCCGGCCGTTGTACCTCGTGATGATGGCGGTTTTATTATCAGCGCCAAGGGTTACTGCAAAATCAGATTCCGGCGCAATGACCAGATTGCCGCCGCCGGATCTGGAAGCGCTGACGCTGGAACTCCTGCTTCCGGCGGAACTTAGTTCCAAAAACCGGTATCCAATGGCGATTTTCAAACTTGGACCGTGGGTAAGATAGTTATAATTCGAATTGTTTTTTTGTTGTTCAGTTTCAAACATATAGCCATATAACAACTGACCACGGAGGAATAAATTGCTTGAAAGATAATAATCGCAGCCGCCGCCCAGCATTACCCACAGGGCGTTCCTGATTGACAAATCGTCGTACACTGTAGTGTCTATTCTAAAATAATTTACAATCGTGTATTGAATGCCCAAAAGGGGGTAGAGGTCAAAGCTGCCCATATTAAAGGGGAATTTTCCCAACAGGCCGATATTAAACGACCTTCTGCTGCCTTCTGCCTTATTTCCATTGGAGTAGGTTCCTGTTATCATCTCAAGCTTATAGCCAACACTCGCCTCCGCGTAAGTCGCATCAAAGAAGCCGAAAGCCCCGATACCCAATTCATTACGTTTAGAACTCACGTTAGTACTGCTTAATCCCTCACTGGCGTAAAAACTATTACCCAAAGTTAAGCCGCCGCCACCGCTCAAGGAGAACCCTTGCGCCGAGACTGAAAGACCTCTTATACAAAGCAGCATAAGAGCCGTTAAAATGATCGTTTGCTTTTTCATAAAAAACCTCTTAAAAAGTACCTGTGTAACCGAACTCCCTGAGCCGGGCCTGGCTTGTGAGCATCATTTTGGAGCTGCCTGCGAAGGTGTTGCCGTTCCATGTTATTTGCACGCCGTCGGGAATATTTACCTCAAGCAATTCCCCGCAGGCGTTAAATGCGCCTGAGCCGATGCTGCTTATCGTGGATGGAAGGGTGACGCGGGTAAGCCTTGTGCAGCCGAGAAATGCGTTAGCGCCGATTTCAGTCACGCCCTCCGGAATCACAACTACGGTTACACGGCTATCAAGAAAAGCCCCCTCGGCGATTTGCACTACCGGCATTCCCTGTATTCTGTCCGGTATGATAATGCTGCCTCCCCGGCCATTGTACCTTGTGATCACAGCGGAGCTTCTGTCGGTGCCAAGGGTTACGGCAAAATCAGATTCCGGTGCAACGGCGAGACTGCCGCTGGCGGAACTAACAGCGCTGCCGGAACTCCTGCCACCGCCATATCCAAATTTATACGTAGCCCCAATCGTAAAAAACTTACGGCCTGATACATTAAAACCATCTATTGAGGCAAAAAAATTATCGAAACCTACCTCGGCAAACGCGGCAAGGTTACCTGTAAAGAAGTACCTTCCGCCAAGGTCAAGACCAAAACCCAATCCCCCGGAAGATACATCGCCTACCGATATCATCGCAAAGCCAATTTTTGCCATCCCGTATACGTCCAGGCTGGCATTCCCAAAATTCAGGTGATAGCCCAATCTGCCCATAATTGGCAGTCCACCCACGCTGACACCCCAGCTAGAACCGCCGAGATATCCGATTTCGGCCCCGGCAGTCAACCCGAACATTGGTAACGCGTAATCAGCGGCAAGGGATAAACCAAATAAGCCGATGCTATCCCACCCACCGCTTGCGTTCCCGATAGCCAAACCGCCGCTTACCAGAATGTTTCCCGGCTGGATATTGCGCTCCTGGGCAAAAGCGGTGACCGCAATCATTACCGCGAGCAGCACAGCCAAAAATGCTCGTTTCATAAAGCCTCCGTTGTGAGAAAAGAAAAATAGGAAAGGTTCTTTCTATAATAAGAGAGAGCAAAAAGCGTGCCAACTGGTGCGGATTTATAAAAGTTTTTTACGAAAAGCAGGCGTTGCTTCATATTAAAAAGTATATCATGCTTAGCGGACGATTTCAAGCACTTCTCCCGTACTCTCTGCGAGTTCCGTGCGAGGCTCTTCTTCGGTTTGTGTGCGTTCGTGTTGGTTCGTGGTCAAAAAATCTACATCAGTTTTCTTCTTTTAATTGAAACGCTTATTTCTTCCGTGAAGCGGCCCCCGCCGCCCCGTTTATCCTCGAGTTGACATCGGACAGGAGGGAGCGCACAGTTTCGGCATTGGAAATAGCGTCGATGTAATTTTCATCCTCGAAATGCTGCTGGGCGTTGTCAAAGGTATCGCGGGCCAGGTCCACCTCGCCTGTGAAATCATCAAGGCCGGGCAGCCTCCCGGCAGTGTTGATGGTATTTGTCGTTTCCGCCAGGTTATCCGGGAGATCGGCAAGAAGACGCGCCGCTTCCTCCTTGGCACGGGCAGCCGCTATCCTCCCGTCGGATATCGCCCTTTCCGCGTTGTTGACCGCCTCGGCGGCAAAGCGCTTCGCCTCATCGTAGTTCTTTGCGTCCGCCTCGCTCTGCATCCTGGTCAGGGAATCCCTTGCGCGAACAAGAAGAAGTGGTGCGTAGGCGACGGCGTCGGGGTCATTTTCCGCCCGGAAAACAGCGTCCAGCGCCTTGTCCATCTCCTCTTTGGGCGGCGTGGCGCAGGCAACCAGAACCAGTCCCAAAGCAAAAAATACCAAAAGGGTAACACTTACCTTTTTCATATCCACTCCTTAATAAGGCTCGCAAAGATTACCCCTCCGGTTATTATTATACAACATTTACGCCGAAAAATAAAGGATGGGAAGCTTATGACGGCGCATATTTCAAAGAAAAACCTCTTTTTGCGATGCCTGGCGTCGTTTCTGCCGGCCGCTGTCGTGGCGGCGCTGTTGTGCATTATCATGGACGGCCCCCGTCTCGGCCGCTTATACGATTTCCTTCTGATGCTGAGGCTTTCCCGGCCGGTTTCCGAAGAGCTTCTCATCATAGACAGCTCCATGCCGGAATGGGCGCCGGGCGATGATATCCTTGAACCCAGAACCGCCGCTTCCCTGCTCTACACCATGACGGAGCTTGGGGCGCGGACGCTGATCATCCAGGTTCCCGTTCTGGGCCTTTCCGCAGGCGGGGCAGCCGGCGAGGAAGAAATAATCTCCCGTTTCGATGAAGAATTTTCTGTTTTGGGCAGAAACATCAGGAATCTTTTTGACGCCATAAGAACAGGATCCATAGCTCCGACAGATTCCGCCAGGTACGTGGGGGAACTGGTGGAGCTTTCCGAGATGGGAAAGGAACGCCTTGTTTCCGCGCTCGTACATGGTGATGAGGAGGGCATCTTCAACATGGAGAGGGCCGCCGCCCTGTTCGGCCATGTCAGGCGAGCGGGCGACTACCAGGCGCGGCTTATAAGAAGCGGCGAAGGCGGGCGTCAGGGAGAATTGGCGGAAAGCGGGGAGTATTCCAGGGCGTCGCCTGACCCGGACGGCGTCATAAGGCGGCTCGCGCCAGTTGTGACAGTCGCGAACCCGGCGGGGGGACGGGAAACCCTGGAGCATATTGTCTACGCGGCCCTTAAAACGCGGTATGAAAGCGCAGGTATCGAATTCACCGGCTCCGGCCCGGTGCTCGCCCTCATGGGCGGGCCTGACGGCAAGAACCGGATACTCCCCCTGGACATGTACGGCTCGATTCTCTTTGGGCTTTCGCAAAAACGGGCGAATTTCAGGCGCATCGCCATTTCTGATTTTCTTGCGTACGACGAGGCGGACCGAAACCTGAGACAATTCCTCCTTGAAGCGGACGCGCTCGGTATCTTCAGGGGCGTTGAGGGTGAAAAAAACCCGGGCATTCTTTACGAATACGCTCTTTCACTGAGAGAAGAACCGGACGAATCTTTCCAAAACGGGATTGAAGAAAAGAGAATCACCTGGATCGAGGCGCGAAACAGATACTTCGCGAGTCTTGACGATTTTATCAACGGCCCCGCCGAAGTGAGACTGGTTGAAGCCTATGAGCTGCAAATTGCCGCCGAACCCGCGAATTCTGCCAATATCACTGAAATGAGGAATTCCTTTATTCGGACTTTCGCGACTTTAAGGGCGAAGTACAGTAAAGTCATTGAACTCAGAAACAAACTAGAATCTTCCCTGTCGTCTTCTTTTTGCATCCTGGGCAGCTCAGCGGACACGCAGGCTTCTGCGTTATTCGCAAACAGCATCCTTACAGGCCGGGTTGTTTGGCCGGGAGATACGAGGCTCCTTCTCTTCCTGACCCTTTTTTTCGTTTTTCTGAGCTGCTTTTGGGTCAGGTCACGGGAACCCGCCCCAACTTTGCTGATAGGCCTGTTCTTAACCCTTCTCACCGGAATGATCTTTTCCATCATTTTTATACTTTCCGGGCTTTGGCTCGATCCGCAGGTACCCGTAGCGGCTAACATCGTCGGCATCCTCGTTTCAGCCGCCTCGACCCTTATCGCAAAAAACCGTTACAATAGAATTTTCCGCCAGTCCTATGGCCCCTTTATCTCACGCCCCTGTCTGGAAAGCGTAATCCGCGCAGGGGCTCCCTTGCCTTCCAAAAATATAACAACCGTAGCCGTAGTGGTCGCGGTGAAGAAAACCAACACCGTCCCTTCCGGGGATCAACAGGGATCAAACAGTGCCGCAGCGCTGGCCGCTTTTCATAAAGACGCCTCGGAGGCCTTCAGGAAAGCCAACGCAACCATAACGGGAATCGAAGGAAGCATGGTGATAGTCTGCTTCGGTTCGCCCCTGGAAAGGGTCGCCATCGCTGAAAAAGAAAATCCGCCCCCCAACGAAGCCGCAATGCAGGCCTTCGCGCAAAGGGCAGTGGACCTCGTTTCCAAAATCAGCCAGCGCCCCGAAGCATCTTCCTGGGATTTTGGACTGGACGCGGGGAACTGCAGCTTCGCGTGGACAGCAGTCTCCGGCTATTCCGCCCTCGGCGTCCCAGTGCAAAGGGCGAAAATACTCTCTCATCTCGCCGCCCGCTACAAAACCCGCATCGTGATTTCAACTTCAATAAATAAAATTCTCCCCAGCCTGCCTGTCCATAAACTGGACGATCTCAAAAGAAAAGACGGCAGCGTGGACGAGGCTTTTTATCGGCTGGGGGATTAGGGTGATCGTCACAATTTTAGCGCAGGTTTGGCAGCTACAATTGATACAAATAATACAGCGCGTATAGTTGTTCCTGATCGTCCCCAATTTCCAGAATTTTCCTGAAATACTCTTCCGCTTTTTCATTGTCATTTAAACTCATATATGTTCTTCCAATATTTTCAAGGACAGTACAATCATCCGGGGCTATTGTTTCCGCCTGTAAGAGATACTTCAATCCTTCCTGAAACTGTCCATTCGTCAGATAACAGACCGCCAGATAATTATAGCTGTATAAATAGCCGGGGTACAATTCAATTTGTTTTTCGGCGCATAATTTTACCTGGTCGTATGCTTCTTCAGTTTCCGCATCCAGCCATGAACGGTAATAATCCTGTATAGAGCTTATAAAAAACACTTCCCCGTTTCTTATTGTCCCATTATCAGCCCATGCCCAGTTATTGTTTATTTTTTCTGAAATTTCAAGCGTAGAAAACAGTTCGTCTCCCGCCATTTTAAAGTGTCCAGTTTCATTCAGAATATATATTTTCCCAAAGTGCATATCAAGCCGGTTCGGATATAATTCCAATCCCCTGTCAAGATATTCTATGGCAGCAAAAATATCTTCGGTTTCTTCATCTATCGAAACACCGGAAAGAGTGTTTCTGGCGATGTAATAGTTAAAATATGCCACAAACATTTCAGGATTATCCGGCTCAGCGTTTTCCCACAACTGCAAATGGGTAAATGTTTCATTATATTTTTCAGCTTCGAATAATTCTTTAAAAGTGTCCTGATATTTTTTATCAAAAACATTAAGTTGATTATTCTGAGCGCTCCGTTCACACCCAAATAAAATGAATAATACAAGCGTCAAAAGCGCCTTTTTATGCCAAAATAACTTTTTCATCTATAACCTCCCAATTGCATCCGACACCGCCTTGATCCGTACCACCCTGCCGCCGCCGCGCTCTGGATAGGCGCGGTAACGCTCCCCGTCGTCGGAGAAGGGGGACGCCCTCTCCCCGGGAAAGGGAGGGAACCGCTTCTGGGTCCAGACGAGAGAGGGATCGGAAAGGGAAACTGCGGGGAAAGCCGGATCAAAGTGAATAAAAGACTCGTGGACGCCCCGTTCGTCCAGGGGCGCTTCGTCGGTGCATTGCAGATAACGCACAACCCCCGTGGAAAGGTTCACCGACTGGACAACCGCGGAGTGCGACATACCGCCGTCCGGGGCGCGAAAGAGGAGTATGTCGCCGGGGCGAAGGTTCTGTATCTCATCCTTAACCGAAATGATCTGAGAACTGCCTGAATTATAGAAACCGGTTCCCGCGTACAACGATGGGTCTTCCCCGGACCTCAGCCCCATAGCGCCTGACAGCGTGCGGCCCAGATTGACACCGGCGGCAGCGGCAATGTAGGACTGGATATGCCACACAAAGCCGGAACAGTCCATTCCCGCTAAACCCACACAGTAAAGGTAATTGTAGACATCGCTGTCCTCAAGCCCCCTGCCGCTCACAAGCACATAAGGCCGGTGAAGAAGGCCCTGATAAGAACCCGCCTTCATGCGCGCGATATCGAAAAGGTCACGCGAAATTCGCCAGGTCTGGGTCGGCAGGTCGAAGATGATCACCTTCTCCCGCCTGTCCGACAGCGCCTCCGTGTAATTTTGGAAATCCTCGCCGTCCAATATCGCGTTGATATTCCGCCAAAGAAACGCCGGGTCGCCCTTTCCCCCGCGCAGAAATCCCCATTCCGACTCGGTGAGAACGTCACGCTCATTGTTCTGCGCAAAGGGCATACGCAGGTTCATCACCTTCCCGCCGAGGATACGGGTCTGAAAGCAAAGCCTGTAGGCCTCCTCAATAACCCGCTCCACCCCATTGCCCCAAATACGGGCAGGATCAGAATACGCCGCGAGATGGGACAGATCGTCTTCGTCAGGGGCAGCCGTTAAAACCGGAACAAACAGAAAGAGAAAAAAAAGGAATGATACCATAAAACCTCTCACATCGAACCTTCGGTTCGCGGCGCAGAGGCACGGAGAATAATGAAAAAACCTCTCACAGAGGCACTGAGGCACAGAGACTAAAGGTTCGATGTGTGGACTTCTGTGCCTCCGTGCCTCCGTGAGAAATTTACTAAGATAATGTCCGTGCCTCCGTGAGAGTAAATTCACATATTCGCTCCCTCAATATCCTTAAAATACCGCACCGTGCTGTATTTCAACTCCGACGCAGCTTCCTCGTCACAGACGATAATCGCATTGGGATGCAGTTGAAGACAGGAGAGGGGACACCAGTGGCTGACCCCTCCCTCCACGGCGGCCTCCAGGGCCCTGGCCTTCTGGCGGCCAGAGGCGAGGATGAGCACTTCCCTCGCGTCCATGACCGTCCCGATACCCACCGTGAGGGCCTTTGTCGGCACTTTGGCAGCGTCCCCGTCAAAAAAGCGTGAGTTGGCGGCGCGGGTCTCGGCGTTAAGCGCCACGACCCTGGTTCGGGACATGAGGGAAGAACCTGGCTCGTTAAACGCAATATGCCCGTTGTTGCCAATCCCCCCCATGAAAAGCTCGATCCCACCGGCGGCCTTTATCGCCTCCTCGTAAGCGGCGCACTCGGCATTGCCATCACTCGTCATGCCGTATAACAGGTGGATGTTCACAGGCGGAATGTCAATTGAATTGAAGAAATTGTCCTTCATAAAGCGCCTGTAACTCTGGGGATGATTCCCGTCCAGCCCCAGGTACTCATCCATGTTGAAGGTAACAACATTGGCAAAAGAGACATCCTTCTTCCCGCAGGCGTCGATGAGGTTGCGGTATACGCCCAGGGGGCTTGAACCGGTGGGAAGCCCCAGCACGAACGGCTTCCCCGCTTTCGGGGCAAAAGCGTTTATCCGCCGGATAATGTAGTTGGCGGCCCAGTCGCAAACGTTTTCGTAATCACTGTGAATCAAAAGACGCATCAATCTCTCCTTGTATCAATCTTCCAACAGATTTCTCTTGATTATTCCCCCGACCAGCACCACCAGTACCTTGTAATTCCCGTCGAATACCACGAGGTCAGCGTCGCGACCAGGTATAATCGCGCCCTTGTTCCAGTAGCGCATAACCTGGGCGGGGTTGAACGACGCGGTCTTTACCGCGTCCTCAAGGCGGAAACCGAACTTCACGAGGTTCTGCACGCCCCGGATCATGGTGAGGGCGGAACCGGTAATTACGTCGTCGCTTTTCCTCCGGAAAACGCCGTCACGGAAAACCATCTCATCCCCAAAGGCAAAGAATGGGCCTTTGGCCTGCTCGGTGGGCTTCAGGGCGTCGGTAATAAGAACTATTTTATCGAGGGATTTTCCCATCAAGAGCAGCTTGTAGAGGTCGGGGTGAATGTGATGACCGTCCGCGATAATTTCGCACGATATTTCAGGGTGAATCAGGATCGTGCCTACGGCGTTTGGGTTGCGGCTTTCCATCCTGCTCATGGCGTTAAAGAGATGGGTGCTGTGGAGTATCCCCGCCTGCATTCCTTCCACCATGTTTTCATATTTCGCGTCGGTATGGCCCGCCTGGAGTACAATACCCTTCTTGAGGCAGAACAGGGCCAGTTCCCGCATCCCTTTGATTTCCGGGGCAACGGTCATGTTGATGATTTTGCCCCCGGCGGCGTCCCAGAGTTTCTGCATTAACGCCAGATCCACACTCTGTACCGTCTCCGGCTTCATAGCCCCAAGGCGATCCAGGGAAATGAAGGGCCCTTCCAGGTGGAGCCCCATAATTTTCGCGCCGTCTTCCCTGCCGATTGCGGAAGCCGCCTCCGCCACGGTCTGAAGCATCAGGGCGGGTTCCGTCGGGTAAAGGGTAGGGTTGAAGGCCGTGACCCCATAATTCACGAGGAGCCGGGACATCTCGAGGATTGAGTCGGCGGAGGCGTCTTCGGTCCCCCAGCCGCCGAAGCCGTGAATATGCGTGTCGATGAACCCCGGCGCTATTACGGCTTCGTTGACATCGATGATTTGAGTATCCGGCCCGAAGCGCTTCTGCGAAAAACGCTTGCGGGAGAAAACATCCGAAACGACGCCGTTTTCGACGAGAACCGCGCAGCGTTCCATTGCCGCAAACCCCGTCATTACAGTGCCGTTATGAAGACAAACTGAACTCATACTTCTATTATAGTATTATTATAGCCTTCGCGCGAGCTCTCTTCCGCGTTCTTCCAGAACAGAAATATCCGCTTCTGAGGGATAGCCCGCCCACTCATAAGACTCAAGGCTGTCCCACTTGAGGTTTGCCAGAACGGCATCGTATTCCTTCTTCGCTCCCCCTACCCAGCCCCAGGAGCCGATTCGCAGGGCCTTCTTGCCGAAAATGTGCTTGCGCCTGAAAACATCCAGCACATAGGCCATTGGCGGGAAAATGGCGTACTCGTATGTCGGCATGGCGATAACAAGGCCGGAACTCCTGTAAGCGGCGGCGAGCGCGTAGGAGACATCCTCGTCCGGCGCACGGTGGAGGGTGTAGGGAACCCCTTCCTTTTCAATGCCCCGCACAACCGCGTCCACGCCTGCCTTTGTGTTGCCGTACATGGAACTCCAGATGACGGCGATTTCCCTTTCGGCGGGGCCCTTGGCCCATGACGCATATTTCGCGTAGCGGTCGATTATCTCCCGTGGCACCTTCCGCCAGACGAGGCCGTGGCTGGGCGCAACGCATTTGATATCCAGGCAGGCAAGTTTGGCGATTGCCCTTTCCACAAAGGTAGAAAAAGACGAAACGATGTTCGCGTAGTACCGAAGGGATTCCCCTTCAAAAAAAGCACGCTCCTTTCCGTCGCACTGGTCGTCGAAAACCTTGTCCCCAATGGCGCCATAGGAGCCAAACGCATCGCACGAAAAGAGCGTACCGGATGCGGCGTCCCATGTGACCATGGTTTCGGGCCAGTGCAAGTTCGGTGTCTCAAAGAAGCTCAAGACCCTGCCGCCCCCAAGGTCAAGACTGTCCCCGTCTTTGACCGCCCTCACACCCGTGTCAATCTTATAGAAGGATTTGACCAGGTCAAGGCCCTTTTGGGTGGAAATGATCTCGGCCTTGGGGTTTTTCGCCCTGAATTCTTTCAGCCAGTCGGTATGATCCGGTTCCAGGTGGTTCAGAATAAGGTAGGCAACGTCAGAAAATTTGACGCCTATTGAGGAAAGAGCCCCTTCCACCTGCCCTGCCGCCCCGGACCAGTCCCGGAAAAGGTCAATGAGGGCCGTTTTTTCGCCCTTGACAATGTAGGCGTTGAGGGAAACCCCTTGCGGGATGGGCCATATCCCCTCAAAAAGCTCCGTTGTTTTGATATCTGCGTGAACGCAATAGATATAATCCGCGATTGCCTGAACTTTCATGTTAATCCTCTCCGTATTTAGGATGATATTGACCATAAAGAAGACTGCGGCGGCCTTCCCCGGCGGAAAGCAGTTGGTAGTTCGCCCTTCTGCCCACATAAAACGAGCTGTCAGAGACGTTATTGATGATCTGGCTGACCGCCGCGCCTATCAGCAGCGCCAAAAGACTTTCGCCGCTGTCGATCCTCCCCATCGAATCAATGCTGTTATCCGATACCGAGGCGTAGCCGGACCACAATTCCACGCCGCTTCTCAGGTCCACGAGCCTCGCGGAAGCTTCCGCTTCCACCGCGCTGTTCAGGATTTGATAGCGCGCGCCAAAACGGTTAATCGTGATGTAAAGGGCGGCGTCGGCGCCGAAAATTTCCCGCAGCCTGCTAAATTCTATCGCGTGCGCCTCCTCGGCAACGGTCACGCCGTTCTGCTTGAACGTTTCGGTTGAAAGCGCGACGGGGATCACGTAATAACCGGCTTCGGCGAGGGGCACCGTGGAAGTGGCAAGAAAAGTCGCCGGTGCATTAACCTCGGGAGACCGGTTGACAGGCGGCATCACCAGTATGGAAAGAGGGTGGCTCTCCCGTAAGTCAGGATAATTATTCCGCGCATCTTGCCATACCGGCTCCGTGACGCAGGCGCAAAACAGCAGCCAAATTGCCGCAAGACAAGCTGGGCGAACGGCGGGAAAGAAAATCACAGAAAGCTGCTTGATATGCTTCATTTGTTAATAAAATTCCCAAGAAGAAAATCCATAAAAACGGCAGCCTCCGGGAAGAGGGCCTTCTCCATCGTGAAGCAGGCAATTGCCTCTGCGTCATTGCCCATTTCCACGTACAGCAAGCCCAGGTGGGCGTAGAATCCCGGCGGAACGGCTCTGCCGCTCGCCTCGATTCTCTGGAGATCGCGCTCAAGCGCCGCCAACTGCCCTCCCCGGCTNTCCCCGTTCAGGTANGCNTAGACCTGCAATTCGAAACTGCCCCACGAATAAAGAGAAGGCGAAGTTTCGCAGGCGGAAAAGCAGATAGCAAGAAAAAGGGCGGATAGAACGCAGTGAGCAAAACGCGCCTTCATCAGGCCCCCAGCGGCCTCCACAAGCCGCTGTTAATCGCCTCGATCAGGCGATCAACGGCTTCGCGAATCGAAAGATCCAGCACTTTGCCGTTCAGCGTGGAGTCATAACCGGCGGTAGTGCCGAATCCCAGAACCTCACGGTCAGACAGCTCGTACTCCCCTGCGCCCTGCACCGAATAAACCACCGCAGAGCTGCGAATGTCAACGATATTGAGGTTTACCTTGGAGTAGGCGATTTGCCTCTTGCCACGTCCCAGGATGCCAAAAAATTGGTAGTCCGTAACTTCCCTGCGGCCAAATTCCGACACATCGCCTGAAACGAGGTAATAGGCCCCTATCAAATCCTGGGCTTCGCCAAGAATTTCAGCCTCCCGCCTCGCCGCATCCATGTTATCACGGTCGAGTACATTGAAGTGGTTGGTTTGCGACAAGTGAGTTATGAGGATGGTTTTGGCCTGGCTGCCCAGCCTGTCATCGCCATCAGAGAAAATACCGCGTAAAAAGCCGGAGCGGTTATCGAAATTACCCACCGCAATGGACGCCCGCGGGCCGCTGTAGTACAAATCGGCAGCCAGCGGCTTCTCAACTTCAAGCCTCCGGTTGCTTTCCGTCGCACAGCCTGAAAGGCATAAAAGAAGCGGCAATACCATGAGGCAAGATAGACCTGACCATTTCATCGCAATTCACTCCCTTGTAAGAACAACATACCCCGCTGTTTACGGCGGGGTCGTTGATTAGCCAATAAGGATTTTGAGGAATATTTCAATACACGCACCCACACGAGGTACGGCCAAATTTTCCGCCTAGCGTTTTAGGACAGAAACCACGCGCTCCAGGACCTTTTTTCGATCCAGGGGTTTAACGATATAGCTCTTTGCGCCCATGAGAAGGGATTTTTTAACTACATCTTCTTTGCCCAAAGCACTGACCATGATTACACA
>JGI24698J34947_10000663_pt1 | contig 16706 bp, 13 predicted proteins | sample TergutMp193P3_FD_34947 | JGI IMG/M metagenome (IMG submission 34947) | reverse complement strand
GTTTTGAACCGGAAAGTAGCGCTGCATGCTGACTTTGCCTTTTTCTGCCAGACATAATTGAATCATGTAACAACGCTAATATTTAGGGGAAGCGCTATAAATCAAATTGTCTGCATAGATCACTTTGCCGGAACCGCTGGTTAGCTGACCAATAACCCACGGCGCTTCGCCCGCCGCCCTCAAACCGTCCATAACGGCGTCATGGTTTTCGCTCTTAACAACTACAATCATTCCCACGCCCAAATTAAAAGAGCGCCTTGCGTCCTCAATGGGCATGTTGGCCTTTTCTATGATGAATTGAAATATCGGGGGGATTTCCCAACTGGACGCGTCAACAGCAAAATCAAGGGTTGGCGGCAGGACGCGGGGGACGTTGTCCGTAAGGCCGCCCCCCGTGATGTGGGCCATGGCGCACAACGCCTTGCGCTGTACCAACGGCAGCAGAGGCCGCAAGTAGCTTTTATGCGAGGCCAGAAGAGCGCTGGCGACCGATTGCCCTGTTCCCGGCAGTTCATCATTTATGCCCAGGCCCGCCGCTTCAAAACAGACCTTGCGCGCAAGGGAATAGCCATTGGTATGGAGGCCGGAGGATGGCAGAGCAATAACCAAGTCGCCGGGCGACATGTCCTGGAACTTTGGCAATAGATTTTCTTCATCCACGACGCCGATGATTGTACCCGCGACATCCACTTCGCCGTCGCAGTACACGCCCGGCATCTCGGCGAGTTCGCCGCCAAGAAGGGCGCACTCGTTGGTTTTGCACGCCTGAGTCATGCCGTAAACTATTTGCTCTATGACATCAGGCTCTAACCGTTGCGCCGCTATGTAATCCAGAAAAAACAGGGGTCTTGCGCCCTGAACTAATATATCATTTACGCAGTGGTTCACCAGATCGGCCCCTACGGTATTCCAGACGCCCGCCATGCGGGCAACTTTCATCTTGGTGCCCACGCCGTCCATGCTGGCTACCAGCAGGGGTTTTGATTCCAGGAACCCTGCGCTGAAGATTCCGCCAAAAAGCCCGATGTCGCTGCGCACGCCCGGGGTTCCGGTGGTTTTGACGAGCGGCTTTATGCGCGCCAGAGCTTCGTCCTGACGGTTGATGTCAACGCCGGACGCCGCGTATGTAACAGGAGTATTGACCATCGTTTTCGTTCCAAAAGGGGATTGAGCGCCGCGCAAGCCACGCAATTTCATGCAACAGGCAAATAACAGTATATAGCGGTTGAGTATTGAGTATTGAGTGGAGTTGCGGCCTCGGCGCAACAATCCCTAAATTCTGACCCCTCTCCCCTCTGGCAGAGTGTCCCTTGCGGGATAGACGAGAGTGGTTTAACTTAAAACAAGCCATGAGCGGCGAGTGGAGAGTATGCGCTGACGCGCCGCGCCAGCGCGACAAATAATTCGCTCTCCGCTCGCCGCCCATGGCCCTTTGTATTTCAAACATGAAAGGGCTGATTGCAAAACATCCGGCTTTGCCAGAAACGCGGGGCGCCAGACGCGCATTTTTCAGAAGTTGCCACACTGGCGCGCGGCGTTCCCAGGAGGCTTTGCAATTACCTCGAAAAACTGATGGCGGGTGAAAATCATGGGTATTGATAGCGAGAGGGCGGCCCGGGCGGCGGCTGAGTTGTTAGCCAGTTTTGGGATGGACTCAAATTCCCCTGAATTGCAAGACACGCCCGAACGCGTCGCGGAATTTTGGGCTGAACGCCTGAACGGCTATGATGTTGACCTCGCTTCAGAACTTAGGCCAATGATTGGTCAAGTGCAACCATGTCCAATAATACTTGAGCGCGTCCCCTTTGCCAGCACGTGCGAGCATCATCTGGCCCCTTTCTTTGGGCAAGTGACCCTTGGCTATCACCCTGGCGAGGGAGGAGTTGTCGGGTTGTCAAAGCTAATCCGGGTGGTTCGCGCATATGCCGGCAGGCTGCAAGTTCAGGAGAGGATGACCTGGCAAATTTACAACGCCCTGGAAACCTATTTGCGCCCGTTGGCCTGGGGCGTGCGCGTCGTGGCAGAACACACCTGCATTGCCCACAGGGGCGTCAAGACGCCGGATGTTCCGGTCACTACGCTGTTGCTGGGCGGAATCTGGCGGGAAAACGCGCCGGAGGCGTTCAGAGCTATTCCGTCTCTGCCTCAAAAACCCTTTTCGTATTCTTGATGCGGAAAGTTGTTTTTGGATGAGCTAATTGCAAAACCCCCAGCTTTGCCGGAAACGCGGACGCCAGACCCTCATTTTTCAGCGACTGTCACGCTGGCTTGCGATGTTTCTGGAGGTTTTGCAATTACCTCAAGATATTACATTCATTACCAAAATAACTGGTATCACGCCGATTTATTTCATTTCTATTCCAGAAACCAAAATAGGTGATACCATAGTCAACGCACTTGGAAGGTGTGACAAAAATGTTTTTTTTCATCTGCGAGTCCAGTGAAGCCCGGCGGCTAAAGTCGGCTTGCGTAGTGAAAGCGCGGTTAGGCGCGTCCGTGCGTTTAGCTTTAGGCGAAGCAGTTGCCTGCCATACAAGTCAAAGGACAATATTTTTTGGTGCTTTAGGGGGTTATAAATGAAATCTCTGTCTGACATCACTGTTCTTGTGGTTGAGGATGACAACGCTACCCGACACTACATTACCTCTAGTCTTACGAAGGCTGGCTACAAGGTGATTGAGTCCGTCAACGGCGAGGAAGCGATGTTAATAGCGCAATCCCAAAAGCCAATAGTGATAGTTCTGGACATCATGCTGCCCGGCATTGACGGGTTTGACGTTTGCGCGAAACTGCATGAATCTAAGATTGATTCGATAATCATCATGCTCACGGCCAAAACCGAAGACATTGACAAGATTCGCGGACTGGAGCTTGGCGCGGACGACTACATGGTCAAGCCCTTTAACCCGATAGAGTTAATAGCCCGAATAAAAGCTATCATGAGGCGATGGCTGCGCGCCTACCAGCACAGCGATACCCAGGAGTATATGGGCATCCGCATTGACTACAGGAGCTTAAAAACCTTCAAGGGCGATGTGGAGCTGGATTTAACGCCAAGGGAAATCACGCTTTTGAGCGTATTTTTGCAGAACCAGGGCAAGGTGCTCTCCAGGGATGACCTGTACAAAAGCATTTACGGCGAAACCCATTTTGGAACAAACAAGGTTATTGACGTCTATGTAAAAAGGCTCAGGGAAAAAATTGAAGATAACCCGCATGAACCAATGGTTGTCAAAACCGTTTGGGGCAAGGGGTATGTGTGCGGGAAATATGACGCCTTCGATGAGAGCCTCTGATTTTGTAAATAAGTCCCGTCTCTAACGCCTACGCCTGCTTCGCCCACTTCAAAATTGGTTTTCTCGCCGCTGCGGTTTCGTCCAGGCGGGCCACAGGCGTTTTAACTGGCGACTGTCGTAAGGATTCGGGGTTATCCGCGGCTCTTTCGGCAATATCAACCATTGCTTCAACAAAGGCGTCGAGTTCGGCTTTGCCTTCGCTTTCTGTAGGCTCTATCATTAATGCGCCATGAATTACAAGAGGGAAATATATGGTAGGCGGATGAAAGCCCCTGTCAATAAGCCCCTTGGCTATGTCCAGCGTGCTGACGCCGTGTTTTGACTGATTTGTATCGTCAAAGACAACTTCGTGCAGCGTGGGAGTGTCATATTGAAGGTGATAGCGGCCTTCAAGACGTTTGCGGATGTAGTTGGCGTTCAGGATTGCGCGCATCGTGGCCTGCCGCAGACCATCGGAGCCATGACTCAGGCAGTAGGCCATAGCCCTTACTTCCATGGCGAAGTTGCCAAAGTAGCTGTGCATCTTGCCGATGCTCTGGGGACGGTCCCAATCCAGGTCAAAGCCGCTTTGTGTTTTGACAACCACCGGGCGGGGGAGAAATGGCGCCATGGCGGCGGTACAGGCCACCGGCCCGCTGCCGGGGCCGCCGCCGCCGTGGGGAGTGCTGAATGTTTTATGCAGGTTGAGGTGCATGGCGTCAACGCCAAAGTCGCTTGGCCGGGTCACGCCCACTAAGGCGTTCATGTTGGCGCCGTCCATGTACACCAGCGCGCCAATGTCGTGCATCAGCTTTGCTATTTCCGCTATCCGATATTCAAAAATGCCCACCGTGTTGGGGTTGGTGATCATTATTCCCGCTATCTCGCGGCCAAATTCACTAATCAGGCTCAGCAGGCCCTTTTTGACTTTTCCCGTGGCGGGGTCTGTAACGTCGTCAAAAGATATAGTGCCGTCCGCCTGGCTTGGTAATTCAACGCACTTGCAGCCCGCCATGGCGGCTGTGGCGGGGTTTGTCCCGTGGGCGCTGTCGGGAATGAAAATAATACTGCGCCTGGCCCCCTTAGAAACGTGATAGGCGCGGATTAGCAGCGCGCCCGTCAATTCACCATGGGCGCCGGCGGCCGGTTGCAGCGTGACTGCGTCAAGGCCGGTTATTTCCTTTAACCATTCCTGCAGCGTCCACATCAATTCCAAATTGCCCTGCACATGCTTTGCGGGGGCCAGCGGGTGGCTTTCGGTGAATCCAGGCAATCCGGCGGCCTTTTCACACAGACGCGGATTGTGCTTCATCGTGCAACTGCCAAGCGGATACATGCCATCGTCAAGGCCGAAATTCCATCTGGATAGGCGCGTGAAATGGCGCACCACGTCAACTTCGCTGACTTCCGGCATAGCATCAAAGGATTGGCGTTTTAAGTGGGCGGGGCGCGTGTCTTTGGCGGGCGGCACATCCAGTACAGGTAAATCCATGCCAATCTTGCCCGGCGCGGAGCGTTCAAAGATCAGCGCTTCACTAGGTATAAGAGCCATATCAACCTCACGCTTTCATGTCGGCCGCGAGGGCGGCCAGTTCATCAATTTCCTGTTTGGTATTCAGTTCCGTGGCGCACCAAAGCAGGCAACCGCGCAATTGCTCATAGTATCGGTCGAGAAGCAGACCGGGCAGCGCGCCTTTATTGAGACACGCCTCGCGCAGAGCGTTTGCGTCGCCTTTATATCTGAGTACAAACTCATTGAAAAAAGACGCCGAAAAAACCGCCTCGAATTTGCCCGTTTCAAGCAGCTTAGACTGCAAGTACTGAGCTTTGGCGGCGTTTTGCTCCGCAAGACCCTTGAGGCCCTCAGGCCCGGCCAGTTGCAGAAAGATATTTGCCCGAAGAGCTACTAATGCCTGGTTGGAGCAAATATTGGACGTGGCCTTGTCCCTGCGGATGTGCTGCTCGCGGCTGGCCAGCGTCAGCACAAACCCGCGCTTGCCGTTTAGGTCCTGGGTTTGGCCCGCTATGCGCCCTGGCATTTCCCGCTTAAAACCATCTTTTACGGCCAGGAAGCCCAAAAAGGGGCCGCCAAAGCTGGTGGGGCTGCCAAAGCTCATGGCCTCGCCGCAGGCTATATCCGCCCCTAGTTTGCCAGGGGCCTCCAGCCAGCCAAAGGCCATGGACTCCTGGGTGACGGAAATAAGCAGGGCGCCTGCATGCTTTACCAGACCGGATATGGCCGTTAGGTCTTCGATACATCCCAAAAAATTTGGATATCCAACTAAAACGCAGGCCGCGTCAGGCGTCAGCTTGGCCTTCAAGTCATCCTGGTCTGTAAGGCCGTCTTTCAATTCGACATAAAGCAGGTTCAGCCCGTCTCTGGCGGCTATGTTTGTGCGTAAGACTTCGAGATAGTGCGGGTGCAGACCCCTGCTGACCAGTATAGTGTTTTTCTTTTTTTGAATACGGACGGCCAGCAACGCGGCCTCAACGCAAGAAGCGCCGCCGTCGTACATTGAGGCGTTGGATACGTCCAGGCCCGTCAAGTCGCAAATCAATGTCTGGTATTCAAAAATGTGCTGCAACGTCCCCTGGCTGATTTCGGGCTGATAGGGAGTATAGGCCGTGAACCACTCCTGACGGCTACTCAGAGCGTCAATGGCGCTGGGGATAAAGTGCGCGTAGCTTCCGGCCCCAAGGAAACGGGATGAAAACATTGTGTTTTTTTTGGCCATCGCCTCAAGCCGGCGCAAGACGTCAAGCTCGGAAGACTTGATGGGCAAGTTGAGCGGCGCGCCAAGACGCAGGGAAGCGGGTATCCCGCAGAGCAGTTCATCGGCGCTGCTAACGCCGATAGCGTCAAGAATCGCGCGGTCTTCCACGGGCGCCGAGGGCAGGTATCGCATGGACAAATCCTCAAAACAGAGCGAAAGCTCTTAAAACATTCTACTTCAAAATTGCGTTCCGCAATCTTGAGCTAGAATGTTGCGCAGGAAAAAAGGGATGGCGGCAAGGTTGCGTTTGCAGAGCGCGAATTACCGTTATGTTATTCCGTTTCTACTTCAAAATTGCGTTCCGCAATCTTGAAGTAGAAAATAGCTACACGCCTTCATTTTTTTCCTTCATTAAAAGGCTTGCCAATAATGTTTTTTAAATCGCAATAATTAAAACCCATCATAATAATAGGATCAATCTTAATTGGGTCGGGCTTGTCTTGCGTCATGCAAACCTCATTGGCAAAGGCGGCTATGATTTCTCCAAAGAACATAGTAAAGCCCCTTATTTGCTTACTATCGCAAACCTTGCAGAGAAAATTCAGCGGGCATTCTTCTATCATCGGCGCGTTTCCCGCCGCGTCAAAAAAAGACTTGAAAATTACTGACTTATCAACATCTTTGCCCGAAACTATACCACAGAAATCCATTTCTTTTACCAGTGATACAGAAGGAATATTTACGCTAAAATAACCCGTTTGCGCAATTCCGTCTGTAATATAGTGGGTGTCTTTCAGCGAAACGCACAGCACAGGCTCAAGACAAGCGCACCCGCCCGCGCCAACGGTGGTGTATGTGGGCTTTTCATTCACCACAGCCCCCACGATCATGGCCGGAAACGGGCCAACCGGCTGGTTTTCTAATGTGATTTTCATCGCCTATCCTAAATGATTAGCGAAACGTCTCCTGAGGTAATTGCAAAACCTCCTGGAAATATCGCGCCAGTGCGCAATCCTTGAAAAATGCGGATATGGCGTCCGCGTTTCCGGCAAAGCTGGAGGTTTTGCAATTAGCTCTCCTGTTAAACAGCAAGGGCGCCGCTGCATCCCTGTTAAAACCCCAAAGGCGCCGCTGCATCCCTGTTAAAACCCCAAAGGCGAAATCACCCCGCCGCTATCAATTCATCCCTCCAGCGCCTTCTTGCGGGCCTCTACTATTTTTTCGGCTTCGCGGCCTTCAAGCTCTTGCAGGTGGTTGAACACCCACGTAAAGAACCCCACGCCCATCGTCTGGGAGCGAATTTCAATAATCAGGTCGTTCATCTCGCTTTGGGGCAGGTAGGCGTCAACCACGTCCCAGCCTGGCCAATCGGGCTTGGCGTCAAAGCCTAGTATCTGACCAGCGCGATGTCCCGTGACCAGACGTTGCGCCTTGCTGGTGTGTTCATTGGGAATGCTTATCTGCACCTTGAGTATTGGCTCCAGGAGTACCGGCGAACACTTGAGCAAACCTTCCTGCATAGCTATGCGGGCTGCGGTTTTAAAGGCCATGTCGGATGAATCCACGTCGTGATAGCTGCCGAAGAATAATTCAACCGAAATATCCACAACGGGAAAGCCTAATGGCCCTTGCTTGCAGTAGTCCCTCATGCCGTCCTCAGCGGCTGGTATGTAGTTGCGGGGTACTACTCCGCCTACGATTGAGTCAATGAACTCAATGCCGCTGCCTCTGGGCAACGGCTTGATGCGAAAATGCACGTCGCCGTACTGACCGTGGCCGCCGGATTGGCGCTTGTGCTTGCCCTGCTGCTCACAATTTTTCTTGATGGTTTCACGGTATGGAACCAGGGGCCTTTCGGACGTCACTTCCACGTTGTACTTGCTCTTGAGGCGACTGACTGCGTTTTTGAGGTGGATTTCGCCCATGCCCCACAGCACGCGCTCCTGGGTTTCCAGATTTTGCTCCATGCTGTAACTGAGGTCTTCTTCCTGGAGCTTGCTGAGCGCGGCTGAAAGTTTTACTTCTTCACCGCTCTTGGCGGCCTTCAGGCTAAAGGGCATGACGGGCTGAGGCGGCTCAGGGAACGGGATTGGTATTACAGATGAGGCTAAACTCAGGCCATCGCCCGTTTTTATTGGGTCCATGCGGCCAAGGGCTATGATTTCGCCGGGAATGCCCTTTGTAATCTTTTCCTGCTTTGCGCCAAATAACTTATTGACGCCCGAAACCCTGGTTCCGGCCATGGTACTGCTGTCGGACAGCTCGCCCTTCCAGACCCTGACATAATTTTGCTTGCCGATGTGCTGGGCATGAACCGTTTTCCATACCTGAGCCAGCTGGTCGCCTTCCGGAACAAGGTTATTCCTCGTCATCGTCTCCGTGTATTCGGGGGCTTCGTGGCGCAATAGCTTTAGCAGGCGCATCATGCCGCCGTTTTTTTCCGCTGTGCCAAACAATACCGGTACTATTTCCCCAGCCTTAAAGCCTTTGGCGAGCGTTGAATATATTTCTTCAACCGAAGGAATTTCATCCGACAGCAGCTTTTCCATGAGGGCGTCGTCCAGACCGCAAACAGCCTCCATCATCTCCTGGCGCTTGGCTATGACGTCTTCTTTGATGGCCCCGGGAATTTCTACCAGCGTATCGTTATGGGTGCTGGTGTTGAAGTGGAAGGCGCGCTCAAGGGTTAAATCAACGTAGCCCTTTAGCGTATCGCCTTCCGTGATTGGGTACATGCGCTGCACCAGCGGCTTACCCGACCAGGCGGCAAGGCTCTCCAGCGTGGGTTCTAAGTTGTTTGAAGCGTCAGGGGCGTCCATCTTGTTTATAAAGATAACCCTTGGGATTTTGTTGGCTTCCAGGTTGCGCAGCGTGGAGGCCGCCATCATGGCGCGGTTTGGGTCGGCTTCTACCACTACTATCGCCGCGTCGGCTACGACCAACGGCCCCGCGCACTCCTGCTGGAACTCTACTGAACCTGGGCAGTCAATAAAAGTCCAGCTTTCGCCCATGAGGCTGGTGGAGACCACGTTTGCCTCAATACCCATCTGGCGCTCTCTGGCCTCCGGAGAAAAATCGCCTACCGTGTTGCCTTCCTTTATTGACCCTTTGCGATTGATAGCGCCGCAGCTAAACAGCAGAGCCTCCAAAACAGAGGTCTTGCCGGACATGAAAGGGCCTACAATGGCCGCCACTCGTGGTGCAGAAGGTGTCTTAGGCACGTCTTTTCTCCAAAAACGATGAATGGTGGACGCTTGTCCAAAAGAATCAAAGCGATTCAGGTCAGCAAACAAACCCTGTTAAACAGTCTAGCGCAATTTCATACAAGTCCCGTTCAAGCAAGATTAAACGCGACATGGATTACTCATGCCCTTTCTGAAACAAAGCCGCGTCCTTGTGTCTTTACTTAGCGATGTTTTTGAGCGCGGGTCTTTCCACTGCTGATTTCGCCGGTACGATCCTGGCGGGCCTTGCCTCAAGAATCTTTGTATCAGTGATAATTACAGGGTCTAAGGGCCAATCGCCGGGACGGGTTTTTACGTTGCGTATTTTGTCAATGGTGTCCATGCCTTCAGTCACATGCCCGAAGACGCAATAACCGGGGCTATCGTCGCTTGTGTAGTCTAAACGGGTATTGTCAACCACGTTGATAAAAAACTGGCTCGTGGCGCTATGAGGGTCTGGCGTGCGGGCCATGGCGATGGCCCCCCTGACGTTAGATAAGCCCGTCTCAAGGGCCAGCTTGGCTTCATTCACCACGGGGGGGTTGGTTTTCTTTTCCGCCCCGTCAGCGGTATGACCGCCTCCCTGAACCATGAATGTGCTGATTACGCGGTGAAAAATGGTTTTTTTATAGAAACCAGACTTTACATATTCAAGAAAATTCTCGACCGTCTTTGGGGCCGCCTGGGGATTAAGCTCAACGGTGAAAGCGCCCAGGCTGGTTGTGAATTGCACCTTTGGATTGGAGTTGGCGTTTGGAGTTAAACCTGGGGGCTGGGGGCTGGGGGTTGGGCTTTGGGCTTTGGGTTGGGCTTTGGGTTGAATTTGGGGCTGGGCTTGCGGTTGGGTTTTGGGTTGGACTTGGGTTTGGGGTTGGTTTTTGGGTTGGACTTGGGTTTGGGGTTGGTTTTTGGGTTGGACTTGGGTTTTGGGCTTTGGGCCGGCGTTTTTAGTCTGCCCAAAAAGCGCCGGGCCGCCAAGCCCAAAAAGCGCCAGAGCCGTGAGTGAAAGGAACAACGTGCGAAGTTTCAAGGTACCTCCTGAAAACATTAAATATCTATTATAATTCTGTTTCAAGGAAATTCAAAATCGCGCTTCTCTTCGCTATTTGCAATTTTCAGGGCGGTTAAATTTGGCAAAACCTCACGAAATATAGCTTTTTTTTGCAAGAGGCTCGAACAGAAAAATTGCTTCGCTCATTTGAGTCTGGCCCAAAATTTTTCACGTTGATTATAATCAATAGATGAATACTACGCCATTACGCGCTTTTGGCCTCAGGGGATGGGTTGCGCTGGCCCTGCTCGGGTTTTCTTCCGGACTGCCCCTTGCCCTGACGGATTCTACACTCAAGGCGTGGCTGCGGGAAGCGGGGCTTGACCTGAAGACCATCGGCTTTTTCGCCCTGGCAGGTCTGCCTTACAATCTGAAGTTTTTATGGGCGCCGCTCGTTGACAGATATTCTCTGCCCTTCTTAGGCCGTCGGCGGGGCTGGATGCTGGTCACGCAATTTCTTTTAGCTTGCGCTCTGTTTTGGATGTCCCTGGGCGACCCCAAAGGAAACCTGGCCTGGATAGCGGCCCTGGCCCTTGGCGTCGCTTTTTTGAGCGCAAGCCAGGATATTGTGGCCGACGCCTGGCGAATAGAGAGACTGCCAAAGGCTCATCAGGGCACGGGCGTCGCCCTCTGGATTGGGGCCTATCGCGCCGCCCTGCTGGCTGCGGGCGCCGGGGCGCTGATAATAGCCCATCATCATGGCTGGAAGGCAGCGTACCAATTAATGGCGCTTTTAGCCTTTGCGGGGACCATCGGCACTTTTATAGCCGAAGAGCCGACAGACATCCGTCCGCCAAAAACACTAAAAGAGGCCGTGGTTGCGCCGTGGCGCGATTTTCTCACCCGAAGCGGCGCGCTGTACGCCCTGGGCTTCATCGTGCTCTACAAGCTGGGCGACCAACTGGCGACCAGTTTAACCGTGCCGTTCCTCATAGATTGCGGCTACGCCAAGGACGCCATTGGCGCAATAACAAAGGGCGTCGGCCTGCCCGCCCTGATAGTCGGCGGATTGGCCGGAGGCTTTTTGATGCGGAATTGGCCTTTGAAACGCTCCCTGTTTGTATTCGGCTTCGTGCAGATATTCGCGGTTTTGTCCCTGCTGCTTCCAGCCACGCTTGCCAAACACAACGCCTTGCTCAGTTTAGTCATCGCCATGGAAAACCTGGGATTCGGCATGGGTACCAGCGCATATATAGCCCTCATCATGCGTCTGTGCAACCAGGCGTACACAGGCACCCAATTCAGCCTGCTGACAAGCGTAGCCGCCCTGCCCCGCACACTGATAGCCTCCGTGGTGGGAGACGCCGCCACCTTTTATGGCTGGGCGGGATTTTTTTTGATGTGCGCCTTAGCCGCCCTGCCGGGGCTTTTGCTCCTTGGCCTCTGGAAGCGCTGGGGACCATCAGAGAGTGAAGTGTAGAGTGTGAAGCGTGGAGTTCCCGCCCCCTGACCCTAACCCTAACCTCTGTCCCCTGAAAAGTGTGACTTATGGCAAAACCAGCCGGAGCGGTTTAATATTAAAAGCAACCCGCTCTAACTGCGGTTGCGCTCTGAGCCATGAAAAAGATGTTTTGAGGTAATGATGCTGACACTGCCGCTTGCCCACGCTCTCACGTTTGACGATGTTCTTCTGATTCCAGGCCCCAGCGAGGTTCATCCAAACCGCATAAACCTGAATACATACCTGACAAAGGATATTCAACTCAGAATCCCGCTGGTCAGCGCCGCTATGGACACCGTTACTGAAGCCAATCTGGCCATATCCCTGGCCCAGCAGGGCGGTATAGGGATTATTCACAAAAACCTCAGCATTGAGCGCCAGATTGAAGAGGTTGACAGAGTTAAGCGCTCAGAATCGGGAATGATAACCAACCCCATCACAATAGGGCCTGACGCGCCCATCAGTGAAGCGGAATCCCTGATGGCCAAGTTCAAGATTTCGGGCGTGCCCGTTGTTGACGAATCCGGCAAGCTGATTGGAATACTCACCAACCGCGACCTCCGCTTTGAAACAAACATGGATATTCCGTTGCGGGAACGCATGACGTCAAAAAACCTGATAACCGTTCCTGTAGGCACCACGCTGGAAGAGGCAAAGCTGAAGCTCCAGGAGCACCGCATAGAAAAATTACTGGTGGTTGATGATTGCAACGCGTTAAAGGGGCTGATAACAGTCAAAGATATTGAAAAGACAATCAGCTATCCAAACGCCTGCAAGGACGGCTATGGACGTTTAAGGGTGGGCGCGGCGGTCGGGGTTTCAGAAGACATGTTGGATCGCGCTAAGGCGTTAATTGAGGCCAAGGTTGACGTTTTATGCGTTGACAGCAGCCACGGTCACAGCAAAGGCATCTTGGACGCGCTGACAAAGTTAAAGGAGGCTTTTCCCAAAACTCCGGTCATCGCGGGTAATGTCGCAACGTATGAGGGCGCTAAGGCGCTGGCTTTAGCCGGCGCCGACGCCGTCAAGGTAGGCATAGGGCCGGGCTCTATTTGCACAACGCGCATAGTCACCGGCGCGGGGATGCCGCAGCTGACGGCTATAGCAGAGAGCGCGAGGGCCTGCCGCGAGTTTGGCGTGCGCTGCATTGGAGACGGCGGCATCAAGTTCAGCGGCGACATAGCCAAAGCCATTGCCGCCGGGGCGGACTGCGTGATGATTGGCAGTTTGTTTGCGGGCACTGAAGAGGCCCCTGGAGAAACTATTTTTTATCAGGGCCGGACATTCAAGGGCTATCGCGGCATGGGTTCCATAGCCGCGATGAAGGCCGGAAGCAAAGACAGGTATTTTCAAACCGGAAAGGAAGACGTCAAGCTGGTGCCCGAGGGCATCGAGGGCCAGGTGCCTTTTAAAGGCAAGCTGGGCGATTTAGTCACCCAACTGCTCGGCGGCCTCCGCTCAGGCATGGGACTGGTTGGCGGCAGGGACATACGCGACTTTCAGGAAAAAGCCGTATTTGTTCAAATCAGCAGCGCCGGTCTCAGGGAAAGCCACGCCCATGACGTAATGATTACAAAAGAAGCGCCAAACTACAGAGTGGAATAAAATATTTTTGTTCTGTTTTTCAAACGCGTTTGCTATAAACTTGAATCGTGAGGTTAGCTCATGACTGATGCGTGTATTGTCTTTACCACTTGCGACAGTGAGGATATGGCCCTCACCATCGCAGAGACGCTGGTAGATCGTAAATTAGCGGCCTGCGTGAGCCTTATTCCGGGTGTTAAGAGTTACTACTTCTTTGGCGGCGGCGCCCACATGGACGAAGAGGTTAAACTTATGGTAAAAACCCGCTCCGACCTGTTTGATAAGGTATCGGCGCTGATTACAAAATTACATACCTACGATGTGCCCGAAATAATGATGCTCAAGGTTGACGCCGCAGCCGAGCCATTTCTTGAGTGGCTCAACCAAACCGTTGGCGCGCGATAGCTCTGTTCCGTTTCTAAATTTCGCAATCTGGAGGATAACATGCAAGTGCAATCAAACCTCGTAGGCGATTTTTTATACGTTGTAGAAAAGGCCGCCATTGCTTGCGCGAGAAGCATCGGTCACGGCGATCGCAAGCACAGCGACCACCTTGCGGTAGAAGCAATGCGAAAGGCCATGGATAAAATTGCCATGGACGGCACCATCGTTATAGGCGAAGGCGAGCGAGATGAGGCGCCAATGCTGTTCATCGGCGAAAAAGTGGGCCTGGGGCTTTCTTATGAGCCGATTGACATCGCCGTAGATCCGCTGGAAGGCACAAACTTGTGCGCCACAGGCTCGGCAAACGCAATAGCGGTTTTGGCCGCCGCCGAAAGGGGGGGCTTATTGCACGCTCCCGATTTGTACATGGAAAAACTGGTTGTAGCCGCTCCGGCAAAGGGCAAGGTCAGCCTGGACTACCCAGTTGCCAAAAATTTGGCTATCATCGCCGAGGGCGCGGAGCGAAAAATTGAAGACCTCACCATAGTAGTGCTGGATCGCCCAAGGCATGAGCAACTGATAAGCGATATTCGCAGCGCGGGAGCAAGGATACAGTTAATAGGCGACGGCGACTTGAGCGCGGCCATTGCCGCGGCGGTAGGCGGCACCGGCGTGCATGCCCTGATGGGCATTGGCGGCGCGCCTGAAGGCGTGCTGTCCGCCGCGGCGTTAAAGTGCCTCAATGGGGAAATCCAGGCCAGGTTGCACACGGCGCAAAATACAGCTTCTAAAGAAAAAGCCGAATCCATGGGGGTTGATTTCAACCGCATCTATTACACCGACGACCTGGCGCCTGGCGAAAATATTATCTTTGCGGCATGCGGCGTGACTGACGGCAGCTTGCTTCAAGGAGTAAGATTCTTCGGCGATGGCATAAGGACCGCAAGTCTCGTGATGACTTACAAGCCCAAGAAAGTGAGATTTGTAGATACTGTTCACGTAGAAAGAGGAGAAAACGTATTAGTTCGTTTTTAGTCTATCGAAAACATAAGAAATATGACTAATATTGAATAGAGCGGTTCGGCTTTTTCAGAGCTGAATTGTTCTGAGCCGGAATTTGACTGCAAATCCTGGCATAGCTAATGCTTGCAGGTATGTTCTGCCCATTCGCAAGCATCGGCAGAGAAACTTAATCCAGTCTCACGCGGCTCTTATGCAACCCCACTTAATCTTCCGTGTTCACAGCGACCTCCGGTTAGGCCTTGGTCATGTAGCAAGGGCCTTGGCTATCGCGAGCGTCTGGAAAACGATGGGCGGCATTGCAACTATTGCCGTTAGCGGGGACAAGCGCGCCAAACTTATAGCGGCCGGCAAAGACCCTTTTTCAGAGTCAGTACTAACGTGTTCCGCCATTTATTTGGGCGATTCAATTTACGAACCGATACCTGACCATCTTAAATCCGAAGACGCGGTGGCCCTGCTCGACCTGTGGGACGCGACGCAGGATCAAGTAAAAGCGCTCCGGCCGCTAAAAGTGGCGATTATGGAGGATAATGGGGACGCCCACGAGTGCGCGGACCTTCTTTTTCAGCCCTACCTGGAAGGCATTAATTGGAACAATAACCCCAGAAACAAAAAAGACAAAAAGCCGCGCCCGTGCGAAGAGCAACGCAACGGATGCCGTGTTCTTAAAGGCGCGGACTACATTGTACTCTCATCTCTGGCAACGCATCTGCACACGCTGCGAAAGCAAATCCAGCCCTTAAGCGTAAAAAAACTGCTCGTGACATTTGGCGGCACTGATGGAGCGCATCTGGCCCCTCGCGCCTTCGATGTAATAAAAAAAATCATTGATGAAAACGGCTGGGACGGCCAATGCACGCTATTGGCCCCCGAAGGCGTCGCCATAAAAAACGCGCAGGGAATCACGGTGCTGCCTATCATTCCAAACTTGACTCTGCATCTGCCAGAATTTGACGCTATCTGGTGCGCCGGAGGCGTAACGCTGGCGGAGTGCCTGTTTCTGGGAATCCCTGTGGCGGCATGGTCGCAAAACGAGCGTCAGCAAAACATAATTTCTGAAATCGCCCTGGAAAGCGCCTGCATCAACCTGGGACTTGGGCCGGAAGCGGGTATGACCACAGTTCAGAATTCCCTGACGCACTGGCTTGGCCCTTTGGGGCAGGAGTCGCGCCAGGAACAATCAGCAAACGGCATGAACCTCGTTGATGGTTCCGGCGCCACAAGGGTAGCTCAGGAGCTGTGGGCGCTCACAAAGCGCAATACCAGTTTTTGGGCGGTTCAAATTGCCCAGAGCTTAGAAACGAATTAAGATGCGTCACGGCGCGCCCAAATTTCAAACTTGAGCCGCCCTGAGAAACTTCGATTGCTCTAAAACGCTTTTGAGCCTTGCAAACACTTCCTCAAAGGCGCCAAATCCATCCACCTTTTCCACGCCATGAACTTGGGCGTATTTCTCAATCACGGGCACGGTTTTAGTTTCGTGTTCCTGGAGGCGGTGCACTATCTTTGCCGTCGTTGTATCGTATGGCATGCAGGCCTCTGTATGACTGCGGGCGTCCAGCCTCTTGATCAATTCCAGCATGGGCAGTTCAATGTCAATAACCTGGGTAATACTGGCGCTCCGCTTGCGCAGCAGCCCGTCAAGTATATATGACTGAACAAGCGTCCTCGGAAACCCCTTATAGATATAGCCCCTGACATTTTTGGATTGCTCCAGCTTTTGCTCAATCAGCGGCACCACTATTTCGTCTGAAACGAGCGCGCCGCTTTCATACAACTCCTGAATCCGTTTTCCTAAGGGCGTCTGGCGGGCGACCTCGGCGTCCAGCATAGGGCCTGTAGCCACGAATTCCAGTTCAAAGTGCTTTGCCAGGGCTTTGCCCTGAGAGCCGCGCCCTGATCCCGGATAGCCGAACAGCACAATATTTATCGGATGTTTGAGCAACTCATCTTTTATGACGGTATGTATGTCTTTCTGCACTTCCTTAATCGGGTTATCGCCCTTAACGG
>JGI24698J34947_10000662_pt1 | contig 16729 bp, 16 predicted proteins | sample TergutMp193P3_FD_34947 | JGI IMG/M metagenome (IMG submission 34947) | reverse complement strand
CCCCGCGCCGCTCCAAAACGGTGACTGTCACCTTTTTTTCGTCACCTTTTTTCACCGCCGGCGGCAGCCAAACCGCTCCCACCCCCGCGCCGCCCCAAAACGGTGACTGTCACCTTTTTCACCGACGGGGGCGGCCAAAACGCTCCCACCCTCACGCCGCTCCAAAACGGTGACTGTCACCTTTTTTTCGTCACCTTTTTCACCGCCGGCGGCGGCCAAACCGCTCCCACCCCCGCGCCGCTCCAAAACGGTGACTGTCACCTTTTTTTCGCCACCTTTTTCACCGCCGGCGGCGGCCAAACCGCTCCCACCCTCGCACCGCGCCAAAATGGTGACTGTCACCTTTTTTCCGTCACCTTTTTCACCTCCGGCGGCGGCCAAACCGCTCCCACCCTCGCACCGCGCCAAAATGGTGACTGTCACCTTTTTTTCGTCACCTTTTTCACCGCCGGCGGCGGCCAAAACGCTCCCACCCCCGCGCCGCTCCAAAACGGTGACTGTCACCTTTTTTTCGTCACCTTTCACCGCCGGCTCCGCCGGCGGCGGTAAAGGCGCTTTTTTTCGTCACCTTTTTTCGTCACCTTTCGCCGCCGGCTCCGCCGGCGGCGGCAAAGGCGCTTTTTTTCGCCACCTTTTTCACCGCCGGCGGCGGCCAAACCGCTCCCACCCCCGCGCCGCCAAAATGGTGACTGTCACCTTTTTTCGTCACCTTTTTCACCGCCGGCGGCGGCCGAACCGCTCTTAAATGCAAAAACGGTGACTGTCACCTTTTTTTCGCCACCTTTTTCACCGCCGGCGGCGGCCAAACCGCTCCCACCCCCGCGCCGCCAAAATGGTGACTGTCACCTTTTTCGTTCCCCTCGCGCCGCGCCAAAACGGTGACTGTCACCTTTTTTCGTCACCTTTTTCACCTTTTTCACCTTTTTCGCGCGCAAAAAAAGCGCCCCGCGAGGGGCGCTTCCATGCCATGCGCCGTTGCCGGCGGCCGGGTTTTATGATGGGCCGTCAATTGTCCCAAAATTTGATATCATCATTTGCAGCACCAGTCATAGTACCACTATTATTCGCACCATGAAATACTCTGCCGTTAGTTCCTTTCGTCGCAAAATTTGAATTAGGCTGAAACGCCACAGTACCGGCGACAGTGAGTGTCCCATTGACTGTAAATGTAGCACCACCGTTTATAGTCAGAGTTCTATTCGCCGGCACGGTATATGCATGGTTAACAGCCATGATGCCATCACTAGCTAATGTAATATTGGCGTCAAGGGTAATTACCGGATAGGCGGTTGCACCGGTCTGTCTGAGTACTATCGAGATATTTGGGGTGGTAATATTCGTTTGACTCGCTGAATACACAAAAATATCGTTGGGAGTCGTGTAGTTGTTGGCGACCTTCCCTAAAAACACCTTGTCATCTGACTTAAACTGGGCGTCTTTGTCAAGCTTCAGCGTCACGGTTGAGTAGATAAACTCATCAAAGTTAATAGGAGCCTTTATTATCCCACCATTGACGTTTATTGTATTGCCGCCCCTCACAACGGCGCCGGTATCTATCGTAAAGTTACCGATGTTATTGACGTTGACAGTTCCGTGGACATCCAAATTTCCGTCTTTTGCTATCGTCAAAGTACCGCCGTTATTGACGTTGACGATTCCACGGACCTCCAAATTTCCGCCGGTTGTAATTTCCAGCTTCTTGCCACTGGGGATGATCATCGTGCCTGAGTTTACCACAAAAATATTAGCAAACATTACATCAGTATCGCCAATCTCGGCGACATTACCCGCGCCTGAGAGCGTGTACTTGGTGTTATAGACCTTCTCTCCGTTAACAAACTGATTAACCGCCTCTTGTAGCTGAATCACGACTGTTGCAACGTCGGGATAGAGTAAGAAATTGGCTTTAGTATTTGGCCTCAAAGTCGTTTGGTCTACGTATCCGATCATATTGTTGTTTGTGCCTATATCCAAAAACGCGCCGGCGTGGATAATAATCTGCGCCCCGGTGGAGTTTAGCCCGGTATCAAATTTGTAATCGGAAGGAAGTTTAAGGGTTGCGCCTTTGCTAACTTCTATCTTTCCGGCAACGGCCAAACTACCAGTAACATTAAACGTCGAGTTTTCCCCTACGGTAAACGTGTCCGAGGGACCCAGTAATAATGTTTTCCCGCTGGTAACGGTTGCATCCCCTAAAAGTGTCCAGTCAAATTTACCGTTGGTATCGTTGGTATATTTAACCGTTATTGCGCCCTTGGTCAGGTTCATGATAGAGTTACTAGTGGAATCTATTAATCCTTGTGAACTCATCGCCGATGTGGACTTATATTCCCCATTGGTGTAAACCGTGACGGGAACGGTTATTTTGTATCCGTCGGCTTCCAACTTACCGTGTACCTCGACCTTACCCCCCCCCGTGATACTGAAATTCCTGGCGTCAAGCTTAATCGCGGAACCAGTGGTACTGCTGATTATTAGTGTTACTCCCGAGGGTATTTGGATATTAGCATTCAGCACAACATCCTGTAGTACCGCCACCGTGTTCGGGTCATTCTGGAGCGCGGCGGAGTCTGGCTTCATCCCGTTAAGCTGATCGCGAAGGCCGATGGCGTTCGCCGAAGTGGGGTTCCCTGTTGTAACGATGGAAGAGGCGCTGTACAACAGCGGAGGGCCGGGGAAGAAATTGTAGAGGGGTTGCTTGGTCCTCGCGTATAGATAATAAGATGTATTCGCCGCAAGCCCCGTAAATGTAAGCGAATTGTTGACGGGAGCGTTCTGCGACCAAATGATGTTTTCGGTGACGGTCGCGCTTGGACCCAGGCCGTATTGAATCTCAATGGCCGGAATCTCCGGCGTCATTGTTGTACCACCTCTCATGGTAATAATGGCGCTGCTGCCGCCGCTTAGAGGGGCGCCGTCCGCCTCCCAGTTGTTCTTGGTGAGAGTCGGGCCGGGAAGCGTGACCTCCATAATCCGCGGCTCACCCACCTGGTCCGTAGTCCTTGCCCAAAAATAATATGGCGTCTGGGTCGGGTCCTCACTGCCAAGCCTCGAGATATTCCACCTCAGAACAGTGGAAGACCAGGTGGTGGGCGGCCTGCTGCGGCTGTTAGTGTTATGAAGCGCGTACTCAACCGTTTTGCTGCTTATCACCGGCTGGGCGGGGACAATCGTAAAAAACGATGCGTTGGAATCATACGTGGGGTTTGGCGTCCAAGCCCTAACGCTCATTTCATCCCCCTCCGGCAGGGTTTCCACGGGATCCTCACCCATGACCGCCCTTCCCGCGGCGTATTCGCTGGTTTCCGCCGCCCTCGCCCATATAAAGTACTCCGTCTCCTCAGTAAGCCTTGTAAATGTCAACACACCGGGCTCCCGCCAGGTAATCGGCCCGTTGCTTGTCGTACTCAACCCGTATTGGGGGACCTGGTTGCCGGGATTGGGAGACGCTACGATCGCTACGGTAGTAGCAACGATACTAAACTCGCTGGAGGTAATTCCATCGGGCCGCGGCCTAAACGGCTCAACAATATTCGCCCCGGGCAGCAACCCGGGCTGAATTTCGCCGCCATCATCGCAGCCGGCCAGTCCCAACACCCCCACCGCCAGCAGCACCGCCGTCCAAACCCCGACAGCCTTCAGTCTTTTCATATCAATTCTCCTTCCCAGGTCTTCACTTTATCAAAAACAGAGGGAAAACCTACTACCCCTCATATATATTATATCGACAGCTTCTTGAATTTTCAACAGTCGCCGGTCAAAAAAGGTGACAGTCACCTTTTTGGGGAGGGAGAATCGTCAGGTGTTCTCGTACATTTGGACCTTTGAAAGTATCTCCGGGTTATTGGCTACATAATTTAGTACATCAGCCATTATCCCGGTGTAACCTTTGCCCAGGGCTTTATACTTTGAAAGACAATCAGGAACAACCCGAATAGTTACCGCCTGCCGCCGCCGCTGCCGGTTACGTTCCGCCGCAAGGTGAGCAAATTCTTTTAATGCCTCGGGGGGCAGTTTCGGGGAATCCTCGTCGTACACAATCGGGTGTTTTGCGGCTTCCCGAAGCTCGGCCTTTATCCGGCCCATTTCTTCTTTAGAGGGCTTTTGTCCAGCCTTTACCGTCGATTTGATAATAGCCATTGTAACTTCTCCTGTCATTTTTATCCGCTAAACGAGCAGAAATAATTCGCTTATTCTCCCCGCACTCCTCATAAATAACAAACAGCACCTTTCCAACTTTTCCTAAAGACTGCCAGCGTTCTTCGCCGGATTTGTTATTTTCACTCCTGTCGAACCGCCATAGTCGTTCAGGATCCGAAAAAACGTATTGTGCGGTTTCAAAGCTTACTCCGTGTTTTTGGATATTGAGCCGTGCCTTTTCGCTGTCCCACTCAATCCCTGCTAACGTTATTTTTTTATTGTCATACATTTTGTGTTACCTGTCAAGGGGACGCAGGTACAACGCGTTGGTCCCAAAAAGGTGACAGTCACCTTTTTTACCACCCGTCTAATTGTAAAGGTCTTTTCTCATGCTGATCGTCTTGCGGTTTTTGTTGAAAAGTTCCGTGTTGGGAGCGAAGCCGTTTTTCTCGTAGAAAGCAAGTACGCCTTGGTCGTGTTCAATGTCGGCGTCCACGGTCAGGAAACGGGCGGCGAAAAGCTGGCGGTTGCATATGTAGGCGAATGCCAAAGCTTTATTGATCATGTAGGTACCAAGACCTTTGTATTTTTTCTGTGCGGGTTGTGATACCGCAAGTTTTGCTATCTTGATAGCGGGAAGGGTCTTGAAAGGGTAATTAAGGTTATGTATTTCCTTTTCTGCCGCGGACAATTTGATTGCGTCCGCAATAAGGGACATATAGGCGGCAATTTTCCCAGTGGTTCGTTCCCTCAAAAGCCATGTCAGGGCGACATGGTCGTTTTGAGAACGAAGGGCATCCTTAAACAGATAATCGTTATACACTGTTATATGGCAGGAAAAACCGTCCAGCAAGGTATCTGCCGATAACTGTTTAATACTAAAAAGGTTTTTACCATTTTGGTAGTTTACAACGGTACGGCTCATTCCTTAAGCAGCCCCATAAGGTCTTTTACTTCTTCTTCAAGGCGTTCATAAACCTCTGGCGGTATGGGTTTATGGATCTGCTCAATAACTTCGCGGATGATTTTTATGTCTTTAATCTCCGTGGGCTGCACGAGCTTAACTTTTACGGCCATATTGTACCTCCTTGGGCCTGTTGGTATATTAGCATTTGAACGGTTATCCGTCCATATCAGTATACTGCACGGCGGTGCATGGCGCTTGGATTTTACCCCGGAAATATGACAAATGTCATGTTTTTGAGGGTGAAGGGGCGGCTCATCCCAAAAAGGTGACTCAAAAAGGTGACAGTCACCTTTTTGGGGGGGCGCCAGCGGCGGTGAGTGCGGAAAAGGTGACTGTCACCTTTTTAAGGGTACAACTCCCTGTATACCTTGAAATACGACTCGCCTGAATGAGGCGCGTCATTGGGCGTGTGGGCAAGCACCGAAAGCCTTTCCAGGCTGTAGAGGTTACCTGTTTCGCCAGTAGGCGAATTGCCAATCCGCGACTGGCGGTAGGACTTTTCATTTTTCGCTTCAACCGCCTCGGGTTTTCCGTCACCGCCCCGGTATACATAGCCCCACAGGAGCGACGCGAGGGAGTGCTTTTTCCCCCCCGACGGGATGAAGATATTCATGGCTTCTGTCACCTCCAGGCCCTCGGGCAAAAAGGCGTTGAGATGAGTTCTGAACTTTTCGGCGTCGCAGAAGGTTTCGGTGTCGATTGCCGCTATCTCTCCCCCCGCCGCAAGGCCCAGAGAAAGGGGTGATGCGATTTCCAGGTGCGGAAGGGGGTTAAAACCCCGCGTGTATAGAATTGGAATATCGGCCCTTATAAAGGTCATGAAGAAGATTTCCAAAAGACCAAGATGAGGATGAAACACCGCGCTCCCGTGCTTGGAGAAGGAAAAGATGATTCTATAGGTGTCCGGGTCGGCGCTAAAAAGGTGACTGTCACCTTTTTTGGTGTCTGCGTCTAAAGTGGTGACTGGCAGCATAGAATTTACTTTAAGTTGTATATTATTTTGCACAACCCCGGTGGTTTTTGAGCAAATTCCACATTGATGTGTACAATTTTTCATACATGGTAAAGTAATTTCTCCGGTGCGCGACCTTTCGAATTCGCTTTCATAATAATGCGGCTGGATTCCCGAGTCGATACAGGACCACGGTAGGTTTGCCGAAGAATTCCCGCCCACAAGTATTTCGTCGACAAGAGTCTTATGCCGCGAAAGAAGCTCCTCCCATAAATCCCTTTTGAGGTATTCGGTCCAGGAATCAAGTCTCGCGCCCAAAAGATAAGCTTCCTCAAGAACGTCGCCGGTTCTCTCATCCCCCCTGCTAATCATGCCCTCAATAAGCGAGAGCATGGGATCCTGTACGCCCACTTTGTGCCCGCGCGGCTTGAGGCGCGCCTTCAGGTAGTTGAGCTTCTTTTCCGCTTCTTCCCTGCCCATCTGGGCGGCGGCCTCGAAAGGGGTATGCGGTTTTGGGACAAAGGTTCCCACGTTTATGTTGAAGCGCATGTCGGTTTGCCGGGCAATAGTTTCGATGAACGCGGCGATTTCCTCTTCTTCCGGCTGGCTGGACGGACCGGAAGGCCCGGTTAACGGAAGGCCGATCATGAAGTAGAATTTAGCCTGACGCCATCCGCGCCGCTTCGCCTCCCTGAGAATTGCGACGAGGTCTTCCCCGGAAACCTGTTTGTTGATCACGGTCTGCCAGAAATCCAGCGGCGTCTCTACGGCGAAGGTAAGGCCGCTCTTTCGCACCACGGAAATCTTTTCGAGGAGGTCAAGGGAGAAGCCGGACACCTTGAGGGACGGGAGCTGAAAGGAAACGCGCCGCGAGCGGAAACGGGCGTTGAGGGACTCGATGAGGCCGTCAAGATGGCTGTAATCGCCCGATGAAAGGGACGACAGGGTGATTTCCCGGTAGCCGCCTTTGCCTACGAACGCCTCGGCCTCGGCCTCGACGAGAGCGGCGTTTTTCTGGCGCATGGGCCTGTACCAGTAGCCGGCGTGGCAGAAGCGGCAGCCGTTGGGGCAGCCCCTCATTATTTCTATTGAGCCGTGGTGGTGAACCACCTTCATGCTGGGCACTGGGAAAATCGCCGGGCCGTTTTTGCCGTACGAAAAATCCGCGTCCACAGCCCTGACCGCCCTCGCCTTCCCTTTCGCCCAAACGGATGGGTGTTCGAGGAGTTTGTTTAAGAGCGCGTCCCTTTTTGCACCGGTTTTTTTCATGGCGGCAAGCTCGCCCGCCAGATCGAAAAAGCCGCCCTCGGCCTCGCCTATCCAGAAAGCGTCGATAAAAGCCGCGAAAGGCATGGGATTCGAGACGCAGGGGCCGCCCATGATCACAAGCGGATCGGAAGCGGCGCGCTGTGAAGCGCGGAGTGGGATGCCGGAAATATCCAGCATGGACAAGAGGCCCGTGAACAATAGCTCATAACCCACGGTGAACATGAGAAGGTCGACCGCCTTGAGGCTTATACCCGAGTCGAGACCGTAGAGTGGAAGCCCGCGCTCCCTGAGGATTGCCTCAAAGTCGGGCGCAGCGGCAAAGGCGCGGTCGCAGGAAATTCCTTCCATCGCGTTCAGGCGGTTGTAGATTATGCGCAATGCTTGATTGGACATCCCGATTTCGTAAAGGTCGGGAAAAGCGATCAGGGTTTTCAGCGCCGCGCCTTCGGTTTTGGCCTGCCCGCATAAGCGGCCGAATTCGCCGCCGGTATACCGGGCCGGCTTCTCTACTGTGAGCAGCGACGGCCCCAGATCCGTCAGTGGATCGATGTACCGCTTCATAGACTGTTACGCAGACGCCTTCTCTTGTAAACGCTTAACGCGAGCCCGATTCCCACCATGGCGGACATGAGGGATGAACCGCCATAAGAAACAAACAGGAGTGGAATGCCCGTTATGGGCATGATCCCCATCGTCATTCCCACATTGACAAAGAAGTGAAAGGCGCACATGGAAACAAACCCGGCCACAATCAGCGAACCAAAAGTATCGCCGGTATTTCGCATGATCCTGACGAGCCGCAGCAGGATCACGAGGTACAGGCTGAATACAAGAACTCCGCCCGCGAAGCCCCATTCCTCGGACAAAATCGAGAAGATAAAATCCGTGCTCTGCTCCGGCAGGTAGCGGTAATGGCTCTGGGTTCCCTGAAGGTAGCCTTTCCCGAACGCCCCACCCGATCCGATGGCGGTAATAGACTGAATGATATGCCAGCCTGAACCTTGTGGATCTACATTGGGATCCATAAAAATGATGAGCCGCATAATCTGGTACTGCATCAGGATCCTCTGCGCGGCGTAGGACGCGCCAAGGGAGAGGATGAGGATTGCGGCGAAATAACGTATCCAGTAGAAATAACGCTTTTTATAGACGGCATGGCCCAGCCACGCGACAAGCGCGACAAGCGCCAGTATCACGCAGCCTGCCATAACAAAGCGGGAATTGACAAGAACCGTCAAAGCGGGGAATTGGTTATTCGCTATAACGGACTGCCAGAGGGGCAGCACCAGAAACAGCCCCGCAAGCGCGATTGTCAGCACCAGAAAAACAATATACCGCAGCCGGATTTCCGCAAAATAGGCCGTTCCCAAAAGTATGGGAATGAAGACAAGCGCCGTCCCCAAATCGGGCTGCATTAAAACCAGCAGCATCGGAACAAGCGCAATCAAGCCGCAGATAACGAAACGGGTAAAATCCGTCCCCCGCCTGGATCTGTCCAGATACCAGGCCAGCAAAAGAATCGTGGTAATCTTCGCGAACTCCGACGCCTGGAGGCCGAAGGAACCAATCCTGATCCACCTGCTTCCCTGAAACAGCCGTCCGAAAATAAAGGTATATACAAGCAACGCGAGGGTGATAAGATATAAATAGATATATAGATCGTAGATTCGTTTGTAGTTAAGCATGGAAATAACCAGGGCGACGATGAGGCCGGCCGATCCCCAGACAATCTGCCGTAAGTACTCGTCGGAAATAAGAACGCCCTCGCTGGTTATTCCCGATGAATAAATAAAGAGTATCCCGAACACGACGAGGGCAATAGTCGCAAAGAGCAAAAGAAGATCAATCTCGAAAAAGCTCGGTATTTTCATGTCCGGTTTATTCCCGGTAGCCGGTAATCGGCTGGGTGTTTCGGATTCCCAGGGTTCGGCTGGCTTCTTCATAAGTCTGATTGGCGAAGATGCCCTGATAGATAATCGCCGAGCAATAGACCGCCCACCATTCCCATTCATTCACGGCTTCCACGATTACGGCGACCACCACCCTTTCTTCCGGGTTATCCGTCTGGTATGGCGCGAATGATGTAAACCACGCGTGCCATCTGTCCTCAAGCCCGACTTCGCTCGTTCCGGTCTTACCCGCAATCTCAACCGCCCTGATATTCATCGGGTACACCGCGGTGCCCTCGCTGATGACTCCCCGCATGTCCCTGCGGACCGCGGCGAATACGCTGTTGTCCACATTGCTTTCATGAAGCACTTTGCGGCTAACGCTGGTTTCCACCGCGCCGCTTGCGGGGTCGCGGACTTCCTTGAGGATATGCGGCGTGTAAACAACGCCGTCGTTAACGACCATTGCCGCTATGTTGGCCATTTGCAGAGGGGTGACAAGGGTCCAGCCCTGCCCGATGGACATATTCATCGTGTCCCCGCCAACCCAGGACTCGTGGAGCCGCCTCTCCTTCCATTGGGGCGTCGGTATAAAGCCGGATATCTCGCCCGGAAGATCGATGCCCGTTACGCTTCCGAACCCGTATTCCAGGGAATAGTTCACGATATTTTCAATACGAAGATAATCCCTTCCCACGGTCCAGTAAAAAATATCGCATGACTGCGCCAGCGCCTGATGCAGATTCAGCCTTCCGTGCCCCGGCCTTCTGATATGGCAGCGCCATGTCCGGTCGCCGTACTCAAGTTCACCCAGGCAGATCACGGTCTGTTCCGGCGGAAAGACGTTTTCCGCGTATACTCCCGTGCTCATGATTATTTTGAAAGTCGAGCCCGGAGGATAGCTTGACTGAATGGCCCTGTTGATGAAAGGTTTGTTCGGATCGTTTATCAAAGCCAGATACTCGGCGCCAAGGTTCGTCTGGTTGAAGATATTCGGGTCGTACCACGGATAGGAAACCATCGCGAGGATTTCACCTGTTGTGGGCCTCAGCACCACCACCGATCCGATCCGGCTGCCAAGGGCTTTTTCCGCCAGGGTTTGAATATCCCGGTCAATCGTAAGCACGAGGTTCTTTCCCCGCTCGGGTGAAACGCTGGCGTTGGTCCCGGCTACATTTCTTCCACGGACGTCAACGGTTCTGGTCTCCCAGCCTTCCTTCCCCCTGAGCAGCTCGTCATACTGGCGCTCAATGCCGTCCTTGCCGATTATATCACCCTGCTGGTAACCCTGGTTATAAAGGATGGTCAGCTCATCCCTGGTAATGTTTCCCACGTAGCCGACGATATGGGCGAGGCTGCCCGTCTCATGGTAATTCCGCACCGGCTTTGACTGCCAGACAACACCGGGAAGCGAATCTGCCTGCTCGGCCAGTACCGCGACAGTCTCAAACGGAATGTTAGCCGCAATTTCAACGGGCTGGTAAAGGTAGTACACGGATGAGGGAACCAGCCTCTCAATCTGCTCAACTGGGAGCCCAAGAATGGAAGCGAGCCGTCCCAGGATTTCCTGCATTCGGGAAACCGGAACATTCGCGGGAATTACGCTGACCGTGAAAGCTTCGCTGTTTGACACAATGGGCTGGTTGTAATTACGGTCGTAAATCTCTCCCCTCTGCGCGGAAATGATCGTCGTTTGCCTCGCGATATTTCTGGCCCTTGACTGGTAAAATTCCCCGCTGAAAATTTGCATGCTGAAAAGACGTATCGAATAAACAAGAAACAAAACAACAAAAGCTACCTGAATAATAATTATTCTTAAACTGGATCTTTTTTCATGTTCCCGCATCATGGCATATTCTCCTTTTTTTTCGGACGGAGGGGCCTGAATACTCCAAGAATGGCAAAGATTATGGGGGCGAGCAGGGCATTCATGCCAAGCTCAATCCAGAAAGTCAAATTGTAAAACGCGTATGACGGGACCGCTTCCGGAAAGATCAAGCCAAGCAGCCAGTAAAGCAGGGCTTTCAGGATCGTAGCTCCCGCGCAGAGGATCATGGGGAGGAAGAAGTGATCAAGAATAAACGTATCGTATAAAAGCCCGGTGACGGCCCCGATAATGGTCCTCGTAAGGGCGTTGAGCCCTAAAGGCGAGGCGGAAAAAAAATCCAGCAGCAGTCCCGAAAAGAACCCCGTAAACTGTCCGGTCATTATTCCGTTAACGTAAGCTGAGTAAACCAGAATGCAAAGGGCCATATCCGGTATGGCGCGAAGATAAACCACCAGGCGCAGGAATACAGTCGACTGGAGAAGCGCGGCCGCCAGGATGAAAACACAGCCCCAGATGATTTTTTTAACCATCGGTTTCTCCAATCGGTTTAATCACAAACACATATTCAAGGCGGAAAAAATCTATGGACGGTTCGATTTCGACTTCCATGGACAGGGCGTCTTCCTCGTAAAGGATACGGTTCACCCTGCCTATGTTGATACCGGGCGGGAATACTCCGCCCAGCCCGCTGGATATTACCATATCGCCTATGCTAATTTCGTCCCTCGCGCGTTTTACGATATACCGCATTAAAAGCGGAATTTCCGGGATTCCCCTGCCTTCAACGATTCCCTCGTAGCGTGATTCCGCAAACCTTGAGGACACAAAGCAGCCTGAGTCGTAAAGAGGCATGACAAGGCTTTCAAACGCGCCGGTATATATCACCTTGCCCACGAGTCCCTCTGTCCCGTTGTGATAGGCGATTACGGGCATATCGACCGCCACTCCGGCGTATGAGCCCTTGTTAATCGCGAAAGCCGAAAAAAGACTCGAGGGGTCCCTGCCTGTTAATTCCGCGGGTATATGCTGGTAACGCATGTCCATGGAGAAGCCCAACTGCTCACGCAGGCGGTTGTTTTCCTGCCTGATTTCCGCTGAAGTACGCTCGAGCTGTTCGTATCGGGCGATTCGTTCCGTTAGTTCATCGTACTCCCTTCTGAGGGACGCCAGCTCCCTGATTGACAGGACGGTCCTTGAAACCAGGGAGGAAGCTTCTTTTATTCCCACCCTGAAGCCGGAAAATAAACTAAGACCCAGGTTTTTCGCGTCTGTCAAACCGCTGCGGGAAGAAAAGAAAAGCGCGAGAAAAGAAACCAGAATGAGGGCGATAAAAAAATAAAAATCCGAAAGCCGGCCGCTTCCCTTTTTCTCTCTCCCCGATTTCATGGTTGTCCTATTCGTTCAGATTGCTGTAGATATTGCGCGTGTGTTCATATCCTTTTGTTTTCTCAAAATACTTTCCTGCGCCAAGGGCCACGCAGTCAAGCGGGTTAGGCGCAACGATTACGGATACCCCGGTTTCTTTGGAAATGAGCTTGGGCAGTCCTTTGAGAAGCGAACCGCCCCCTGTCATGACAATGCCCCGCTCGACAATGTCGGCCGCGAGTTCCGGCGGCGTCTTTCCCAGCAGGGTTTTTATCTCATCAAGAATCTTGTAGACGGGAACCTTGAGCGCTTCACGAAGCTGATCGGAGTCTATTTCAAGGCGCTTGGGCAGGCCGCTGCTCGCGTCCGTTCCCTTGATTTCCACCTTTTCGATTTCCTTTTCGGGAAACGCGTTGCCGATTTCGATTTTGAGCCTTTCAGCCGCGCCGCCCCCGATAATCAGGTTGAGTTCGGCCCGGACGTATTTAATGATGGCCTCGTCAAAATCATCCCCCGCGGTACGAATCGCGTTGGTAACCACCATGTCCCCGAGGCTTATAACTGAAATTTCCGTTGTTCCGCCGCCTATATCGACAATCATGTGGCCTGCCGGTTCGTTGATGGGAATTTCCGCGCCGATAGCGGCGGCCAGGCTTTCGGGAATGACCACCACTTCCCTGGCCCCGGCTTTGTACGCGCATTCTTCCACCGCCCTGCGTTCCACCTCGGTGATGCTCGAAGGTATTCCGATGACCATGCGGGGTTTTATGAAGCGGTACTTTGGCAATGCCTTGGCGATAAAATACCGGATCATCTTCTCGGTTGATTCAAGGTCCGCGATTACCCCGCCGCGCATGGGCCTTATCGCGTGAATGGAACCGGGGGTCTTATAGAGCATCAGTTTCGCTTCGGCGCCTACGGCCATGACCTTATTGGTACCTTTCTCCACCGCCACTACCGACGGCTCATTAATCATAATTCCCTTTCCGGCAATATAGACAAGGGTATTGCAGGTACCCAAATCCATCCCTATAGCCGATGTACCTTGTCCAAACATATTTCCTCCAGAGCCAAGCCTTCTCTTGACTAATTCAACCGGCTCCGTGCCGGACCGTAGGTGGGATCTACCCTGAGCGCCCTGCGCCATTCCGCCCTGGCGCGCGCAGTATCGCCGCCCAAAGCGTATAGTTCCCCCAACTGATAACGAACTTCGGCGCTTTCGCCGTTTTCCTCAATTGCCTTTAAGTATTCATTTTCCGCTCTGGGGTAATCCCCGTTTTTCGCGTAAACATTGCCCAATAAGGTATGCGCGGCGGCGCTGGTCCCGGAATCCGCGGAAATTTCCAGGCAGCGGTACAGATAAGCTATTGTTGAATCATCCTCGTCAAGAGCCATATACGACCTGGCAATTGAAAGGAGTAAAAGATCTGACGGTTGTTCGGACAGGGCGTCCGAAAAAGCTGCCACACTGCTGCGATAATCGCGAATTGACGCGTAGGCCAGGCCCAGGTATTCGGGGATGTCGTCTGCCCTGTACATGGCCCGGGCCTTTTCAAGGTATTTAACGGCCAAATCCGCGTATTCATGGCCTTTATAGTAATAGGCCTTTCCCAGAACATAGAAAATTCTTCCATCCGCCGAATTATCCCCTGAAAGCATGGTTTTCCGGAGGGACCAGATACACTCATCGACGAATAAAAGGGTGTCCGAAGTATTTATCTGGGCGATCGCGAGCTGGTAAGCCGAGAAACCATACATGGTTAAAATGAAAGAATCCAGCGGATTTTCCTTAAGCATCTCTTTGCTCTGGGAATAGGCCCCCTCAAAGGCGCCCGACTCAAACAATGTCCTGAGCTGCCGCCGCTCGTTGCTGTCGCGTCCCCTCAGCAACCCAAAATAAGTGAGCGGCAAAACAGAAAGAACAGCAAGCAATACCAGTCCCACAAGGATTTTTATTATTAAGCTTTTCCTTCTTAAGCCGGCCCCATAAGCCGTCTGACGCCTGGACATGATTCCATATATAGTATTTTTCTAAAAAAGTCAACTTACCTAAAACCCTGTTTTGCCGGGATGACTAAAAACGACAATCAGGGTTTTTCTGGGGGGGGGGAGGCAAAAAAGGTGACTGTCACATTTTTTATCCGCAGGATTGAGCATTTTGCCTAATTATTACTCCTCGAGTTCCAGTAGCCTTATAGCCTCATCAATATCGAAAACCACATTTTGTTTCATTTTTTGAAGGATTTTAAGTAAATCAAGTAGAAGAGTTTTGTTTATCTCCTTATCATGTACCATTGTCGTCATAAAAAGTCTATAAGTATCCGTTTTAAGGGCTAAAGAAAGTTTCATCAATGTCGTTTCGCTCACCCACGTCCGGCATCCTTCTATGTCCTGTACCATATTTACCGATATTCCGGCGTCTTCAGCCAGTTTTTCCTGTGAGATCCCCAACATTTCACGATGCTTTTTGACGTTAGCTGATAGGATTCGTCTTAAATCCCTATCTTTCTTTTCTCCCATACCGTATTGCCATGTTAAACTGTAATAAATTGAGGCGACACTTGGTATTACCATGATAAATATATTGACAACATCAGACAAGAAATGTTATAACAACACCATCAGGCTTAACATTTGCAGGCGCCGTTAAGCCTTTCGGGTATATGAAAAAGCCCAAAAAGGCTTTTTTCTATGTTTTAAGAACTGCCCCTAAAAATTGGGGCATTGTGGAGGATTGGAGGAAAATTATGAAAAGGCTTGGGGAGAATGTTTTTCAGTTTAGGTATACAATGTTAGAAAATGCTTTCTATGATTGGTCATTTGCTTATATACCGATTTTTGTTGGGTTTCTCATAATCATTGGTCAATATTCTGAAGGACAAGTAGGTATGGCTTTCTTGTTTTTGGTAATAACAATTGCTGCTTTTTCTTTATGCATATCAGAAAGGCGTTATGTAAAAGACGGCGTCATTATTGACAACGACAGGGCCGTTGTCGTCCTGCACAAATGGACATGGAATCCTATGGGAAAAAGCAATTTTGAGGAAATCCCAATAAGCGAGATAATGGGCACACAGCGGGATGTTGATGTGACTACCACAACAAAGTATACCAGTGGAAAGTGGAATACTACAGAGTCGAGAAGTTACAATGTCGTGCTCCAGGGGAAATTCGGCTCCAAGAGATTCAAGCTGGCTTATCTTGACGACTGGAACCTGTTTATGACCTTGCTCTATGGGGAAGGATAAAAAAAAGGCTGTTTTAATTTTTTAGAAGCTTCACCGGCGCCTCCAAAAGATGACTGTCACCTTTTTTCAATTACGAAATCATGACATTTGTCATTTTTTCGAGTCAACAAAACTTTCTGCCAAAATCATCAAAGATTCTTTGCTTATATCCCTATATACAAGCGAATAATATAAATCGCTAATGAAATGATCCGGTATTCGCCGGTCTTTTTTTGTCTTTTCAGAATGGTAATAAATGGCGTTTGTAAAAAGACATATAGCTATTTTGGCATTCAATGTGTTGGAATTTATTTTCGGATGATAAAATGGATGCAGCTTCACTATCCAAAAGCAAAGCAAGGCGCCTTCATTTAATTCGCCCATTTCACAGCCGTCATAGAAAACATGAAAATAAATTCGGCGCTTCTCGACTCGTTCAATAATTTCAATCAGAACGTTCTCAGATTTTATTATTTCAGTAGCGTCTATACCCAGTACGGTTGAAAGATTCCCTAAAAGCTTTACTATTTTGGTTGCCATTGTTTCAATCGTATTTTTGTCAATATGAGAAAAGACAGGAAAATCCTTAGGTTTATTCGCCATCTAGTTTAACTTTCTAATTGCGTCCAGTATATCCCGGCCTTCGGGAGTTGCCGTCATATCCACAGACAAAAGCGCATCAAAAAAGTCTTCATTGTCCGGTCTAAGCCTGGCATTATTTATTATATCCTTTTTCTCCAGGTATTTTCCATAGGCTTCTTTTGAGATTGTAATATCCATTTCCTGACATTCAAGATTCATGGTCCCCATAGATATCTACCCTTACCCTTAATCTTGCCGCTTTTTAGGGCAATTTCTACTTGCTTCTCATTTCTTCTTTATTCTACACAATGTTAAGAACTTTTGGAAGTACCAAAATTAATATTGATGGATTATTATTAAGAAGGTGACAGTCACCTTTTTACCCCCACCTGAAAATCCTGATTTGTCTTTCTGCTCGCTCTGTTGTCTGACATATCTTTGTCGCGGCAGGAGAGGGTTAGCCTTGAGAGCAGCATGTGATTTAGCTGCCCCTCAAGGCTAACCCTCTCC
>JGI24698J34947_10000660_pt1 | contig 16778 bp, 14 predicted proteins | sample TergutMp193P3_FD_34947 | JGI IMG/M metagenome (IMG submission 34947) | reverse complement strand
GGCAATTCCTGAGGCTTTCATTGATACCAGAAAATTGTCAAAGCCGAATTCTTCAAAAACAGCCAATTCCCCCTCTGCCGCCTGCGCCAGCGCTTCCGCCGAATCCATGCCCTCATCTACCCTTGCGCGAAGGTTTTGGGGCAGGCTTCCTGCATTTACCCCGATTCGAATGGGGATTTTAAGCGCGGCGGCCTTTTCCAGCACGGCGCGAGTTTTATCTTTTCCGCCGATGTTGCCGGGATTTATGCGGATTTTTGCGACGGGGAAATCCATACAGCGAAGGGCGATTTTATAATCGAAGTGAATGTCCGCAACAAGGGGCATGGAAACCATTTGGGCAAGACGGCCTAAAACTTCGGCGGTTTGAATGTCAGGGACGGCAAATCGCAAAAGAGAACAGCCAAGAGCGCCAAGCGCTTCAATTTTTAAGACCGCGCCGTCAATTTCAGAAAGAGAAAGGCTGTCTTTCCACATAGTTTGAATTGCAACAGGATTATTTCCGCCAATCGGCACTGCCTTGACATGAGAAAATCCGCCAACTCTAACAACTTTCGATACTCTGCTCATTTAATTCCTAATTTCTTAAAACTAGCAATATTCAATAATATAGTATTATAATTGAAGAAGATGGAATTTACCATTGCGGCGGAAGAACAGAAAATTTTGCTTTCTCAGGCGCGTGAGGTCATTACTGCGGAATTAGAGGGGCGAAAACCGATTTTTACACAAATTGATAATCAAAAATCTGTTTTGAATCAGCCGTGCGGCGCGTTTGTGTCCCTGCACATGCTACCGTCTCGCTCTTTAAGGGGTTGTATCGGCAGAATGTCGGCTAATCTGCCCTTGATAGAAACTGTCCGCGTTATGGCAAGGGAAGCCGCGTTTGGCGATCCGCGTTTTCCGCCGTTGAGCAGGGACGAATTGGAACACTGTCATATCGAAATTTCGGCGCTTTCGCCGATGTCGCCCTGCCCCAATCCGCGTCAGGTTAAGGTCGGCGTTCACGGTCTTTACATAATCAGGGGCGGAAGATCGGGCGTACTTTTACCGCAGGTTCCTGTGGAACAGGGTTGGAATCTTGACGAATACCTTGAATATATTTGCGTTAAAGCAGGACTGCCGCGAGGCTCTTGCGACGCGCCAGACACTCAGCTTTTTACATTTACAGCATTTGTTTTTGAAGAGGAGCGTATTTAGCAACTATGGGACAGAGCCAGGGACGGCATTTATCAGATTTTTTCAAGCAGGAGATTGCGGAAAAGGCAGGCTTTGTATCTGCGGACGGTTCGGCTGATCCGCTTGTTACAGGTCTTGAATACGATTCGCGCAATGTAAAAACGGGAAATCTTTTTTTTGCACTGCCGGGTTTGCATACAGACGGAAGTCTCTATATTGACGATGCTGTTAAAAACGGCGCGTCCGTTATCGTACACGAAAATGAAAATGTAATAAAAAAATCAGACGCGGTTTATCTAAAAGTAAAAAACGCGCGTTTTGCAATGTCCCCTATTTCCGCCGCTTTCTACGATTTTCCTTCTAGGCAAATCTTTGTAACGGGCGTTACGGGAACAGAGGGCAAAAGTTCAACCGTTTACCTTATCTGGCAGATTTTAACGCTGTTGGGAAAAAAAGCCGGTTTTTTTTCCACTGTTCAAAGCTGTCTTGGAAACGAAGTTACGTGGAACAGCGAACATCAGACCACGCCCGAAGCGCCCGTTGTTCAGCGGCTCTTGAGCGAAATGGCGGATAACGGATGTGAGTACGCCGTAGTGGAAGCCAGTTCTCACGGGCTTTCGCCAAAGACTAACCGTTTAGGAGATGTCGAGTTTTGTTCCGGCGTTCTTACCAATGTAACGCATGAACATCTTGAGTTTCACGGAACATGGGAACAGTACAGAAATGACAAGGCGAATCTTTTCCGCGCCCTAGACAGTTATGTTCTGCCGCTTGATCAGGATACTTTCTTTGAGCCTTTCGGCGTGATCAACGGCGATGACAGAAGCTGGCGGTTTTTTACAAAAGCAACACAGCAAAGAACATTTATTTTCAGCGCGTCAGGCAGAGACGGAGACCTTATTCTTGAAGCGTTTGAAAGCTGCGCATGGGGTAACTGGTATTTGGTTCATATTCCCGAACTAAATGAACATATCTATATGAGGGATAAACTTCCCGGCTCTTTTAACGCAGGAAACGTGTTAGCTGCAATTCTTACCGTCTGCGGTCTTTTAAATCTGCCGATACGAGAAATCGCTCCTTTTGTAAAACAACTAAAACCTGTAAGGGGAAGAATGACTGCCGTTAACCGCGGTCAGCCTTTCGAGGTAGTGGTAGATTACGCGCATACCCCTTCGTCATTTCAGACTATTTTCCCTCCTCTGCGCAGGCGGTTTGATAAAGCAGGCGGAAAAATTATAACCCTTTTCGGCTCGGCAGGAGAAAGGGACACTCAAAAAAGAGCCGAGCAGGGAAAAATCGCCGCGCTTTATTCTGACATAATCGTTTTAACTGATGAAGACCCACGCGGCGAAAACCCGATGGCTATCCTTGAAGAAATCGCGGCAGGCGTTACAGCCGGCAATATATCCGCTGAAAATACGGCAGAAACAGATTTAAACGAAGAAAAACACAAAGACTTTATTCGCGATGAAAATCTTTTTCTGATACCTGACAGACCGCTTGCAATTCGTAAGACAATCGGTCTTGCGCGCAAAGGCGACATTGTCCTTTTGTTGGGCAAGGGACATGAAAACTCAATTATCTATGCGGATCGCGTAATGAAGTTTGATGAAATAGGCGAAGCGGAAAAAGCGTTGGAAGAACTAGGATTTAAATTAACGTAAAAACTCAAGCTCTATTTCTGTAAGCAACGAATCGGGGGTTGATGCGCCGGCGCACAGACCGACTTTTTCTAAATAGCGGAACGGGGTCGGTATTTCACGGGCATCTTCTACAAGGGCGCATGGTTTGCCGCTTTCTTCGGCTATTGCCAGCAGGCGGCGCGTGTTAGCTGATTCTTTTCCGCCTGCGATTATCACAGCGTCAACTTGATCTAAAAGTTCGCGAAGAGCCTGCTGGCGGTCGGTGGTGGCATCGCAGATGCTCATTTCTACTTCAAGATTGGGGAAATATTTTTTAATTGCCTCGGCGATTTTTTGGTATTCTTCTTCGGAAATTGTAGTTTGTCCCAAAAGTGCCGTCTTTGCGTTTTTGTTTGCCCCGTAAAGTTTCGCGGCTGCTTTTCCTGCTTCTTCCGCGCCGCCTACAACCGCACAAAAAGAAGCCCCTGCATAGCCCGTAATGCCTTCAATCTCCGCGTGATTAACCTCTCCTGCAAGAAATAAACTGTAACCTCTTATGGAAAGTTCCTCGGCTTTAAGCTGGCTCGCCTTTACGCGCGGACAAGTTGCGTCAACAATACGGTATCCTCTATCGCGCAAATCTTTTTCAACTTCGGGACCGACTCCGTGCGCGCGGATTATGACGCAACCTTCAGAGTGTGAAGCTAACGGGTTTTCAACCATGTCCCACGGGTCTTGCTGTTCCCCCATGATTTTAATGCCCCTTCTTTTTAGATCAGCTAACACTCTGGGGTTGTGAATCAGGGGGCCGAATGTGTAAACACCCTGCCCTCCTGAACGCGCCGCTTCTTCGACTGCAAAATCTACAGCGCGGCGCACCCCCATGCAAAAACCTAAAACTTTAGAGCGAATCAATTTCACGTCAGTTTTTTCTTCTCTCTTTTTATTTTCTGTTTTTCCCAAAAATAAACAAAACCGGAAGCGATGAAAAGCGTTGTGTAAACGCCTGAAGTCATGCCTACCAATAAGGCAAGCGCAAAGTCTTTCATTGAACCTGTTGCGAATAAAAATAAGAACACTACCGCCAGCATAGTTGTAAGCGTTGTAATAATTGTCCTTGCAAGAACCGCAGTCAGTGAAATATTTATTATATCGATTAACGGGGAATCGGGATAAATGCGGTTGTTTTCCCTTATTCTGTCAAAGACGACGATTGTATTGTTGATTGAATAACCAAGAATGGTAAGAATCGCGGCAATGGTGCTGGTGGTAAATTCCATTCGCGTCCAAACAACAAACGCGACTATTACAATAGCGTCGTTAATAATTCCTATTACCGCTCCAACCGCATATTGAGCCTTAAAGCGAATGGTCGCATAAATGAGAATCAACAAAAGTGTAAGCCCCATAAGAATGCCTGCCTGATCCGTCAAGTCTTTGGAAAAACGGGAACCGACATAGTCGGAGCGAAGCACCGCAACACCGCCTGAGCCAAAGTACGCTTCCAGCGCTTGTGTGATTTCATCGGAGCGGACGCGGCCTTCTTCCTCGTCCTCGATGCGGATCATAAAGTGGCGCTCCGACGGGAGCCCGATATTTTGCACAGAAACGCCTTGCCCAAAACCTGCCATCGCGGTTCTTACATCGGAGATGCTCACGGGAGCGCTTTGCGGATCAATGTAGTGAACAATATAGGAAGTTTCATCGTTCAAGTATGGATTGCCCTGAGAACTGAAAATCAGCCATTGGGAATTAATCCTTTCGTCAGCTAATATCGAAACTTCCAGTTCTTCTAATTCCTGTTCCATAGCGCGTGCAAGAGAGCCGATTGTACTGTACTCGCTATACGGGAATGAGTGCGTCCTGTTTTCTATTCCGGAACCGGAAACGACAATGTGAATACTGCCGCGATCAAATGAAAGAATCGCGTTTGATATGCCGGACCAGCGAAGGCTGAAAGCCGAAGGAGCAAACTGTACTTCCTGAATAAGTCCTGCCTGAAAATCGACGCCAAGCGTAAACCCTTTTGTAAGATAGCCTGTAATACTGAAAACTACGATAAGGCTTGAGATTATCGCGGCAGGGATGAAAAATTTTGAAAAACGAATGACCTTTTTCATTATTTGCCCCCCTTCGCCGTTTCGCCTTGAATGCGCGTTATCCAGCTAACAGAAAGTTTTTTACTGCGCATAACATCTGTGCCAAAGTCGAAGATGAGCCGTGACACGAAAAGGGCGGTAAAGACCGATGAGAACACGCCGATTGCAAGGCTGACCGCAAACCCTCTTATTGGACCTGAACCTAATTGCGAAAGGAACAGAGCCGCGATAAATGTCGTGATGTTGGAGTCCATAATTGCCCAGAACGCTTTATCAAAACCGGCTTCAACAACAGCCTTGCGCGTTTTGCCGAGTCTCATTTCTTCCTTCATGCGTTCAAAAATAATGACGCTTGCGTCTACCGCCATACCGATTGTTAAAATGAAACCGGCAATAGCGGGCAAAGTCAGCGTAAAGTTCAGGGCGGAAAGCACGCTGAACATTATGTAGAAATTCAATAATTGGGCGATAATCGCGTTTATGCCGGCGGTTCTGTAAAACAGAACCATAAAAACTAAAACCGCAGCGACGCCGCCTAACAGAGCGTAAAGCCCTCGGCGGATTGTGTCCTCGCCCATTGAAGCGCCAATGCTCTGCTGGCTGGCAACTTCAAGTTCCACAGGAAGCGCGGCAGTCCTTAAAAGAAGCGCGATATTTTCCGCTTCTTCCGCGCCAAACCCAGTAATCGAAACTCTTTCACGGATACCTGATGTTATCCTTGCGTATGATCTGACTTTGTCGTCAAGTACAATGGTAAGAAACTTTTCTACGTTAGCTGACGTAAGACGGTAGAAAATTTCGCCGCCTTCATCGGTTAAAGAGAAAACAACCTGCGGCGCTCCGCTCATATTGTCACGCGAAACGCTGGCTTCTTCTATATAATTGCCGTCAAGCCCTACTTCTTTTTTAACGGCGATATAGCGCAAAGTGCCGTCGCTGTTTCTTTCCTGTTCATCAAGACCGTAGTTATCTTTGACATAGTAGCCAAGAACCATTACATCCGGCGGAACAATATTGGGATTGATAAGCTTTCCGCCCGCGTCAAAAGTTGTCGTAGGATTGGAAAGGTAATATCTGTAAAAAGCCTCTGTCGCATCGGAATCTTCCAAATGAAAGGCAAGGCTTCCCTTCCCCATTATGATGTCGTTGATCCTTTCAGGGTCGGCGGTTCCGGGAATTTCAACATATATTTGATCCGTTCCCTGACGGCGGATAACAGGTTCAGTTAAACCAAAGCGATCGATACGGCTGTTTAAAACTTCTAAAGCGCGGTTCATAGCGTCCAGGCGATCCTCGTCGTTTAACGAGCGTCCGAGTTTTTGTGAAAGAGAGTCAAGATTTGCCTGCAAGACGATACTCAAACCGCCTGAAAGATCGAGACCGAGTTTTACCGCGCTTTTCTGCAAGTCTTTAAGCGCGAAAATTTCATCGCGGTATTTACTTTCAATTGCTTCCAGCAATTCCCCTCGAGTGGAAAATACTTCGGTTTTTGTATCCGGAAATAACAAAATTGATTTTGCCGTCCATGTTTCAGGAAGCGGCGTTTTGTTGTTTTTGTACAACTTTTTCGCGCCCGGTATTAAAAAATGCAAATTGTCAGGAAGCGGTTCATCACGGCGCGCGGCTTCAATCAATCTCTGTAAATCCGCCTGTGCTGTCTGGGATGTGTAAGTCCTTATCCGTTCCCTTGATTCCATCGCAAGCGCCTGTTGATCGCGCGGAATAAAAAGATACCAGCGTATTGTCGGCCAGAGGAATAAAAAACATACCACCATGACCGCAAGTACAATAAAGAATCTGTACCGTTTACTCATAATTACTCTCCGGCTTCAGCTTCTTCGCTTTTTTCTTCAATTTCTTCTTTTTTCTCTTCTTTAGATGCGGTTATAACGCTGGAAACCGCGCTTCGAAGGAACTCCAATTTTACGTTATCGTCAGCCTTTATAATTACTGTTGTCTCTTTAACGCTTTGAACTGTCCCGTGAAGACCGCCAATGGTCACTACTTTATCGCCTTTTTTCAGGGCGGAAAGCATTCTCTCGGTTTCTTTACGCTTTTTGTTCTGCGGCCTGATCATCAAAAAGTACATGATGAGAATTATCACGATAAATGGAAGAAAAGTGCCTAAAAGGGCTTCAGGTCCGCCCCCCTCAGCGCCCTGCTGTGGGGCTGCCATTAACAACTGGGAAACAAATGAATTCATTGTAACATCCTTAAAAATCGAATTTGACAAAATATTAGCATAAAAAAGGAAGTGTATTCAAGGGGGGTTAGGCAAAACGGGGGGTCGGGGTTAGGGGGCAATACCGCAAAATTGCCTTACTTCGGCGAGCGTTTTGGGGCCGGCTGTAACGGAAATATGATTGATAACGGCGAAAATTCGCACCTTTTTTTCACTGTTTTTTACCGTTAACGGCGGCATTTCTTCTGTGATAAAGAAGTATTTTACAAGGTTCCATGTGTCCTCAGAGATCAAAATATCCGTCCCTAAATTTTTATTCAAAGATTCGATTTGGGACGCGAGATTTACAGAACCGCCCAAGACCGTATATTCCATGTGGAGACCGGAGCCGATTTGACCGGCTGTTACAACGCCTGAACTAATGCCGCAGCCGATGTGGATGGGCGGATCAGACGGATCGTCCTTCCTTCGGTTCCTGTTCATAAGAACAACCGCTTTTCGCATCATTAGAGCCGCCTTGACGCAGTTGAATGCGTCCTTTGCGGAATTTCCTGCGGTGGAAACAGTCCCCCAATGCGCCATTACAGTATCGCCTGAAAATTTATCGACCGCGCCGTTTGTCTTTTCGACACAACCTGCCATTTGCGAAAAATAATTATTCAGCCAGAAAACGATTTTTTCAGGCGCCTCTGCGCCAAATGCCTTCGTGAATTTTTCCAGCTTCTTGGAAAATCCGCGAATGCCTGAAAAAAAGACAGTCGCGTTTTTTGGCAGAGCGACGGAACTGATTTCGCCGCGCATTGCCTTGAGCGCGATTTCGCGGTTAGTGAACCGCCCGAAAACACCGAGCGCCTTGCCCATCCGCTGGAAGCTTGTCGTTAAATAGCCAATTTCATCGTGCCCCTTTGGAACAATGTCGATTTCAAAATTACCGCCTTCGATTTTACGCGCGGCGTTTGCGAGCGCTTTAAGCGAAACGGAAATTGATTTTGTAAAATTCGAGATAATGAAAATCGAAATGAACAGAAGCGCGGCGGTAATTAATAAACTGAAAACGGCGGCTTTTTTTATCCCGTCAAGGAGCCTGCTGTATTGAACAGTAGTAACGGCAATGGATGCGCCTGAAATAATTTTTTTGTAAGCGGAAAAATATTTTACGCCGTCCTCTTCGTAAAGTTCCTGTCCGCTAAACATGGAACTTGCACAAATTCGGCGGATATAGTCACTGTCCCTGATATTAGCGGCGGCTTTTACAAGTTTAGTATCAGGATGAATAAGAATATCGCCTGCGCTGTTTAAAATGAACGACTGGTTTACCTGCGAACTAAAACTACTGTTCAGGTTTCCCGGATAATAAAGAACCGAAAACGCTTCGCCTTCACGCAAAGGAAAAAACAGCGCCAACAAATGGGTCGAAAAGAAATTTGCCGCGTTTAAAAAAATCGGCTCTCCTGCCGCCGCTTTGATATAGACCTCAGAATTTTCCTGAAAATAAGAATCAACCAGAGAAGCGTCCACATCCCATGAAAGAAAGAAACTATTGTTTACAAGAGCATATTTTCCCTGAGCGGACATATAGGAAACAACAGCCGCTATATTGTTGTTTTGTTCAAAGAAAAAATCAGCCGCCTGTTTTGCAAGCGCGCTGTTCGTCCCTGCGGCGTTTACAATCTGAATAAGAAGACGCGAATTGGCGCTTATCTGCGAAAAAGTGTATTCAGCTTCCGCCGACATCCGCCTATTTAACTCAATATTGTTTTCCTGCACGGAAGATTCCAAATCCTGTATGACAAACTTTGACACAAGAAATGCTATCGCTCCAAAGGAAATAAGAATAAGAACAGTAATTACAGCCGCCAGTTTTCCGCCAAGCGAAAACCTGACAAATTTATCGTTAAATTCATTTTTTTCTGATTTTTTCATGCTTATTTTTAAATTTTCGGAAAAAAAGACAGGAAAGTGAGGCTTAACTTGGGTTAAATCTTAACTTTTTTATAGTTTCGTGGGTACTATTGGGCCACCCAATAATAGTTAATTTATTACCTGTCAATATTCGTTCTACAGGGACTATATAAGAATACTGTTTCCCCTTTGGGGAATCATACGAAGGTAACGGCTGTTGTATATCCTTTTCATAAAAAGAAAAACAGTAGTAAGTCTTATTATTAATAGTAGATTCACCCTGCTTAAACTCTTCGGCGCTTTTACTTTGGGAAGCAATAGACTCAGGATTATCAAGAACATCGGCAATTTTAAAATCTTCATTAAAACGGGAAAATTCATCCAGTACTACAAATTTTCCATCCTCCCTTCTTATAAAAACACTGGCATAATGGCACGCAAAAAAGTCATGTAATGCTATCCATTTCACTACCCTGTCGGTCTCAAAACAAGAATATTTATTCACAACACTTTCGATATCATGGGAAGAATCAAATAATTCCGTTTGAATTTGTGAATACGGCATCAATAATGCAAACGATGTTAACTCGGTTTCCAACTCGACATCTTCAAGAATTTCTTTTCTTAGTAAAAAGCCGTTTTGAAGGTCCCTAAAATTTGTAGAATAGGTTGGCGAAATAGTATCCATTATATGCACAAGTTCATGAAGTAAAAGTTCCCGTTGGTGTTTATCTGAATATTTATCGTATATGTATATAGTTCCTCCCTCCTTTCTTTCAGTCTGGTGATTAAAAACAGTCATGGACGGTAAATGCCCATAATCCTTAATACAATGAAGTTTATTTGTGTAGATTATCTGAAAATGCAACTCAGCTAACTTGGCATCTACTGCTTGAAAAAACTGTTCCGGCGTTATGGGCAAATTAAGTCCCAATTCAGCGCGGATTTTCTCTGCTTTCTCTTCCGCTATTGCCAACTTATTCTGAAATGACCAGTCCCAGTTATCAATAGACTTCAAACGCATTTACACCCCCAAATCTCCAGCCTCAAATAAGCCCGGATAACATCATCGAAAAAAGAGAAATTTTACTGTCTTAGAAATAATTTATCCCTCTGCTGTTGAGTTATGGGCTTTTCATCCTTGAGGTCATGGACAAGCTCTTCAACTATTTTACATTTTTCTTCCGGAGAAGATAAATCCATAAACCAATTGGGAACGTTCATATTGAAATAAATAGGGTCTTTTTCTTTTGGTTCCATATCACTTCCTCTCCTTAGATAATAACAATTTCGTAACTTTTCGACCAGTACCATATATTGAACAATTGTAAAGCAATTCACGTTACAGCAGCAAATTTTGCCTTTAACAAGTATATAACTTTTTATCGGAATTATCAATAATGAACTAAAAAAACCTTTTTGTTCATAAAATGCGTTTTGTTTATGGTTAATACTTTTTGTAGTATATTACTACCAAAAATACTTCTTTACAATACATCATTTATGGTGTATTATTAATTATGAACGCAGAATGGAAAGTGATCTATTATTCCGAACAGAACGGTTCAGAACCTGTGAAGGAATATATTGATAACCTTTCTCTCAGAGAACGAGCAAAGACATTGGCTTTTATTGGGCTTTTGGAAGAAAAAGGACCTGGTTTGCCTCGTCCTTATGCTGACCTTTTGGAAGATGGAATACATGAACTGAGGATTAAGTTAAAAGGAACACAAGTTAGGATACTTTATTTTTTTTGTTATCAAAATATTATTGTTTTGACAAATGCTTTTCATAAACGTTCAGATAAAGTGCCTATAGAGCAAATTAAACTTGCAAAAGAAAACCGAAAGGATTTTCTAAGGAGAAATAATTATGACATTTAGAGAACATTTAAAAGAAGAAATGAAAAATGCCCATTTTAAGAAAATGTATGAGGAAGAAAAGCATTTGCTCGAATTGGGTTTGCTAATTATTGAAGCCCGTGAACAGAGAGGTCTTACTCAAAGGGAACTTGCTCAAAAGAGCCAGGTAACTCAACAGCAATTATCCAAAATAGAAAATGGAATAAATTGCAATATGCTTACATTTATCAAGGTATCATCTGCACTTGGTCTTGATTTAACCCTTTCCGCCTAACCGCTCCCCCCTTCACCCCACCAACAAAAAAAAGGGGCCGCCCTTTTCGGACAGCCCCCTTTAACTTAACAACAGGCGCGCCCTTAAAAAAGGGACGCCGCGTGTTTTATAACTTTACAGAAACGGTGAGGTCGATGCCACCTGTATGACCATCAAGAAGATCGTTCTCAAAAAGCTTGAGCTCCATTTTTGCCATATCAATAGAGATAATACCGTCAAGCCATGTAGTGAGTCCTAAACCGATAACTACCTTATCAATAGGTTTAAAGGTTAATCCAAAACCTAGCTTGCTGGTTCCTGTAAACTTTTCACCCTGCCATTTGATACCGTTAAATTCCCATTTGGTGTCTTTTGCGTTCTCCCCGTATATAGCCGCGCCGCCTGAAAATGCTCCTGTAAGAAAGTCAAAGACCTGGAGGCTTGCGCCTGTGTAAAGGGCAAATTTCGGGGTGATCTGAAACCTTACGCCTAAGTCAACACCAACTTTAAACTCAAACCAAGTTTCATTTAAAGGCTCTGATTCCTGCTTTTGGTCGCCTATTTTGCTCGAAGTTTTATTATCATTGTGGAATATACCCAAGCCTAAATTGGGTCCAAGACCAACTGAAACTTTTCCTATATCAAAGCTCGCTGAATAACCGCCTCTTAATCCAACTGCGAAGTGCTTGGCTCCTGTAACCTCATGACTGATGGCCTTATCATTAGTAGGATCAGGATCCGCTGTGTCTCCTGTTGTTGTGTCAGGAAAACCAAAATCGAATCCTAAATCGCCCCAGATGCCTGAGCTATGCTCCATGCCGAGTTGAACGAAAAACGAACCGTCGGTAGTATCAATTAATTTGTAGACATATTCCCCTTCATTATTTGTATCACCTGTAGTTGTCTGATCGGGGAAATCAACGCCGATAGTCGCGTACAATTTAAGACCGCCTGACGATGCTCCTTCGCCTTCGCCCGATCCGCCGCCAAAGTTGTTACCCCATGTCAGCGCTACAATAGGACCTTCGACAACTTCTTTTTGCAATTTATCGTTTGTAAGGATAGTTTCATTTTGTTTAGTTCCCTCTTCCCAAAAATCAAGACGGAAAGCTCCGATTTTCGATGTGCCGAATAATACCGCAATCCTGTTTAACCATGTTGCTTGAGTTTGATCGTCTTTAACAGTAACGTCCTGACCATTGGGTCCAGCACCCGGATTAATGTTTTCATCATGATAACCGCTGGCTTGTACCAAGTTGCCGCCGTAGTAGATGCCAAGATAACCGCTTTTGAGTGTTTTCCCAATGCCGATGCTGATTTTAGTATTGTCGCCAATAAACTCAGTATCGCTTACATTACTGCCATTGTCAGGGAAACCGCCGAGGAAGAAGAACGTACCGATTGCAGGATCGTAGTTGTTTACATCGATAAAGTTGTCAACATCAGAGGTAAACTGACCTGCGCTGTAACGGGCTTCCGTTGACATGGTGGGCACTGCGTTGCCTTTATCAAAGATGTCCTCACTTAATATTGTATTCCTTACCGATGCTGATGTCTGCCCCCAAACGGTGCCGCTAATTATCAAGGCAGCGGCTGCCACTAGAAAAATCTTTTTCATTTCTTTCTCCTTTTCATTATGAAAATTTCGAGATTATAGGGAGTAGATACAGCCAACGACCGCAAAGCCCGTTAGGAAGAAATAAACGTCCCTTTTTTTTAAGCAGTTTTTTTAAAATGGCTATACAGTTGGGTTGTAATCAAACTGTTGGTTTTGGGAATTGTTTTTTTGTTGTCTTGGGCGTGCTTTCGACCTGTTTTTAGCCTTTTTTTCACTTTTTTTGGGCTTTTTTCGGGTTTTTTGCTACTTTTTTTTTGGTAAATTTTTGTTTTTTTTCAGAGAAAAGGTTGACAAAAATTAAATAAATTTGTATATATTAGACAATATAGGGGATTCCGTTAAGGAAAAAATTGCCTAATTTAAACGGACGTTTTTTTTAAGCAGTTTTTTCTTTGTGAGTGCCCTTAAATTATGTCGTTCGTATGAATGACGAACCCAGAGAAGTGAGGAACAAAAGAAAATGAAAAAGTTGATTCTTATCGCAATATTGATTGCGATGATTGCGAGTTCCGCGTTTGCTCAGTTGGCAATGGACGGCTGGACCTCTCCAACATCTGACGCTACGCGGACATTGTATCGCAGTGCGGCGGATGATTTTATCAGACCGGACAGTTATACAAGTTCCGGTATCGAAAAATGGTTTGCTTTTACGTCTTTCCGAAGCGGCAATACTGTGTCTCTTGGATACGCCAATAAATCCGAAAAATTGTTTCTCGGCATTTATTACGGCGGAACTTTCTGGGCAGATGTCACAGTGCCTACTTCCACCGAAACAAATAATGTTACATGGAATGGCGTTCCCAACTCAAAAGTTAAAAATTATACCTTAGGAGCAGCTGCTGATCCTTTAGGCGCTAACCCCAATAACCGTATTGGCGTGCTTATCGGCGTTGCGGATATGGGCTTCAGGTTTTCGTATTACACAACCTACGAGACATTTTCTGTAAGTGAAAATTCTCTAATTAATAGTACTGCATATGCCAGCTATAAGACAGAACAAGGTATTATCGATCCGCAGATTGCATGGTCAATGGCAAAGAACCTTACCGATAACGGGCTTAAACCTTGGGTAACCATCGACTTGGTTTTTTACAGGGATTATACTGAATATGAAACGTATATTGGTGCCAACTATGACAAGTCTTCTATACAAATAGGACGATCGCAGAATTATTTTTCTCCGCAATTCAGGCTTGGGCTTGGCGGCATAACAGTTACAAAAAAAGAAAATTTCTCCGGGGCTATTGATTTACAGTACACGCTTGATATAAGAAATTACGACGACAACCAGTACAGCTATGCCGGCAGTGATGGCAGGTATAAAACATCCCAATTCAGCGGTACTTATATTGGTAACAATAATTCTTTTACGGAGCGAGCCTATGTTTATAACACCATTACTCCTTCTTTTACAGGTACATGGAGCGGAGAAAAACTCGGTCTCAAATTCAAATTGAACCTGCCATTGGGATTTAATAACGCGGCATTAACACAGGTTTATGTTGATAACACTAACAATACCGGCACATTGAAGAAGGGTACTTTTGTTGCTGGTACAGGTCCTGCCAACGGATATGATCGTGTAACTGATACCTTCACATTCCAGCCCGTCCTTCAGCTTGCGGCAAAATGGCAGTTGCATCAAAGGCTCACCTTGAATGTCGGCGGACTGGTTACTGTTGGCAATATTAACGTTGAAACCCAGACAGAAGACACATATAACAACGACAACAAAGTTGATAACAGCGGCACTACATCAGTAACAACGACTTTTGGCGCTACCGCTAACACTTTATCACTGGGCGTTACATTTACACCAACAAATTACCTGACCTTTGAAGCGGCAAGCGGTGTAACCAACGAAAGTTCAAATGCTGTCAACACGTTTGATACCGCCAACACAGGTTTGTTCTACTTCTACAACCTTTTGGTTTCGTTGAAGTTTTAAGGTAAAACAGGAGAAACTATGAAAAAGTTTATTTTAATTTCGATATTGATTCTGGCAGTTGCCGGAACAATTTTCGCGCAAGAATCTCCGACGTATGCCGCGACAGGCGGACTGTTTTCAACTTCCGCCGACAACTTTATGGTTGTGAACCAATATGACGGCGCGGAATTTGAAAAAACTCTCGCTCTTGTTTCCTTTGCCCAGAACAACAAAGCGAATCTTGGCTTTGCCGGCAAAGCAGGCGGTCTGTATGTAGGCGCGTACTATTCGGGCAACTTCTGGTCGGGTTTAGTTCCGTTTAACTATACAGAACAGTATACAAGTTGGTTAGGCACAGATTTTAAAACTGTCCGCAATTACGATTTTGGTCCTGCAGGCGCAAACAACCCCCATGCCCAAATAAAAGCAAAAGTCGATGCCGGCGGCATTGATAACAATATTGGGATACTCTTAGGCGTTGCGGATATGGGTTTCAAGCTTTCGTTCAGCACACAGCATCAGGGATTTAGGGACGAGAATTTTGCTGTAGTAAACGGCGGCGCTGTACTAGAACGAGTAGAAAGCGCCGAAGCTGACTATGGTTCTATCACTCCTGGGCTTGCGTGGGGAATAGCAAAAGACCTTACAGAAAACGGTATTAGACCCTATGTTACTCTCGACCTTGAATTTGTCAGAGACTATATGAAATATGTAGCGGCAAGCGCCGGCGAAACTTTCGAAATAATCGGAGCGTCGGGAAATTACGCTAATCTGACATTAGGTTTGGGACTTGGCGGAGTTACCTTCTATAAAAAAGAGGCGTTTGAGCTTTCTTTAGATTTGGACTATGTTCTTAGCTTTAGCATTCCCGGCGAGAACGAATACAACTACACGGACGGTACTAAAACCAAGGTTAAGACTTTCAAGGGTATTTATAGTGGGACTGGATTTTCAGAAGAAAGTTTTGTCAGTAACGACATTACGCCTGCCCTTTACGGTTCATGGAGCGATGGAAAGTTATCGTTTGCCTTCGGCATTGGGTTAAATCTGCTTTTTACAACTGAAACAACAACCGCGTTGGATCAAAAAATGATAGGTAGTTCCAACGATACTCTTATAAAGCAAGGGAACAGTGTGGAAAAAGGATATTTTGGCTTTGAACCCACCTTTAGTTTAGCCGCGCAGTGGCAAATTCATCCCAAGTTCGCTTTGAATATCGGCGGAGAGATTAAGTTGAACGCGGCAGAAACCACAACTACAACCACAACTGCATATGCCAATGACTCAGAACAAACAAACGGAAAAAGCATTGTAGTTGAAAGCGACGCCGGCGGCACTGACAACACACTGTCCTTAGGCACTATTTTTGACATGACAAAAAACCTGACAGTAGAAGCGTCCTTAGGCATCAGCAACACAAACAACACCATCAGCGTATTTAGCACCACAACTACCAACGGACTTTTCGTATTCGCGGACATTTTGTTTACAGCCAAGTTTTAAACAAGCGAAAAGTTGTTCGGAAACTTTAGTTTCTGAAAAGGGGGCTGTCTAAGGGCGGCCCCTTTTTTTTATTGGTGGTTTCAAAGAATCCTAAAAAGTGGTATAATAGAGGCATGGACGATAGGGCTCTTTTTGAACGGTTGGACAAAATTATTTTTTTACTGGAAGACGCCGCAAAACAACCGTCATTACTTGTTAGAGTTATCAACGGAGCAGCTATTGGAGCCGGTATATTAGGAATACTTTCGGCTGTTGATGTAATAAAATCATGGTTTGGAGGATAAATTATGGCTTGGCAGATCATTTTGACGGTCGCATTATTTATTTGCAGCGGTTTATTATTTTATATTGGCAGTAAACTAAGAAAAATGCGATAAATAATGTAAACTTGAATTACCTGTAACCCTCAATTCCTGCCCAATAGCGAGGCGTACTCTCTTTCGTAGCGTTTTAAACGGGACTGTCTAAGGGCGGCCCCTTTTTTTGTTGGTGGTTTCAAAAAATCCTAAAAAGTGGTATATTTATAGACAGAGGTTATCATTAACACTTCGTGTTAATGTTCGATTTACATAAGCGGCGATTCCGCCGCTTGAGACAGAGGTTAATTATGGTTGCGGTTAAAGGAATATATCAG
>JGI24698J34947_10000659_pt1 | contig 16785 bp, 17 predicted proteins | sample TergutMp193P3_FD_34947 | JGI IMG/M metagenome (IMG submission 34947) | reverse complement strand
TTCCGCCCCTGCGCCCCGCCCTGCCCGACTGCTGCCAGAAACTGTTAAAAGAGCCGGGAAAGCCCGCGACCACCGATGCGTCAAGACCGCCTATGTCTATCCCAAGCTCAAGCGCGTTAGTTGAAACTACCCCCTGAATGCTGCCTTCGCGAAGCCCTCTCTCAATTTCGCGGCGCTCGTTGGGTAAAAAACCGCTCCTGTAAGCCTCTACGCGGATACGGGAGTTATCTGTAAAAATGTTCGCAAGATCCTGATTTACATAGGAAGCTACTACTTCCGTTTTTACGCGGGAGTGCGCGAAGAGTATTGTTTTAATTCCCGCCTTTAAAAGCGCAATCATCCAGCGGCGGCTTTCTTTTTCAACGGAACGGCGGATACCCTGCACCTCGTCAACTAAGGGCGGGTTGTAGAGGATGATTCTTTTTTCGCCGCGGGGAGAGCCGTTTCTGTCTACAAGTTCCACGCTCTGCCCGATGAGAGAGGCGGCGTGTTCGGCGGGGTTGGCGATTGTCGCGGAACACAGGATAAACTGGGGTTTTGCGCCGTAAAACGCGGCGACTCGGCGCAGGCGGCGGATGACATTTGCTACATGGCTGCCAAAAACGCCCCGGTAGGAGTGAGCCTCGTCTATCACTACATATTTCAGGTTTGAAAAGAATTTTATCCATTTTGGGTGGTTGGGAAGTATGCCTGTATGCAGCATATCGGGGTTGGAAATGATGATTCTGCCTGTATCTCTGGCCGAAACGCGCAGGGATTCGGGCGTATCACCGTCATAAGTCGCGATTTTCAGGTTTAAACCTTCGCCGCCGCCTGAAATTTCGTTTAATTCGGACTGCTGGTCCTGCGAAAGCGCCTTTGTGGGGAAAAGGTACAGACATCTCGCCCGATCATCGGTTAAAAGGGCGTGAAGACACGGTAAATTGTAGCACAGGGTCTTCCCGGAAGCCGTGGGAGTAACAACCACGACGTTTTTTCCCGTTTGCGCGAGTTTCCAAACTTCGGCCTGATGAATGTAGAGCTGTTCTATTCCCCTTCCGCCGAGCGCTTTAACAATTCTCCCGTCCAAGCCTTCGGGAAAAGGCGCGAAGACACCTTCCTGCGCGGGCAAGAGCCGGTTCACAACTATGTCAGGAGCGAATTCAGGACTCTCAAGCAGTCTTTCAAGGCTCTCTTTTTGATCCATGTTTTACATTTTACCTTGTTTTATAAAAACTGAATACACGCATTTAGAAAAGTACGCTTAAAAATTCATGATCATACTTGTCCGCCGCTAACAATGTCTATAATAAAACATTTTTTAACACTTTTTTGCATAAATCTCTCGACAAAAAACAAAAAAAGCTCTACAATAATGACATTAATAAAAAGGAGGAACGGTATGTCTGAAGTCTTATCCATAATTTTAGGAGGAGGCAAGGGGACACGTTTGTTCCCCCTTACCCAATTTCGTTCAAAACCGGCTGTTCCTTTCGGCGGCAAGTATCGCCTTGTTGATATTCCAATTTCCAACTGTATAAATGCAAATTTTAAGCAAATTTACATAGTAACTCAATTTAATTCCGCTTCATTACATTTACATATCGGTCAAACCTATATTTTCGACTCATTTAGCAATGGATTTATTGAAATTCTGGCGGCTGAACAGACTTTTGAGCATTCCGGCTGGTATGAAGGAACCGCAGACGCGGTCAGAAAGAACTTTCCGCACTTCAGAACGCAGAATCCGGCTTATTATATCATACTTTCGGGCGATCAACTCTACAGAATGGACCTTGAAGACCTCTTAAAGAAGCATATTGACTCAGGAGCGGCCATAACAATCGCCTGTACGGGCGTAACAAGGGAAAACGCAAGCGGTCTTGGCATACTTAAGGCCGATAAAAACAACCAAATCACGGAATTTTTGGAAAAACCGGGCCCCACAAGGGACATTTCCGATTTTAAAGCGCCTGTTGAAATGCTGACCGAAAAAAAGAACGATGATTGTTACCTCGGTTCGATGGGCATCTATGTTTTTAACGCAAAAGTGATGGAAGAATGCCTTGCCAACGAACTTACGGACTTTGGAAAAGAGGTAATCCCCGCCGCGATAAGCAGGCTCAAGGTAAACGCCTACCTTTTTGACGGTTACTGGGAAGACATCGGAACCATAAGAAATTTCTACGAGACCAACCTGGAACTTACCACGTTAAGGCCGAGTTTTGACTTTTATGACGAGCAAAAGCCGATTTATACCCATATGCGCAACCTTCCCCCGTCCAAAATGAACTTTTCCAACATGAACCAGTCAATCGCCGCCGAAGGCTGTATCATAACAAACGCCAACATCACCAATTCTATAGTCGGCATTCGTACAATTATCGAAACCGGCTCAAGTCTTAACGGCGTTGTGTGCATGGGCGCAGACTATTACGAAACTGAGGTGCAAAAAATGCAAAACGCCGAAGCCAGAGTTCCCAATGTAGGAATCGGGCGCGGAGCCATTATAAAGGGAGCCATTATTGACAAGAATGTCTGTGTAGGGGAAGGCTGCCGTATCGGAGTAGACGACATCAGGCGTTCCGACGGTAATTACGGTCATTATTATATCGTTGACGGAATTATCGTTATTCCAAAGAACACAATTCTATATCCGGGAACGGTTATCTGACATTTCATGGGACGTTTTTGTTTTTTTTCCGTGTTTTTTTTATTATTCATGTTTCCTTCATGTATAAATAGAAATTCGACGCAAAAAATTGACGCTCAGCAAACTTCTCCCGCCGCAAACGCCGTGAACGATAACAATGTGGAAACTGATTTTTCCGCTTCTCTTGCCGAAGTTTTATCCAGCTCTCAATTGCCTGCGCGTATAGGGCAGAGGATCGGAAGCGGCATAGCCGAAAACCCCGCGTTCCTGCTCGATCTTTTTACCGTGCTGCAGGAAGACCCGTATCTTTGGGTTCTTGTAGATAAGGAGCGCGCTCTCGGCGAGGATTACGAGCCCGGCGATCTTGTCGATATTAAAGGCGGCTCCTACAGGGTAAGCAGGCAGGATTTAAGACTGAGAAGATGCGCCGCCGAATCGCTTGAAGAAATGGCCGCCGCCGCCGCGAGAGACGGGATTATTCTTACCGCTTCTTCGTCGTACCGTTCATACGCCTATCAGGTAGATCTTTACGCGCGCAATGTAAGGGAACTTGGCCGCGAAGCCGCCGACAGGGAATCCGCACGCCCGGGACACAGCCAGCACCAGCTCGGTCTTATCGTAGATTTCGGCTCAATCTCGGACGCGTTCGCGCAAACTGCCGAGGGCGTCTGGATTGCAGCTAACGCTTCACGCTTCGGCTGGTCGCTCTCATACCCCGACGGTTACGAAGAGATAACTGGCTACCGCTGGGAAAGCTGGCATTACCGCTATGTCGGCGTGGAACTCGCGCAGTTTATTGACAATTATTTTGACGGTATCCAGCAATACGCCCTTCGTTTCATTTACGAATGGGTAAAAAGATCCTAGACAAACGTACTCTCGACAAGTTCGTCTTCAAAGATCAAATCCTGTTCTACAGAGGAATTTTTTCCCCTTATCCTGATTGTCCCGTTTTTGCCGTCTGCGGTAAAAGTCGCTCCTTCTTTCCAGCGGCTTTCAAGGATAAGTTCGGAAAGCGGACATTCCAGCTCTTTTTGAATTGTGCGGCGCAGGGGTCTTCCGCCATACTTGGGATCCCAGCCTTTTTCTATAAGGATGCGGCGGGCGGCGGCTGTTACCTTCAAGCCGAAATTCTGTTCTTCAAGGCGGCGGGAAAGTTCTTTTAACTCAATGTCAAAAATCGCGTCGATTTCTTTCCGGCTCAGGGGGTTGAATACTACAATTTCATCTACCCTGTTGATAAACTCAGGGTTAAAAATTCGGCGCAGTTCGCTCATGGCGGAAGACTCAATTTCAGACGCGCTCATAACTTTTGAACCGGATGAAAAACCAAGCCGCGAATCATTTGTTATTTCCCTCACCCCGGCGTTACTTGTCATGATGATGACTGTGTTGCGGAAGTTTACCGCATGCCCCAGACTGTCGCGAAGTTCGCCCTCTTCCATTACCTGAAGGAGCAGATTGAAAATATCGTGATGCGCTTTTTCAATTTCGTCAAACAGAACGACACGGTAGGGATTGCGCCTTATTTTTTCCGTGAGCATTCCCCCTTCTTCATAGCCGATATAGCCCGGAGGAGCGCCGACAAGACGCGAGGCATTGTGCTTTTCCATAAAGTCGGACATATCGATACGCACAAGCGCATCTTCGTCTGCGAAAAGATACTGCGCCAGTTTTCTTGCAAGAAGCGTTTTTCCGACGCCGGTCGGCCCCAGGAATATAAAAGAACCCATAGGACGGCGCGGAGAAGATACTCCGGCTCTTGACCGCCTGATTGCGGAAGCGATACGGCTTACCGCGTCATCCTGCCCAACAACAGAGTTTTTAAGCTCTTTTTCCATTTGAAGCAGTCGCCTTGATTCCTGTTCCTCAAGGTGCAGTATGGGTATTCCTGTAGCTTCCGTTACAACGCGGCGCACGTCTTCATCCGTCACAAGCGGCAGATCATCTCTTAGCGCGTTTTCCCATGCTGTATGAGCCGATTCAAGGCGCGCCCTCAGCGCGCGGACTTTATCGCGTACTTCGGCGGCGTGTTCATAATCCTGCGCGCTTACATATTCGTTTTTTTCCTCGCATAATTCTCCAATCTCGTCTTCAAGACCGGCAATCTCCGGCGGCTGTTCGCGGATTTGAAGTTTGCACATCGCGCCGGCTTCGTCAAGAATATCAATCGCTTTATCGGGCATAAACCTGCCGACTATATAACGCTGCGCGAGCTTCGCGGAAAGAGTAACCGCGCTCGGCGTATATTGCACCTGATGATGATCCTCGTATTTTTTTTGAATGCCTCTTAAAATTTCCAGCGTGTCCTCATAAGAAGGCTCTTCTACAATCACCGCCTGGAAACGGCGCTCAAGGGCGGCGTCCTTTTCAAAGTGTTTTCTAAATTCAGCCAGAGTCGTAGCTCCTATGCAGCGTATCTCGCCGCGTGAAAGACCCGGCTTCAGCATATTGGCCGCGTCAAGCGTTCCTTCCGCTCCGCCGGCTCCGATTAAAGAGTGTATTTCGTCAATAAACAGAATGACATTTCCCGCCTGGCTTACTTCGCGGATAATTTTTTTTATCCTCTCCTCAAACTCGCCGCGGTACTTTGTTCCGGCGACTATAAGGCCCATGTCAAGCGAAAGAATGCGCTTTCCGGCAAGCGCGTCGGGGACAGCGTCGCTGACCAAAAGCTGCGCAAGCCCTTCTACAATCGCGGTTTTTCCGACGCCCGGCTCTCCTACAAGGATCGGGTTGTTCTTTGTACGCCTTGCGAGAATTCGAACTGCGCGGTTGATTTCCGCCTTCCTGCCCACAACCGGGTCCATTTTTCCGGCTCTCGCGTTCGCGGTAAGGTCGCGGGAAAAATTATCAAGGGTCGGCGTAAGCACAGGATATGTCGCGGGTCTTATTCTGGGGCCGTGGCGTTCGGTCTCTACAGGGTTTTTAGTGTGAACCGCCGCCTGTTCCCTGTGTATGTAATAGGGCTGATATCTTTCAACAGGAACAAACTCTCCGTCGTTTCTGGAAGACGATTGATTAAAAGTAGTCTGTATAATTACTCTCATCATGTCCGTATCAACGGCTCTTTGATTGAGGTAAACCTGGACGCTGGAATCCTGCTCTCGCATGGCGGCGAACAGAAGGTGCTCCGTTCCCAGAAAATCGCTTCCCATTGACCTTGCCTCTTCGGTGGCAATATCCAGCATATTTTTTGTACGTTTTGACGGAGGAACCTCTCCGCGTATAATAAGGCCCGGAATCCGGGGGATGGAACTTTCCAGTATGTGTTTAAACTCCGGTATATCAATACGCAAAAACATCAGCGCTTTGCAGGCGGTTCCCCCGCCCTCCTTAAGCATGGCAATAATGATATGTTCCGGTAAAAGCTGGTCTGAATTGAAACGCCGCGCCTCTTCCTGGGCATTGGTGGAAAGAAGCCTCTGTACTCTTTGAGTTAATCCTTTAAACACAAACCTACCTCACTGTAGTTTATTTGATCATAATCCATTTTGTACTTTTTTTCAATGTATAACTCTTAAAATCTACCGGGAAATTCTGACTACATCTCCGTTTTGTACTCCCGCGCGGGAGAACCAGCCCTGCGGCACTTCAAGCGCGTAACGCGCCGAGCGGCTTGATAAGATCGAATTTTCATCATGCGGGTACATATCCTTTATGTCGATGATTCTGCCGTCCGATGTGATAAATGCTATGGACAGGGGAATAAGGGTATTTTTCATCCAGAAGGACAACACTTCGTCTCTCTCAAAAATAAACAACATCCCCTCCCCGTCCGGCAATTTCTTGCGGAACATCAGGCCCCGGTTTCTCTCTTCCTCTGTCTGCGCGATTTCCACCTTAACAACAACAATCTCAATCCCGTCCCTCTCAATGGGAAGCTCCTGAACTGTGAGTTTTTGCGAGGAACAGGACAATATAAAACAAAGAAAAAAAACAGAAATTAACCACGAACTTGTACGCCAATTTCTTCCCGGTGTCCGTGTTGGTTCGTGTTGGTTCGGGGCAGAAAAAATATTTATAATTTCCCTAGAAATCATTCAGGAATTCCTGGCGCAGCCTTACCTGATCTGATTCTCTAAGGCCCGATTCGTTTACTATGTCGTCAAAAACTACCCTGTCGATGTATTTTACGGTCAGGGGCCTTTCAATTGATATTCTGGTTTCTTCTGTTTCCCATATTGCCGTCCTCGGGTCAAGGTACGAAGGCTGTCCGTATTTTTCCTGAAACTGCATAAATATTGAATAATGGTCTATTATTTCCGTATTCAGGGAAAAAGACATAATGAACACCTGCCCGTCCCTAAGCTGAAAAAAAGCGCGTTTTATAAAAGTCGCGCCGGTTGTCTCCACAAGGCTCTGTTCTCTTGCCGGAAGGAAGGAAACATCCCTGTCGCCCCTGAAGTTAAAGAGAGTGTCACTTATCAGGTTTTCTTTTAAATCGTCAAGGTTCATTCCAAGTGAAAGACCGCGAAACTGCCGGGGCAGCGGTTCGCTCTGCGTTTCCTGCGCCGCAAGCCCTGGGGAAAACGCGGATATAAACATCAGTAATAACAGGGAAACAGGCTTTAAAAACGAAAGCATATTGTTCATTTTATTTATTATCGGGCATTTTTGGCAATCTCTTGAAAAGGCAGGTCTTGCTTAAGCGATTGGCTTTTTATCAAGACGGGATTTTTCAAGCTGCTGCATTTTCCTGTAATACGAGTTTTGCCTTATTATTTCCTTTACATCCCTGACATAGAGCTTGTTATTCATCATCTGTATGATGTGGTTTTCCATCATTTTTCTGCCGACAAGCGCGCCGTCTTCCTGAGGGAGCCCTACCATGTTGATAAGCTCCTTTATCCCGAAATCAAACGAGAAACTGGTCGCATTGTTAATATCGATCTTTTTCTTGTCAATCTGAATTTGAAGCATATCGTACATACGCCCCAGAGGATCGTTTATCTGGGTGTTGGCAAGCTGCTTGTAAATGAGCCAAATCCTCTCCGCCAAAAGGGTGGTTAATTTGGCGATAAGCTGGGGCTGAGTTTTTATCATCTGCTGGAAATTGTCCCGGTTAACGGCCATAAGCTGACAATCTTCGAAGGCTACGGCTCCCGCCGCCCGGGGTTTGGATTCCAAAAGCGCCATTTCCCCAAAAATATCCCCAATTTTCAGAACGGCAAGCAGTATTTCGTTATTTTCCGTAATTTTGATGATTTTGACGGAGCCTTTTTGAATGATAAACAACTCGTCTCCAGGCTCTCCCTCGCAGAAAATAATCGAATCTTTGACATAGGAGCGGGCCATCTCGCCGGGCTTAAAATCCTTCTGCGGGTCCTTAACATAGGGGGCAATTTTTTTCATTCTTTCAACGGCGGCCTGGGCGTTTTCCCCCTTGGGGCAGTATTTGACATATTTATGATAGGCATAAAAAGCCTGTTTAAACTGGTTGTGTTTTGCGTAATATTCGGCAACGTTATAAATATGCCTTGGGTCTTCTTCCGCAGCTTTATTTTTCAAAGTAAGCCTTGTAAGGGCCTCGTCCAGGAATCGCATTCTTTTTGAGAATTGCAGGATTATTTTCATTGCCACAGGCGCGTTACCCTGGATTAGCTGGCTGAATTGATCGCGCTGAACCGAAATAAGGGTTACGTCGGTAAGGGCCTGCGCGGTTTCAATATGGCTGTTGCCGGACATGGTTGAAACGACGCCGAAAAAATCGCCGGGGCCCAGAACATCCTGTTCTTCGGTTACGATCTGAACTTCCTTGGAGAGCCTTACCTTCCCTGAGCGAATTATGAAAAATCTGTCCGCGTTTCTCTTGCCCTCTACGATAATATATGAGTCTTTGGCAAAATTAACGAAAGCCAGTTGCAAAGCCGCGGCCATTTTCCCCTCTTAAACTCCTCAAACTCCAGTATAGAAATTTTTTCGTCAAAATGTCAAGACGGGAACCTTCGCCCTTCGGGCTTGGTTGAGGTTCAAGACGGGAACCCCTGAAGGTTTTTGGATTTAACCTTATTTTATCAAATTTTCTGCCGATAATAGAAATAATTCAATGAATAAACGTATTAATTTTGAAGATACAATATTTATCCTCAACATCAGAATCAGGATGATTCGCGATCTTCTGCGGCTTGATACGGACACCTCAATATTTTTCAGCCAAACTATGGGAGACCTGGAATTTATAGGTACCGTGCTTGATATGCTTACCGAAAAATTTATTGACAACCTGAAATTCCTCGATCGTGAAACCGAAGCGGACAATCTTCTGGACGCCGAATGGCAGTTTAGTCAGATTCTTAATGAAATTTCAAACAATTCAAGCCCCTTCTCCGCCGTCAAATTCCCGGAAGTGCAAACCTTGATTTCAAAACTGAAAAAAGACAGCGTAAAACGTCAAAAACAAATTGAAGAATCCTATGAACCTGTTGAACACTCCACTGCGGAACCTGTCGTAAGCCATGCCGAATTAAACGGACTTCTGGGAAGCGTATAAAAAGAATTTCATGTTAAGGTTAGCGTGAGAATAACAGGCGGGCTCCTTAAGGGTAGAAATATTTCCGTTCCGCCGGGAATTATAAGGCCCAGTATGGACAGGATGCGCGAATCTGTTTTTGCCTGTCTTGGGGATATTACAGGCCTCTCTTTTCTTGACATTTTTACCGGTTCGGGAATTATAGCCCTTGAAGCCGCTTCACGGGGAGCTTCCCCCGTCGAGGCTGTTGAACAGGACAAACAAAAATTGAAAATGCTTCTGGAAAATGTTTCCATCTCTGCGGGCAGGATAAATTGCCATTTAATGCCGGCGGAACTTTATGTAAAAAGAGCCAAAAAAAGCTTTAACATTATCTTCCTTGACCCGCCGTTTACCTATAAATACAAATGGGAACTTGTTGAAAAAATAGCCTCCTGCCGCCTCTCATCAAACGGAACAAAAGTTCTGATCCACCGCCCCCGCGAAGACTTCCCTAAAAACCCCATTTCAAATATGGAAAAATACGACACGCGCGAATACGGAAGATCTATAGTAGATTTTTTTACAGTAAACAAATAATTTTTAAACCTGCATTTCTGAATATTCCTCTTGTTTTTTTCGTAAAATATGCTGATAATAATATTATAGTGGATATTAAAAAAACATTTGAAAAATTTGACGACAAAAATGCATTTATAAAAGTAACAACACCGGCGCCTGTCGAAAGTTCTCAAAAAGCGGCGTTAAACCGCAAGGGAAACCAGATTTTCAATGAAGGGGACATTGAGGGAGCAAGAAGGGTTTTTATGACAACCGGCTATTCCGACGGGCTTGCCAGAGTTGGGGATTTTTATAAATCAAAGGACAGATTTCTGGAAGCTTTAAAAATGTACTGGATAGCGCCGGATCGAAAAAAATCAGGGCCGTTAATTGAACAGCTTGCCGGTATTATGAAAAACCTGCTTCACGAAGACGATGAGGAGCCTGATAGTCTTCTGAATGAAAGTGAAGATAATATTTTTCTTCATGAAGGACAAGCGGAAAACAATGATTGATACGCAGGAAAAACACCATATTTCCGAATCTCATAAAATAACCGAAATCTCAAAAACCGGCTATCAGTACCTGAAAGAAAACAGAGTCACGGACGCTATTGACTGCTTCTCAAAAATACTGCTGCTTGATGAAAACAACAATTACGCCCTTGTAGGCATGGGGGACGCTACCCGCAAGATGGGCTCTGTCCGCGAAGCTGTCAAATACTATCAAAGATGCCTCACGCATCATCCCGGAAATAACTATGCTCTCTTCGGCCTTGCCGATTGTTACAAGGCTATGAACCAGTACCAAAAGGCTATTGAAATATGGGAACAGTACCTTCAGCATGACGACAGGAATATAACGGTACTTACCAGAATAGCGGACGCGTACCGGAAAGTCCGCGATTACCCCAATTCAAGAATCATCTATCAGAAGGTTCTGGAAATGGAGCCGGACAATCCATACGCGATAATAGGCATGGGTCATCTTCATTATGATTTCAAGGAATACAGGGAAGCCCTCAACTTTTGGGAAAAGATGATGAAATCGGGAACAGAGGACGTTGATATACGCATCCTTACATCCATAGGCAACTGTCACAGAAAACTGAAAACTTTCAACGAAGGCATCCCGTATTTTGAATCCGCCCTTGAAAGAGAAAAGCATAATTTTTACGCGCTTTTCGGACTTGCGGACTGTTACCGGGGAATGAACCGCATTGAAAATTCACTTATTTACTGGAACCGCATACTTGAACAGGATCCAAGGAACAAGATGATCCTGACCCGCGCGGGGGACGCTTACCGTAATTTAAACGATTTTGAAAAAGCAAAAGATTTTTATGAAAAAGCGTTAAACATCGAGTTTGACACTTACGCCGTGATGGGGCTTGCGTTACTTGCAAAGGCACAGGGAAAATTTGAAGAAGCTGTTATTTCATTTAAGCGCCTGATCCAGCAGGATAACAGGAATTACCGTCTTTATATTGAACTTTCAGACTGTCATTTAAAAAAAGGCGACAGGCAAAAAGCCTGCGAAATTCTTGAAGATTTTCAGAAATTGGGAATTAAAAATCAAAAAATCTCGGAAATGCTTGAAAGCCTTTAATTCAAATGGATCAATTAAAAACGCTCACCGGCCTTACCCTGCCTGAAATTGAAAAGCAAACTTCCCTTCCCCGCTTCCGCGCGGGACAAATCTACAGTTGGATTACAAGGGGACAGGGTGATTTTGAAAAAATGACCGACATTCCAAATTCTCTGCGCGAGGAATTAAAATCGCGTTTTAATGTTTTCTCCTGTTCTGTAGATCAAATATATGAAGAAGAAGGCGCAAAAAAAATCGTCATCGCCCTTAAAGACGGCCTTAAAATAGAAGCTGTCCTGTTAAACGACGGAAAGAATCGGCTGACAGCCTGCCTTTCAACACAGGCCGGATGCCCGGCGGGGTGCGTCTTTTGCAGGACAGGCAGTATTGGTTTCAGGCGAAATCTTGAGTGCGCCGAAATAGTCGAACAGTTTATCATTCTGCGAAGGGAAGCCGGTGATAACGCTTCTTTAGAAGATGCCACTGAAAATAAAGAGAAGCACATAATCGGCAATATCGTTGTTATGGGCATGGGCGAGCCGCTTTTAAATTTACAGCAGCTTAGAAAGGCAATCGCGGTATTTACGGACAGGCAGGGAATGAATTTATCCTTGCGCAGGATAACGGTTTCCACCTGCGGCATTGTTCCCGCTCTTTTTGATATTGCCGAAAACGGGCCCTATGTGCGGCTCGCCCTTTCTCTCGCAACCGCCGATGAAAATTTAAGGCGCCGCCTTATGCCGGTAACGGAAACTAATCCGCTTTCAAAAGTGAAGGAAGCGCTCATTCTCTATCAGCGTAACGGCGGCGGACGCGTAACGCTTGAAGCGCCGCTTCTGGGCGGAGTCAACACCCGCGACGAGGACGCGAAATGCGCAGCCGATTTTGCCAAAGGTCTTGATACTGTCGTAAACATCATCCCCTGGAACCCCGTCGCCGGCCTTGAGTTTGAGGGCAGACCCTTACGGGAACCTGAAAAAAAAGAGACTGAAAATTTTATCCGTCTGCTTGAAAGACGCGGTTTGAAAGTAACCACGCGCCTCCGCAAAGGACAGCGTATAATGGGAGCCTGCGGACAACTTGGCTCTATTTAGTATTTATCGCAGAAAAAAGTTTAGTGTGGATTGGAACAGACCGATCAGGAAGCCGAGTATTGCGCCGAAGATGTCTATCCATTTGAACTGATCGGCCATTACGTCAAGGATAATTCGCTCTACGCGCAGCATATCAAGTGAATCGATCCTTTCGGAAACAAGCGTTTTTACATTTATCGAAGCCAGAATATTTTCAATCTGTCCGTCTACGGCCGCAGTCATTTTTTCAAAAAGAAAATTATCAAGGGCTTTTTTGTTTGTTTCGTCTATATCCAAAAGAGAGCCAATATTCGCGTTTTGCCCGCCGACAGCTTTATCAATAAAAGAGGCGGCGGCTCCTGTCAATCTGCTTTTTATCCTTTCGTTAAGCAAAAGATTTTCCGCGCTAAAGACAAGCTCGTCAATTATTTCGGGCATTTTCTCTTCCAGTTTCTGATCGTACTGTCCTGCGGAAAGGAAAAGACGCTGAAATGTATTCAGTTTAAGCAGAATATTCCTTAAAAAAACCCGCCCCCTCGATTCCAGTTCACGGTGAATATCTTCCCGGCGCAGGAAATCAAGGACAGCTGAGGTAAAAGCCGGATAAAGTTTCTCTGCGGCAGAAGGTATTTTTTTTAAAAGAAAATTTTCCCTGCCTTCGAGTAATTCTGCGGGCGTTTTTTGCAGAATATTTTCCGTAAAAAGCGAAAGAGTTTCCTTTATCTTTTCACGCACATCTTCGCGCTGCAGGCGCTGCCTTACAATTTCCGCCGTTAAAAGCTCGCGTTCAACCATCGCGCCTATGCTCTGGGCAAGCCTTCCTCTCTGTCTGGGAAGGATTCCGGGCGTAAAGGGGAGCCTTACGCCAAAAATGCGGATTTCCTTTAACGGACGGAATAGCATCCTTATCGCGACAACATTGGTAATAAAACCGATAATTGCGCCTACGACGGGCGGCGCAAAAAAAAGAAGTATATTCCTCACTTACTCATTGACTCCGACGCTGTTCTTGCCTGATCCTCGCTTTCATAAATTTCCATAACATCTTCCCTGAGCCAGCCCTGCAGATTTCCGTCAATAAAAACCCAGGAAGTAAAACCGCCTTCCGTTCTTATTGTCTGCCGCCTGATTATTTTTACAAGCGAGCTGCGCCTTAAATAACCTAAATCCCGGCTGTCCTGCGAAGGTTCGTCAGTTATATGGGTAAACGAAGAAGTGACGACTCCAAAGCCTATATAGTCTCTGGAAAGCGGAGATGTTACGGGAGGAATTACGGGGATTTCTTCCTTATTGGCCCCGCAGGCGCATAGCGCCATAATTCCATACGCCGCCAATAATTGGCAAAGGATATGTTTCAGCGTTATTCTCATATTAATGAAAAATATAACCGCTTTAACGGTTTTAGTCATCATTATGTGATGATCTATTTACACGCGCCTGCCCTTTAAGCTGCGTATATAATTCTTTACAGAAACAGGGCCTCTGGAAAGAGAAAATGCAAAATGGCGATGGCTATCAATCCAAGTCCTATGAACTTCCTGAAACGAAGAAGATCTATTCCAAACTTGTCCAGCGTTCCCTGAGCCTGCGGCGTCGAAGATGTATCCTGACGGTAGATACCGAAAATCATCATAAAACCGGCCGCAACGCCGCCTGCGGCAGGCAAAAGATCGCCTAAAATGAGAATCTTTTCCGGATTCGGCGAAAGAAGCTTTAAAACTCCGACAACGGCGCTTAGAATTCCCAGTGCCAGATGGGAAGTAGGGTTTGAAAGCCGCGATTTCTCAACAGTTCCGTTTTCATTGCCGGCGAACAGCAGATACCCGCTTAAACCATTACACAGAATGGATAAAAAATACAGTTGTATCATAATAATAAAATATCTCAAAAATCCAATTTAGTCAACGCACCTGCGTTATTTGGGCTTAAATTTTATTCTGATGTTTGATTTTTCTGTCTGCGCTAACATCAAGAGTTCGGGAGAATCAAAGGGGACAACAAAGTGATATTCTTCTTCCTTCGACAGAGTAAAAAAGACGCGATGTTGGAACAGGGGTAACTCTTCACCGGACTGTACGGCGACAGTAACCACGATATCTACGGCCCCCGAGTATGCCTCGCTGTTTTTTACGGTTTTCCTGAGTATGACGACGGTTGTTCCTTCCAGTACAGTTCCGTTGATTTCTATTTTATTTCCTTCCAGAGCATAGGAATTGTCAAAATAGCCAAGTATCGAAAACACGATAATCGCCGCGCATATTACCAGGATCGTAACAAACAGCATCGCTCTGGGCTTGTCCGCGATAAGAGGCCGTATCAGGCTGAATCTGTTCTTTTTTTGCGCTCCATTATAAAGGTTTTTTACATTCTGCGGCGCTTTGGCAAGCCTGTGTTCCCTGTTGTAGTAAAAGACAAGTTCCTCTTCTTTGACATTCAGGTTATCGCCCTTACTCAGCTTGTATTTTTCATTTGGCCTATGCGGCCTTTCTTCATCTGTCATGGCGCCTCACCCATAAATCTGTCGGTACGCCACCAGACCATTTTTACGTTAAAATTATCCGCCAGCATTGCGGTTAGTATACCCTCAGGTGACATATAAAAATCATTGTACCGCAGTTCGTCATTCGCAAATTGAATATATCCACGGCGCTGTTCTCTTGTCAATGTATCGACAAAAAGAAGAGAATAGCCGGTATCTACGGGGAAATAAAGAAGCGCTTTTCCGCCGCGCATTACGCCCAACAGCGAATAGAACGCCTTTATATTTTCTCCCCGGTTTTCAACAATTTCATAAAGCGGAATTTCCACAGAGTCCGAATATAAGCCGTCTTCGACATTCAGCGTCCAGAGAACAGAGCTTAAAGGCTCAGAACCCGTACGAATATTTGTTGACTGATCAAAAGTATCGAGGCTGTAATCAACTTTAATGAGGAGTTTTCTTGAATCGCAGGAGGCGGATATTTGATCCACGAAGGATAAAGCTTCGGGCCAGTCCGCCAGAGATGGAATATCTGAGGAAGATATCTTGACAAGGAAAAGAAGCATCAGGGAAGAGTTATACCAGTAAATATTCCAGCCGCCGGGTATTCTGCAGATTACGGCAAGCTCGTCTCTTTCCGAAGAGGAAAGCCCAATAATTCTCGGAAAGGGGCTTCCTCCTATTCCTTCGCGTCCCAGATAGTTGATAAAACGGCCGTCCTGATCAAAATGAAGAATCACTCCGTCAAGAAGCGCCTTTGTTTCTGGATCGGAACGGTGCGACTGGACGGGAAGCCTGTCTTCCACAAAAATATGTTTTCTGGAATCAACCGCTATCCAGCCCGGCTCTTCCAGCGGATATGAATATGCCCAGCGTATTGCCTGTTCGTCTTCGGTAACATTGGTTTTAAGCGAGAACGGCTGGGGGTTTGTTTCTTCGTTGTAGATCATGAACAATAAATTGCCGTATGAGTTATAACGGACTATTTTTCCGCCGTTTCCGTCGGCAATGTAGAAAAGACCGTCCCTCATTGTAAAGCCTGTTTTTCTTATCCCCCTGCCGCCTTGAAGATTGTAAAGGGCAATTTGATCTTCCATTGGGCCGATAACAAGCGAAAAAAGTTCCTCTCTGTCAATGGAACCGGTGCTATTATTTCCGCAGCCCGAAAGGACAAGAGTCCAAAAAACAGCCGGTACAAGGAAAGGCAATAATTTTTTCATGTTCATTTAAATTCTACCTTTTTTTTACCGTTTGTCAATGAGTCGCAATGCGTGAAACAGGGCGTTACCTGTATCTTGCCGAAGTAATGTCGTCTACTTCCGCCATTTGTAAATTCATCGTTTCTCTGCGGTATTCTTTTTGCTGCTTGTCTTTGAGTTTTTCCATCGCTTTAAGTTTCCTTGACGCTTCAATATAGGAAGCGCGTTTTTCCTCTACAATAAGTTCCGCCTGCGCCGCCTGTTCCATCAGCTTCTGCGTCTGCCTGTCCAGCCATAAGATATAATTTTCCCAAGAAGCGATTTCGCCTACATCCGCAAATCTGTTTGAGGCGGCATTATGTCGTTTAACAGCTGTTTCTTTAATTTCGTTTTCTATCATGTTAAGGGCGGCGGCAGCCTGACTAAGCGCGAGCTTGCATTCCTCTTCCCTGAATTTCCTTAACTCAAGGACTTCTTCAAGGTTAAACTTAAATCTTTTCATAGAGATTTTTATCCAAAAACACTTGCGCCGGGCAGCGAGGAGAACAGGGAGGCGACGCTGTTAAGCGCCATAGCGTTATCTCCGGCGTTGACGGGTCTTCTCTCTTCTTTTGTTTCTTTTACTTTCCGCACAGCGTGAATCTGATTTAATTTCGCGTTAGTGTCTATCATTTCTTCTTCGGGGATTTCTACGCCTGTAATTTCGGACATGGCGCAAAGCGTCTGTTCAAGCGACGACGGTTCGTCTATATCCTGAATAAGGAATTCTTCGATGGGGCCGTGTTTCGCTATCGCTTCGTCAA
>JGI24698J34947_10000658_pt1 | contig 16787 bp, 9 predicted proteins | sample TergutMp193P3_FD_34947 | JGI IMG/M metagenome (IMG submission 34947) | reverse complement strand
ACCGCGTCCCCGATAAATTTGTCGATAGTGCCGTTGGTTTTTTCCACGCATCCGACCATGTGGGAAAAATAATCGTTGAGCCAGTAGACAATTTTATCGGAGGCGTCCTCCCCGAATACTTTGGTGAAGGTTTCCGATTTCGCGGTAAATTCGCGAATGTCGGAGAAAAGGATCGTCGCGCGCTTCTGAACGCCGCCGAGCTTGATTTGGCCGCGCATGGCTTTTATGGCGATTTCCCGATTGGTGAATCTGCCGAAAATACACAGCGCGGAGCACATCTTTTGGAAGCTGACGGTTAATACCCTGATTTCATCTCGCCCCCTTGTCTTCGGCAGTTTAATATCAAAAATACCGCCTTCGATTTCCCGCGCCGCGACCGCAAGCGCTTTTATGGGGACGGATATGCTTTTTGAGAAGAACCAGATCAGCATTATCGAAAAACTTAAAACCGCGACGGTCAGGTAGATGTTGCGCCTGGTGGTGGCGGCTATTCCCTCAAATACCTTGTCGCGCTCTATGCCGGTAATGACAATACAGCCGCCAATGTCTAATTTGGCGTAGGCTATGAATTGGTTCTCGGCGAGAAACTGCCTGCTCCGGCCGGGGCTTTCCCGTATGTCGCGGATAAAGCCCCTGTCCGCGACATTGACGCCCTTGCGTACATTTTCAAAATCGGCGTGGATAAGAATATCCGCCGAATCGTTTATCAGCCATGACCGGTTAAGCCCCAGGCCAAAAGCGTTATCCAGGTTTTCAGGGGAGAACAGCACCGCCGCGCCGCCTGTTTCGGCGGGGAAAAACATGGCTAAAACGCCCGTGGCAAGGCGGGGCGCGGCGTTCAGTATGACGGTCTCTCCCGCGGCGGCGCGCCTGAGGGAGGCCTCGTTGTCGTCAAAAAACGCGTTCGCGAGGACGGGGGCGATACCTTTTTGAGAGAAAAATTCTTCGTTTATCAAAAATATGTTGCCCTGTTCGGGGGCGGCGAACGACAGCGAGGCGACGCGCGGGTATTGTTTGAAGAAGAACGCCGCGTTGTCGCGCGCCTGGGCGGTCTGTGTTCCCGCTGACGTTATGGTATGAATGAGCGCGAGCGCGCTGGAGCGTATCTGCGAGAACGTGTATTCGGCTTCCGCCGCCGAACGGCGGTTCGCTTCAAAATTATTCGCCTCCGCGGACACCTGCAAATCCTGCCGTACCAGCCATGACACCAGGGCGGTAATTGAGCCCAGGGAAATGAGGACGATGAAGGTAACTATCGTTACCAGCTTGGCGCCGATGGGGAATAGCATGATTTGGTCTATTCTACGCCGTTTTTCTTTACCCATGATCTCACTTAATATTATGGCAGAAAACAGGAAAAAACGCCAGATTCACTCCAATGAATATAAGAAAAACCACGGAGGACACGGAGTAAGAAAAGGAGCGGCAGGTAGTAGTTCGAGAGTTCCGCGTTTCACCTCTTTATCCCTCGCTCTTAAAACTCCAAGCTGTCCGCAGGACAGCAGTCCTCCGCGCCCCCGTGAGATGTCTTCCCTCGGGCTTCCCTTTTGCGGTTATTTGGTGTATAATAAGTGTATGCGCGCGGTAGCGGGAAGGGCGTTTTTTACCTTTTTTTTCTTCTCTTTTCTCTTTCTGGCGTTTTCCTGCTCGCGGACGGAGCCGGTGATAAGCTTCGGCTTTATTGAGCTGGTCTACTATCAAAGCAATGAAAAGCCCCTGGAGCGCTTCTCGTTTTTTATCATTCCCGAGGACGAGGACGGCGTTGAAAATCTGGACGAGCTTTACCTGTACCATGACCGGAATCAGCTCCGCTGGCATATCACCAGCGACGATTGGATAAGCTATGTTCAAGACGGGACAACGTGGATCGGCACGAGGAGCATCGCCATTGACGAGAACGAGCGGCTGCCCCGCGGCCAGTTCCGCGCCGTTCTGGTCAACAAGGGCGGGGAAAAATCGGAGCGCAATTTTACCTTTGACGCGCCGGAAGAGCCCCGTTTTCCTTTTCCCACCCTGGAGATAAGCGCGGGCAGGTATACGGTGGATTCGGCGTACCCGCAAAACCGCCTGGTCTGTTACGACGAGCAGGGCAATTATGTTTTTTCCGCGAACCTTACGAGCCTGAGCGGGGCGGTCGCGGATTTGGGCATTCCGTCGCAGGCGCGGACCGCGGCGCTGTGGGCGGAGGATACCCAGTATTTTACCTCGGCGTTTACCTATGTCGCCGCTCTCCGTTAAAAGCCCGCCGTCAATTAAAAGTTTTGTTCTGCGCTCGGGACGGGAAACCGCCGCGCAACGGAGGGCGTACGATTCCCTCGCGCCTCGGTTTGTCGTTCCTTTTGAAGACAGGGAGATGGATTTCGCGGCGGTTTTTGGCAACGGCGCGCCGGTCGTCGCCGAGATCGGGTTTGGCATGGGCGCGGCGACGGCGGCCATCGCCGAAGAAAATCCCGCGAACAACTATTTGGGCGTCGAGGTGCACCGCCCGGGAATAGGGCGGCTCCTCTGGGAGATCGAGCGGCGCTCGCTTTCCAACATCAGGATAGTCGAGCATGACGCGGTCGAGGTTTTCGAGAAGATGATCCCGCCGCGCTCGCTGGAGGGGATTCACCTGTTCTTCCCCGACCCGTGGCCGAAAAAGCGCCACCACAAGCGCCGCCTCGTGCGCCGCCCCTTTACGGCGACCCTTGCCGCCCGCCTTAAGCCGCGCGGCTATCTGTACATGGTTACCGACTGGGAAGATTACGCGCAGTGGGCTTTGATTGAGTTAGGGGCGACTAACGGGCTCGCCAATACCTGCGGGGGGTTTGCCGAGCCGAGGGCGTGGCGGCCCCGCACGAAATTCGAGCAAAAGGGGCTGGCGAAAGATCATCAGGTAAGGGAGTTGTTTTTTGAATCGAATAACGGAGCTTGAGCGCCTCATACGGAAGTATCAGAAATCGTATTACGACGGCGAGGCGGAAATTTCAGACGGGGAATTTGACCTGCTCTGGGACGAATTGAAAAGCCTCGCGCCCGACAGCCCCGTGATCGGGGGGGTGGGGGGGGGCAGCGACGCCGCCCATACTGTCGACGGCTTTCCCAAGGCGCGCCATCTCATACCCATGGGCAGTCAGGACAAGGCCGCCAACCCCGAAGAATTCCGCGCGTGGGCGGAAAAACAGGGGGCGGCGGAATTCCTCGTGCAGTACAAGCTTGACGGCGCCAGCCTTGAACTGCAGTACCAAAAAGGGAGGCTGACTCGGGCGATTACGCGGGGCGACGGCGTTATCGGCGATGATATTACACCTAACGCGCGGCGCATGGCGGGCGCGCCGGAAAAGCTTGATACGCCCTTTTCAGGCGGAGTGCGGGGGGAGGTGGTGATGACCCGCGAGATTTGGCGGGCAAAGTACGCGTCCAAGGCCAACTGCCGAAACGCCGCCAACGGCATCATGCGCCGCAAGGACGGCGCGGGCTGCGAGGACCTTTGCCTCATCGCCTACGACGCGGCGGCGAGCGGCGACGACGCCTACTTTGCCGACGAGGCGAAAAAAATCGAGTGGCTGCGCGAGCGCGGCTTTACCGTGACGGAGACGAAGATCTGCGCGGGCGCGGAGGAGGTTGTCGCCTACCGCGAAGAAGTCGCGCGCGCGCGGGACAGGCTCCCCATAGACATTGACGGCCTCGTGGTAAAAAACCCCGTCATTGACATGGCCGATCTGCGCCGCGCCCGCCCCGAGAAGCAAATCGCGTTTAAGTTTGAACTTGAAACCGCGTTCAGCGTACTCAGGCAGGTGGAGTGGAGCGAGTCGGGCGCCACCTATACCCCCATCGGCGTGATCGAGCCGGCGCGTATCGCCGGAACCACCGTACAGCGCGCCAACCTCAACAACCCCGGCATGATCCGCGCGCTGGGACTGAAAATCGGCTCGGCGGTACGCGTGGTAAAGCGCGGCGAGATCATTCCCAAGATAGAGGGACTCGCCCCCGAGGGCGCGGTACCCGAGGCGGCGCTGTCAGAGACGGCGCTGCGGGAAATCGAATTCCCCGTCCGCTGCGCCGTCTGCGGCGCCGATCTGGTAGATGTCGGCACGCGCCTGTACTGCCCCAACGCCGCCTGCCCCAAGCGCCTCCTGCACCGCCTTGAAAAATGGGTTGGCGTATTGGACATTCGCGAGTTAGGCGAAAAATTGCTGCGCCAGCTTTTTGAAAAGGGGAGGGCGCGCCGCATTCCCGATCTGTACACGCTGACCGCCCATGAGCTTGCCGAATACGAGCGCATGGGGGAGACTTCCGCCGCCAAAGTGATCCGCCATATCCGCGCGAGGCGGGAGCTTTCCCTCGCCGTCTTTGTCGCCGGTTTTGATCTTGAGGGCATCGCCGAGACGACGATGGAAAAAGTCGCCGCCGCCGGCTTTAACACGCTGGAAAAACTCCGGCGCGCGTCCGTGGAAGACCTTGCCGCCGTTTACGGCCTGGGGGAAATTACCGCGACGGTTCTGGCGGACGGCCTGGTCGAAACCGCCGCCGAAATGGACGAGGTTTTGTCGTCCGGCGTCATCAGCGTCGCCGCGCCGCCGCCTGAGGACTCCCAGAGCCTGCGCGGCTTTTCGTTCTGCTTTACCGGCGAGCTCGCCTCCATGAAGCGCGGCGAGGCCGAGGAAAAGATCAAGGCGCTGGGCGCGTCGGCGAAAGCGTCGGTGGTCAAAGACCTGTCGTATCTGGTCGCCAACGACCCCTCCTCCGGCTCGTCAAAAAACAAAAAAGCCCGCGAGTTGGGGATACCGATTATTGATGAGAAGCAATTTTTGGCTTTGCTCGCCGAGGCGGAAAAAGGCGGTACGCCGCCAATCGCCGCGCCATCGCTCAAACAAGGCGAATTGTTTTGTTAGTTCATAGGGCGGACAAGCCGCAAGCCGGCGACAGGGAAGCCGTCGGTGGAGTCGAGGCCAGAGAAGACGCGGTGCCGGTTGCTCGGGACGCCGTATTCCCGATACACAGAACGGACGTACTCAGCCGCAAAACCGTGGCTCCAGCTCCCGCCACGTACCACGCGGCCGGGGTTAGAAAACAGAAGCGGGCCCGTAGGGTCGGTTTTATCCACGCTGGTATAATCTCCGTACCAGTCCCAGCACCACTCAGCCACGTTCCCGCTCATGTCGTACAGCCCTAAGCCGTTGGGGGCTTTGGTTCCCACCGCATGAAAGTATCCAAAGCCTCCTGCGTTATAATACCACGCCACATCTTCAACGGTATTACTCCCCGCATAGGTATATGTTTCGCCCGTATTGCCCCCTTTCGCCGCATATTCCCACTGCGCCTCGGTGGGCAGGCGGTAGCCCGTGGAACCGCTGACTATCCTGACGTTGTCCCATGTATCGTTCCACCCAAATTTCGGCACGTCCCCCCACGCCGCGGGATCGGTACTGCCCGATATGACGTACGCGGGGGTTAAGCCTTCCATAATACTTAACTTGTTGCAGAATACCAAAGCATCATAAAAGTTTACATAATATATGGGATAGGCGTTCCCTCTGCCCCAGTCAGTTGTTGATTGGGTAGTATTAGCCTGCTGTTGCTGTTGCGTCCTTCCCATTACCGCTTGCCACTGCGCCTGGGTTACTTCGTATCTGCTCATATAAAAGCCGCTGACCGTTACGTTAGACACGGGGGTTGTATCGGGGTTATTGGACGCTGTTCCCAGGGCTTTACCCAACTGGAAACTGCCGCCCTGTACGGGCGCCATGACGGTGCGGGTCACTCTGTGCAAGCTGTCGCGGGAACAAATCCGCGTTTCTATGCCGTCCGCAGGCTGGTTTTCTGTCCAATCGCCGTAATTGTGCGCGTTGGGGTCTATGGCTACGTCCCGCGTTCTGGTGTGCGTTATGTTATGGAAGCAAGTGTCTGTTGCGACGCCTGCCGCCGTGCAAGCGGCTGGTGTTGTTACCGTGTAGCCGTTCCAGTGGTGCGCGTTGGGGTCTATGGCTACGTCCCGCGTTCTGGTGTGGGTTATGTTTATGAAGCAAGTGTCTGTTTCTATGCCTGTCGCCATGCAGGTAGCGGGTGTTGTTACCTTGTAGCTGTTGTTCCAGTAGTGCGCGGTTGGGTCTTTGGGGATGTCGCGGATACCCTTTCTATGGCTGTTATCGCGTGTACAGAACGCTTCTTCTTCGCCTCCATAGCTGCAGGTGGGGGCGGCTGTCTGTATCCAGTTTTGGTAGTGGTGCGCCGTTGGGTTTACGAGCATGGTCTCTATTGTGGTGTGCGTTGTGTCGCGGGTACAGGTTACAATGGCTGTTCCTGTTTCGGTACAAGTGGGAGGGGTTATTATTGTCCAGTCTAGATAGGCGTGTCCAAGCGCGGGTATTACCGCTCCTTCTTCGGTGTGTTCCTCGTTCAGCAAGCATACCCTTATACCCGCTCCCGCCTGGGTACAGGTTACGGTTCCTACCCATTCGTCCCAGCGGTGCGCGTCGGGGTCTATGGCAATGGCGCGGGTTGTGGTGTGCGAGGAGTCGAGTTTACAAACTCCTGACTTCGCTCCGGTCGCGATACAGGTTGCGGCGGCGGTTACGGTCCATTCGTAATCGTGGACGTGGGCGGGTTCGGGTTCGGGTTCAGAGGGACAGCCTGTCAGAGACAGGGCGGTAATTGCCATAATGCCGAAAAGCCTCTGTTTCATCAATAATTTGGCGCGTCGCATAATAACTATTATATATGCGCGCAGATCGATCGGTATATATGCCAAAGAGTATATTTTTCATGATGTATATATGCCGAAAGGTATATTTTTTCATTCCCGGTTCACAAACAGCGCCATGAATTCCGCGCGGTTGTTTACTTCAAATTTTTGGTAAATTTTGCTGATATGCAGTTTGGCGGTGCCCGCGGTAATGTACAGGCGCTTTCCGATTTCTTTAGTGCCGACCCCTTCCTTTACCAGCAGGCGGGCGACTTCGGTTTCGCGGCGGGAAAGCCCGCGCTCCCTGAAAACATCGTCGAATCTTGACGTTGCGGGAGACGGCCTGCGCTGATGCCGCCGCTCCTGCCGCTGTTTGGGGAATATCAGCCTGAAAGCCAGCAGCATAAACAGCACGGCGGCGATGACGATGAACAGCACGCGGAATTCCGTGTCGTCGGGCACAAACGGATCGATTACCGGCGCGAGGAAGGCGAACACAACGCTGAAAAAAATAGCCGTCGCCATTCCGTAAAACCAGAATCCCTGGGAATAACGCTCCACGACGGCGGTGGTAAAAACCACCCATATCGTATAATGGGCGACGGCGAGCAGTGTGCTCATAACCATGTTGAACCGCGGGTGTTCCTCAAACAGCGGCAGGCAGGACATCAGTATAAACAGCACGATTGCCGGAGGCAGAAACCAGCGGATAAAACGGCTTATTGAGCGCCCCGCCAAAAACCCCAGCGCCAGAACCGCCGCCGCGGCCGTCGGATAATGAGGGTGGTATATCGCCTCATTATAATAGAGGGGGAGCATTCGCATATTGAGCGCCCCGTTCAAAACGGTAAACACCGACGCGAGGCCGATCAGCCGGAGAATCACGGGCCAGTCGGCTGTAACGGCGCGCTCGGCGCCTTCGTCCGCGGTGTTACGCGTCATGAACGCGCTTAAGCCCGCGAACGCCCCCGCGGCGAGCATACACCGCTTAATAAAATTAAAGACAAACGCGACGCCCTGCTGTGGGTCTTGCGCCGCCGGCCCCGCCTCTAAAAACGGGACGGAATAATAGCGGGCGAGGACGGAGCCGATCAGCGCCGCGCCAAAAACCAGCGGGCAAAAGCTTCCCGTCCGTCCGCCCCCGGAACCGTCCGCCTGCGCCCTTCGCGGCCACGTCAGATAGAACAGCCCGTAGCACATGGTCGTCATTATTCCCTCGTTGACCGCCATAACGCTCCTGACCGCCGCGAAGTTAAGCCATACCTGGACGCCCAGCGAGCGCAGTCCGAATTCGACGCCCGTTAAAAGGGCGATAAAGCCGATACCCAATGACCGGCGCCTGCTTTTCCCCCCGGGTACGGGCAGGAACAGGGGGCACAGTACCGCGCCGAGGGCGGCCCCCGCGAAGAAAAAGGCGTACACGGCGCCCATGACGGCGGATTCAGGCGGTAAAAAATGGGCGAGGGTAAAGGTGAGATGGACGCACAGCAAAATGCCGAAAAGAGATAAGGAGGACGCGATGCGCGCGAGCGACGGCGGCAGATTTCGTTTCATACACCCCTATTTTATCACATTTTTGCGAAAAATATGCCTTTCGGCATATATACAAAACAGATTTATGGTGTATAATCTAATAGAAGGTAGTAATTCCTGCTCGCGGGGGGAGTTTGGCGTGAAAAAGGGGAAAAATGCCATATTTACTATTCTCGCTCTTTTGGCCGTTTTTGCGGCTCTTTTCGCGTCCTGCGATCTGTTCGGGACGGACGAGTGGGAAGTGGAAGACGATATCTCTTATTCGAATGATCCAAATACCTATAATTCCTCTTATAAGTCTACCGTGGTTTATAACGCCAACGGCGGCGAGGGGAAGATGGCGGATCAGGTCTTTTCCTACGGCAAAGCGCAAAAACTGAGGCCCAACGCCTTTACCCGCGAAGGTTACGATTTTGGGGGCTGGACTGAATGGGGCCCTGACTGGCCAACGGCGCAATACGCCAACGGACAGAGCGTTACTTATTACCCATACTATGACGAGACGATAACGATGTACGCGATATGGCAGTTCAAACCCTACACGGTTGTCTACAACGCCAACGGCGGCGAGGGAGCCGTGGAAAAATCCACCTTCGATTACAGGGGAGGGTACCTGGCGCCGAACGCCTTTACCCGCGCGGGCTATGACTTTGCGGGCTGGTCGTTGTCGCCTGACGGGGCGAGGGAATACGAAAATCAGCAGAAAGTTGTCACTTTGCCGGGATCGGAGAAGGGGACGGTAACGCTGTACGCGGTATGGAGCGTCATCGCCTGTACTATCGTCTACAACGCCAACGGCGGCGAAGGGGAGATGGCGGATACCTGGCTGATGGTTGACGATACATCGCCCTTCCTGCGGGGCAACTCCTTTGTCCGTACGGGCTACGCCTTCGAGGGCTGGGCGGAGTCCGCGGACGGCTCGGTTACATACTTCGATTGGCATAATGTTCACGAACTGACCGCTACGGCGGGGAAAAAGATAACGCTGTACGCGGTATGGCGCGCCAGAACCTACACAATCGCCTACAACGCCAACGGCGGCGACGGGGCTATGGCGAGTTCCACTTTTTTAATTGACGTGCCGCAAAAACTTTCGCCTAACACTTTTACCCGCGAGAACTCTGTTTTCGCGGGCTGGGCGACATATTATCCTACCAATCCGGTAAAATACACTGACGAACAGAGTGTTATCAATGTGGGGGGCCTGTACGACTATTATCCTCCTGAGGAGGGGGAAACGGTAACGCTGTACGCGGTATGGATCAACAGGTACCCGTACACGGTCGCTTACCACGCCAACGGCGGCGAAGGAACCATGGCGGATTCCGCCTTTATCTCCGGCGAAGCGCAAAACCTGAGGAACAACGCCTTTACCCGCACCGGCTATGCTTTCGCGGGCTGGGCGACATCGAATAACGGGAATGTGGAATACAACAACCAACAGAGCTATACCTACTCCGCCAATACGGCGGGAGAAATCAGACATCTGTACGCGGTATGGCGCGGCAACTCCTACACGGTTGCCTACAACGGCAACGGCAGCTCCGGCGGAAGTACGGCGAACTCCACCCATACCTACGGTACGCCGTCGAACCTGCGGAGCAACGGCTTTACCCGTACCGGCCATGCTTTTGCGGGCTGGGCGCTGACCTATGATGGCCCGGTGGAATTCAGCAACGGACAGAGCGTGAGCAACCTGACCGAGACGAATAATGGAACGGTAAACCTGTTCGCGGTATGGAGCCCCTACACCTACACGGTCGCTTACGACAAAAACGCCAATGCCGCCTTCGGAACCATGAGCAGCCAGCCTTTTACCTACGGCGTCGCGCAGAACTTATATACCAATTCCTTTAACCGCGTAGGCTATGACTTCGCGGGCTGGGCGCGGACATCTGCCGGCGCGGTGGAATTCAGCAACGGACAGAGCGTGATCAACCTGAACTCGACAAATAATGAAACGGTAACGCTGTACGCGAAATGGACCCTCCGCTCCGACAGCGCCTACACGGTTGTCTTCTACGGCAACGGCAGCACCGGCGGAAGCATGGGAAGCCAGTCTTTTGTCTACGACACGGCGCAACAACTGACGGCTAACGCTTTTACCCGCGCCGGTTATACCTTCCTGGGCTGGTCGAAATCTGACACCGCGACAACGGCGACATACGCCAACGGGCAGAGCGTCACTAATCTGACCGCCACAATGGGGGAAACGGTACCGCTGTACGCGGTATGGAAAGCCAACACCTTTGCGGTTAAATACAACGGCAACGGCAACACCAGCGGAAGCATGGGGGATACCGCTTTTACCTCCGGCGTGGAGCAGGCCCTGTCCAGGAATAACTATATCCGCACAAATTATACCTTCGCGGGCTGGGCGACATCCGATTCCCGCGCCGACGCGTACACGGTTGATTATACCAATGAGCAGAGAGTTGTCTTCAACGCGGACGCGGCGGTAACGCTCTACGCGGTATGGTACCACAATTACGCGGTCGACTTCGACAGCAACGGCGGCGGATACACATACACATACACCCAGAGTTTTGTTTACGGTACCGCGCAGAATCTTATGGCTAACACCTTTGTCCGCGCCGGTTATACTTTCGCGGGCTGGGCTCGAACATCTGCCGCGACAACGGCGGACTTTACCGACAAGCAGAGCTTTAGCGATCCGACCGCGACGGCGGGAGCAACTATAACGCTGTACGCGGTATGGAACGCCAACACCTACACGGTCGCTTACGACAAAAACGCCACTGCCGCCGACGGAAACATGGGAAGCCAGAGTTTTACCTACGGCGTATCGAAGGCCCTGTCAAAAAATACGTTTACCCGCCCCAATTACCGGTTCACCGGCTGGTCGATAAACCCAAGCGCGACATCGCCGACATACGCCGATCAGGAGAGCGTGAGCGCCCTGACCACAACGGCGAATGAAACGGTAACGCTGCGCGCGGTGTGGAGCAACACCTACACGGTTAAATACGACAAAAACACCACTGCCGCCACCACCGGAAGCACGGCGAACTCCACCCACACCTACGGCGTGGCGAAAGCCCTGACGAATAACGGCTTTACCCGCACCGGCTATGCTTTCATGGGCTGGGCGACATCGGCTAACGGGGCAAAGGCATACGACAACGGGCAGAGCGTTACCGACCTTGCCACAACGGCGCAGGCGGAGACAACGCTGTACGCGAAATGGACCCACACCTACACGGTTACCTATAACGCCAACGGCGGCAGCGCCAACGGCGGCATGGCCGCTCAAACTTTTACCTACGGCGTATCGCAAGCGCTGACGGCAAACAGGTTTGGCGCCCCCAATTATCATGTCTTCGCGGGCTGGGCGCTGACCGCCGACGGCCCCGTTAAATACGCCAACGGGGAGGTGGTGAACAACCTGAGCATGACGCCGGGGGAGACGGTACCGCTGTACGCGAAATGGCGCGGCATTGAATACACGGTTAGGTACAACGCCAACGACGCCAACGACGCCGTCGGAACTATGGGCGATCAGCTTTTTACCTACGGCGTAGCGCAGGCCCTGACAAAAAATAAGTTTACCCGTCCAAGCCACCGGTTCAACGGCTGGGCGCGGACAGCCACCGGAACGGTGGAATTTACCGATGAGCAGAGCGTGATCAACCTGAGTACGACGAATAATGGGACGGTGCCGCTGTACGCGAAGTGGACCAATTCCTACACGGTTAAATACAACGCCAACGGCGGCAGCGGCAGTATGAGCGATCAGAATTTTACCGACGGCGTGGCGCAGAATCTCCGTCTCAACAACGGCTACATTACCAAATTGGGCCACACCTTCATCGGCTGGGCGACATCGGATAACGGAGCGAAGGTGTACGACGATGGGCAGAGCGTTAACAACCTTGCCACTGCGGCGGAGACGGCGGTAACGCTCTACGCGGTGTGGAGCGTTAACTCCTATACGGTTGTCTTCAACGCCAACGGCGATAACGTCACCGGAAGCATGAACGATCAGACTTTTACCTTTGGGGTATCGCAGAACCTGCGCTCCAATGCCTTTAACAGAACGAACTACACCTTCGCCGGCTGGGCGACATCGTCTGACGCGACAACGGTACAATATACCAACGGGCAGAACGGCGGCAACATGGCCACGGCGGCGGGGGCGACGGTAACGCTGTATGCGGTGTGGCGCAACAATTACACGGTCAGGTACAACGGCAATGGCAGTACGGACGGAAGCATGGCCGATCAGCCTTTTGTCTACGGCACCGCGCAAAATCTGCGCGCCAACACTTTTGCCAAAACGAATTCTGTCTTCCAGGGTTGGGCTACAACGCTTAACGGAGCGAAGGTGTACGACGATGGGCAGAGCGTAACCGACCTGACCACGGCGGCGGGGGCGGAGGTACCGCTGTACGCGGTGTGGGCCAGTTACTACACGATTAAATACAACGCCAACGGCGGTGAAGGGACTATGGCGGATTCCCTCGGCGAACTCGGTCAATCGGTGTCACTGCGGGCCAACGCCTTTACCCGCGCGAACTACCGGTTCCTCGGCTGGTCAACAAATTCTAACGCGACATCGCCGACATACACCGCCGGGCAGAGCGTCAACATGACTTCAACGTCGGGGGGGACGCTGTACGCGATATGGAGCAATACCTACACGGTTACCTACAACGCCAACGCCACTACCGGCGTCACCGGAACCGTGGCCGATCAGGTTTTTACCATCGGCAACTCGCAGGCCCTGCGCTCCAACGGCTTTACCCGCACTAACTACACCTTCGCGGGCTGGTCAACAAATCCAAACGCGACATCGCCGACATACACCGCCGGACAGACTGTCAGTAACCTGACCACAACGGCCGCGACGTACACGCTGTACGCGGTATGGCAGAACAATTACACGGTTATTTTCAACGGCAACGACAACACCGGCGGGTCTATGAGCAATCAGATTATCTACGGCAGCGGGCAGTTTAACGCTAATAACTTTACCCGCACAAACTATGCCTTCGCTGGCTGGTCAACAAATAAGGGCGCGACATCGGCGACATACGCCGACAGGGCGACTGCCCCCACCAACCTGGCGGCGGCAGGGGGAACGGTAACGCTGTATGCGGTGTGGGTCAGCCCCCACACGGTTATCTACAACGGCAACGGCTACACCGGCGGCGGGCCCATGACCAACTCCTCTTTTGCCGTCGGCACATCGCAGACCCTCTCGCAAAATACCTTTACCCGCACGGGCTGTGTCTTCATCGGCTGGGCGACATCGCAGGTAACGCTTAACGACGGCACGGTGGCGTACGCCGACAGGGCGAGTTTCACCGCGTCAGGGGGACAGACAACGCTGTACGCGGTATGGCGCACAACCTACACCGTTTCCTTCGCCACCAGCTCAACCAGCGACGGAACCATGGCCGTGCAGAATTTTGTCTACGGCACCGCGCAGAACCTGAACACCAACACCTATAACCGCGCCGGCTCTACCTTCCAGGGCTGGGCGACAACAGCAGGCAACGCAACGTTGGGGACAGTCACCTACAGCAACAGGGCGAACGTCAACAACCTGACCGAAACGCCGGGGGGAACGGTAACACTGTACGCGGTGTGGAGGTAGCGCAAAAATATACCTTTTGGTATATGCGTTTGGCGCAATTTATGCCTTTTGGCATACATACAAACCCGTTTCCCCGCGATACAATTTGGGTATGAGCGGCAATATATCATTACAGTATCCGGTAGTGCTGGTACACGGGATTTTCGCCCATGATCGGGCGAGCAGTATCAAATTCTGGGGGAGAATACCCGAAGCCCTCAGGAGCAGGGGAATAAAAGTTTTTTTGGGCAACACCGACGCGTGGGGCGGCGTCGATACCAACGCGCTGCTGTTGAAAAAGACGATAGAAAATATCGTAGCGCGGGCCGAAGCGAAAAAGGTAAACATTATCGCGCATTCCAAAGGGGGCATCGATTCGCGCTATCTTATCTGGAAGTACGGCTTTGGCGATAAAGTGGCGAGTTTAACCTCAATATGTACGCCGCATCACGGCTCGGAAATCGCTGATCTCATTTATAACAAAAAAATCACCCAAAAAAAGATCGCCCGAAAGGCGCTGTCGGCTTTTGGCGAATTATACGGCGACGCGAACCCCAATTTATGCAAATTAATTTATCAGTTAACAACGGCAAAAATGAAGGAATTTAACGCAAAAATAACCATGGATAACCAAGTGTTTTACCAAAGTTTGTACACAACCATAGAAGACGCCTCCGACATAAAAATATTTCCTTACACCTACGCGTATATACATAAAATCAGCGGGGACAATGACGGCCTGGTCAGCGAATACTCGGCGCGATGGGGGGATAACATCACTAAAATAGCGGGCGGAATATCGCACGTGGATATACTTGACGTTAAGGCGAAAGAAATATCCGGTATACATATCCCCGATATTTATGTTAAAATGGCGGAGGGCTTAAGCGAACAGCGTTTTTGAGAGGGGAGGGTAAAAGCGTGAAGCGAACAGGCGTATTGCTGGTTCTGTTGTTGGTGTTGGCGGCGGGAGTGTCCGCCCATGACAAGGGCGACTTGACGCTTAATGTCGAGGCGCAGATAGGCGGGGCTTTTCCCTACCTCCCCTTAATGTTCCGTAACCAGATGATGCCCGGCATTGACTTCGCGCTGCGGGGAATCGTCGACTACCACTTTGCCGAGTTTTTTTCGGTCAACGCCGGACTGGGTTACGGCCTTAATTATCATATCTTTGCGAACTTTTACGAGCAGGAGAACGACCAGCACGGGGTTATTGGGGGAGGCTCGCAGTCAATCGCCCTGTGGATTCTGCTCTTTCCGGTTATGATAGTGTTAAATTACGGCTACAATCTGCTGGTAACCGCCGCCAATACGCGCATGGAAGCCACCAATGATTTTTTCGCCTCGTATATTACCATTCCGTTCGGCTTCAAATTTCACCTTCAAGCCTTTACGGCGGGCGGGGGCCTTACGGGAAATATCCCCGTGTACGGCTCCGGAAGCCTTGAAAAACGCAATGCTATTTCAGGCGCTGATGAAGACAGTAGAAAGCTTGTTTATACCTTCAAACTGCTCCCCTATATGGGCTGGTTTGTTGATCTTGGTTTTGACTTGTCCGCGAGAAAAACAAAGCCGCGCAAATTTGGCATGGCTTTCCGCCTCGCCGGCCCGCTTGTTGACGAGGTTGTCTTGCCCAGCGCGTTGAGCTTTAAGGCCGATATTGACCCGTACAAGTTCTACTTTGTGTCCGCGTCGCTGGTGTTTAAGGTTGGCGGCTTCCGGCTGGCGAGCCTTCCCATCGGCGGCAAAAAACAAGAGGAGCCGGCCGCCGCGGAAAGCGCGTCCGCGGAGAAGACGAAGCCCAAAGAGCCGGAGCCCAAAGAGGAAGCAAAGCCGAAAGAGCCGGAGCCGAGGGAGAGCAGGGACAGACTCTCGCCGATAAGGGATATTTAACCTTTTTAATATTCCGTGTCCTCCGTGTGAGGTCTTCTTTAACGCAAACTTTCCGTCATTTCCTTGACGTATTGATAGACGCGCGGGGCGGCTTCATCGCCGTATTCGGCGATAATTTTGACGATGGCGCTTCCCACGATAACGCCGTCGGCGACGCGGGACATCTGCGCCGCCTGCGCCGGAGTGTGTATGCCGAAGCCGACGGCGACGGGCAGGGCGGTAACGTCCCTAATCGCCGCCACAATGGACGCGAGGTCGGTGGTTATTTCGCCGCGGACGCCGGTTACGCCCATTGAGGACACCAGATAGATAAAGCCGCAGGCGTCCCGGGCGATTTCCCGTATCCGCGCCTCGGACGTGGGGGCGATGAGGGAGATAAGGTCGACGCCGTATGCCGAGGCCGCCTGTTTGACTTCGCCCTGTTCCTCGTGGGGCAGGTCGGGAATGATGATCCCGTCAAGTCCGGCGCGCTTGGCGCGTTTGAAAAAAGCGTCGTAACCGGCGGTCTTGCCGTAGTGAAAGACGGGGTTGAGGTAGGTCATAAACGCCAGCGGCTTGTCGGTAACGGCGCGCAGTTCTTCGACGAGGGCGAACAGTTTGTCGACGGTCGTTCCGGCGGACAGGGCGCGGATATTCGCCTCCTGTATGACCGGCCCCTCGGCTATCGGGTCCGAGAAGGGAATGCCGATTTCTACCATGTCCGCGCCGGCGCGGAACATCTCCAGCACGAACTCTTTGGTCTTTTCGATATGCGGGTCCCCGCCGGTCACAAAGCCGATAAACGCCTTGCCGTTTTCGAAAGCCCGCGCGATATTACTCATGAATTTTCTTCCCCCGGTAGCGCGCAATAGCCGCCACGTCCTTGTCCCCCCGCCCTGAAAGGCAGATAATAATACTTGCGTCTCTGGCGAAGTTACGCGCAATTTTTTGAACATGGGCGACGGCGTGGGCGCTCTCCACCGCGCAGATGATCCCCTCGGTTTTGGCGAGGTACTCAAAGCCGCCGACCGCTTCCTCGTCGGTAACGGGCGCGTACTCGGCGCGGCCCGTGTCGTTCAGCCACGCGTGTTCCGGCCCGATGCCCGGATAGTCCAGCCC
>JGI24698J34947_10000657_pt1 | contig 16787 bp, 16 predicted proteins | sample TergutMp193P3_FD_34947 | JGI IMG/M metagenome (IMG submission 34947) | reverse complement strand
GCGGACATTGTGTTCAACTGCCCCACCGGCGTTATGACCCCCATCGCGACGGGCCAGAACATCACCATCATCAGCCAGGTGAAAATCCCCTGCACGTCGGTGCTGGTGGTCCCGGTAAACGCGCCGCTGCAAAACCCCCAGGACGTGAGGGGATGGCAGATCGCCGGGCTCTCGACCACCTGCTGCGCGGTCATCGCGATAAGGGACGCGCTCAGGGAGCAGTACAACACTGAGTTTGAACTCGTTACCCTCGCGCCCGGCGCGGCGCTTGCCGCTCTTGAGGCCGGAAGCGTAAGGGGCGCGATCCTTGAGGAGCCCTTTGTCGCCGAGGCGCTGCTCCTCACCGACGCGCAGGGCAGGCCCAAGTACAAGACCATTTTCGACGGGACATCCGACGCCAATGGCGACGGCAGGATCGACGCAAACCTCGCCGGTGTCAATCCGCCCTGCCGCACCATTAACGCGAATACCAATTTTCTCGCCAGCCGCCTTGACGACGTAAAGCTGTTCATCGAGGCGATTGACGAGGCGAACAAGATCATCCTCGCCGGCCCTTCCGCACCCGACATTGTGGCCATCGCGCGCAAGTACGTGACCGTCTCCGAGCAGGCGATCATCAACAGCAACCCGAAACTCGGCTTTCAAATCGCCCTTGATACCGCGGGGCTCATAGGTTACGCCCAGGCGCTTGTAAACCAGGGGACCATCGCAAGAAACCCCGGCGACGCCCTCTTCTCGCCGCTGTTCAGGGGCATAACGTGGTAGGCTGGTTTTAAGAAGATTAACCACGAACCACACGAACTTGTACTTCCGCGCTTTTCTGTTGTTCGTGATGGTTCGTGTTGGTTTGTGGTAAATTCTTTTGAAAAATGTTTTTTAAGGTTAACGTATGACTATTGACACTTACGAAACAAAGGGAATCCGCCGGGTGTTTCTTGAACTCGGCGGCTTCCTTAAAAACTCGCTCGGCAACTTCTTTTCGCTGGAGTTCCTTACGGTGCTGATTCCCATTCTGTTTATATGGGAATTTTTCCCCCGCTGGAAGATCCTTCCCGAAAGCCTCATTCCCAGCCTTTCCACCGTGGCGCAGCGCTTCTGGTTCATGCTCTGGCACAAACAGCTCGTGATGCATATACTCTTCAGCCTCGGGCGCTTCTTCGTCGCGTTCGGCATCGCTGTCGCGCTGGCGGTTCCCATCGGGCTCCTCATGGGCTGGAACCTGAAAATCCGCGCATACGTACTGCCGCTCTGGCAGATACTCTCGGCGATACCGCCGCCGGCGTGGGTTCCCATGACGATTATCTTTTTCGGCATAGGGAGCAGGATGCACGTGTTTCTCATGTTCATCGGCATTTTTTACCCGGTGCTTTTCAACACCTATCAGGGGATCAAGGACACCGACCCGCGCTACCTCGCCTCGGCGCGGGTTTTCGGCGCGAGCGAGTTTACCCTGCTGCGCAAAGTGTACTTCTGGCACGCCTTCGGCTCGATCATCATGAGCCTTAAAACCGGCGTCGCGATGGGGCTGGTAATGCTCCTCATCGGCGAATCCTACGGCGGCCGCATGGGCATAGGCTACCTTCTCGGTCAGGCGAAAGATTACTTCGTCATCCCCGAAATGATGGTCTGCATGGTGATACTCGGCTGGATCGGCTGGTTTTTGATCGAGGTTCTTAAATATGTCGAAATAAAGCTTGCTGTGTGGAAAGTGGGGAGATAGGGAATGGCATGATTGAAGCCAAAAGCATCAGTAAATTCTTCTCGGTGATAAACGAAAAGGGCATTGCCGAAGGGCTTACCGCGTGCCTTAATATTTCGCTTAACGTAAGCGATGGAAAAATCGTCTCGCTGCTTGGGCCGTCCGGCTGCGGCAAATCGACCTTCCTTGAGATACTCGGCGGCCTTCAGGCCCCCACCGACGGAACCATCCACATCGACGGCAAGCTGGTGCTTGAGCCCCTTCCGGCAACCAGAAAAGAGCAAATCGTCTACAGGCGGCGCTACCGTTTTATTTCGCCGCTCGCGAACGGCGTGTTCAGTGATCATCCCAAACACGACATCGCCATGATTTTTCAGGACTACGCTGTGTTCCCCTGGATGACGGCGCTGCGCAACGTGGAGTTCGCCCTTAAACTGAGGAACGCCGGGCGAAGGGGAGAAGAGCGGCTCAGGAGGGCGGAAATAACCGAAAAGGCTTTTATATTTCTACAGAAGGTGGGGCTTGCCTCCTTTGCCAATAAATACCCGTCCCAGCTTTCCGGCGGTATGCGCCAGCGCCTCGCGCTGGCAAGGGCGCTTTCGGTGGAACCTTCGATCATTTTGATGGACGAGCCCTTCGCCGCCGTGGACGCGCTGACCAGGGAGAAACTGCAAGATGAGCTTTTGCGCCTATTGTCAGAACGGAACGCAGAAGGAAGCTCCCCGTTAACTGCCGTGCTGGTAACGCACGAGGTTCAGGAAGCGGTCTATCTTTCCGACGAGGTGATTATTTTTTCCCCGAGTCCTGGAAGCATACGGAACCGCATCCTCATCGATATCAAACGTCCTCGGGCGCGGACCGATCCGGCGTTACTCGAAATTCAGGATCGGATTTTTGCCATGTTCCAGTACGATATCAATCAGGAAGCAGAGTATTCTATATAAGTAGGAATTAGGAATTAAAAGTGAGGAATGAGGAGATAGTATGAGTGAGAAAAATTTATACGCCGAAAGCCGCGGGCATATTTACAACGGCATCACCGAAGCGAGGGGCAACACGCCGCTGGTGCGTCTTTCAAAACTGGGTCGGGAAATCAGCAACTTGCCGTCAGGCAAAAATTTAAGCGCAACTATACTTGCCAAGCTGGAATCGTTTAACCCTCTGAACAGCGTCAAGTGCCGCATCGGAGCCGCCATGATCGACGCCGCGGAACGCGACGGCAAACTGAAAGAAGGCGGCATTGTGATTGAGCCGACCAGCGGCAACACGGGTATCGCTCTTGCCTTTGCCTGCGCCGCGAAAGGCTACAAGCTCATCCTCACCATGCCCGAAACCATGTCGGTCGAGAGGCGAAAGCTCGCGCAAATGCTCGGCGCGGACGTGGTGCTGACCTCGGGCAAGGACGGNATGAAGGGGGCGGTACAAAANGCGGAAGAACTTGCCGCCCAGACNAGGAANAGCTTTATTCCAATGCAGTTTGAAAACCCGGCCAATCCGGAAGTGCACCGCCGCACCACCGCCGAAGAGATATGGACAGACACAAAGGGAGAGGTTGACATCTTTGTCGCCGGCGTCGGCACGGGCGGCACGATTACCGGCGTGGGCGAAGTGTTAAAGTCGCGCAAGCCCTCCGTCAAAATAATCGCCGTGGAGCCCGACGCGTCACCTGTGCTTTCAGGCGGCTTCGCCGGTCCCCACCGCATTCAGGGCATTGGCGCGGGCTTCATTCCCAAAGTGCTGAACCGTTCGATCATCGACGAAATTGTCAGGGTGACCAACGAAGACGCGATTATCACGGCGCGCAAGGTTGCCCGCGTCGAAGGCATACTCGTCGGCATTTCCGCCGGAGCCGCCGCGTGGGCCGCCCTGCAGCTCGCCGGCCGTGAAGAGAACGCCGGGAAGAACATCGTTGTGGTGTTTCCCGATTCGGGGGAGCGCTATCTTTCGACTCAGCTTTCTGATTTGGAGAATTGACTTGTCACAAAATATTTTTTCAAGAAATTTACCACGAACCACACGAACAAATATAAGATGTCGAACCAAGAGTTCGTGTCGTACCGAAGGTACGCGTTTGTGTTGTTCGTGGTTAATTATTGCAACGATGGCGGTATTGGCGCTTGCCGCCTGCACGACAAAGCAGGCGCTGGAAGATGCGCCCATCATCACTTCAGCAAGTCATCAGCATACCCTGTATAACGGCAGGGGGCAGCCTATCGAGGCCATAGCTTCAAGAGAAGGAGCGCCGCTTCCGGTTATCACTTACTTCCGCAGTGAAGAAGATCTCCATGCCGACATAGACGGTTCATCCGAGCCGCCCGCCGAAGTGGGCGACTACTATGTACGCATAAGGCGGCCAGCCGGCAATGGCTACAGGGCAGGTAATGACATTACCGTGGAATATCATATTCAGAAAGCCCTTGTAACCATAAGCGCCGAGGCAAGGCAGGAATTTGCCTATGACGGAAATCCCAGGGCGGTTGTTTTTTACGTCGATAAAAATGTTGAACCTGGTGTTGAGTATTATCACTCCGCGTCGACCATACAGAGGGGAACCTCGCCCGGCGAAGTGACCGGGCTCGGTGTAGGGTCGCAGGGTTTCCCTATTGGCGGACCTCCCACTGAGCGCGGCGTTTACCTGGCGGTCATTTCCTGGGGCGGGGACGCGCGTTACATGGGCGCTTCAAAAGAAGTGGAGCTGGTGATCAGGTAAAAAATCAGCGCCGCCGGAGTTGCGGAATTCTTCCCGTGCGTTTACAATTAGATATCTTTGAGGAGACGCCATGCAAACAAGGACCATCCGCGTAGGTGGTATGACGTGTGTAAACTGCCAAACCCGTATTAAGAAGCAACTGAAAAGCCTCGCGGGTATCAAGGCCGCCCTGGTTGATTACACCGCCGGTACGGCGGAGGTATCATACGATGAAATGGTAATTGATCTTGCCGCGATCAAAGGTGCGATAGAAAGCCTGGGTTACACAACGCCTAAAGAAAGCCGGGGCGTAAAGATCGCACTGGAAATAATAGGGGTATTGGCGATTATCCTTGCCCTGGCATTTCTGTTACGGGCGTTCAGCACCTCAAGCGTTGCCGCTTCGTTTCCCCTTGCCGAAGCGGGCATGGGCTACGGGATGTTGCTCGTCATCGGGCTGTTGACCTCGGTTCACTGTATCGCCATGTGCGGCGGCATAAATCTTTCGCAAAGTCTATCTGGCAACACTCCCCAGTCCCCTCCTCCTTCCTCCTTCCTCACTCCTAATTCCTTCCTTCCCAGTATTCTATATAATATCGGGCGGATTGTCTCCTATACGGTCGTCGGCATTGCGGTCGGCGCGCTCGGCTCGGTGATTGTCATCTCCGACCTGTTCCGGAATATTGTGCTTTTGCTCGCGGGCCTTCTCATGGTGATCATGGGGATCAACATGCTGGGGCTGTTCCCAGGCCTGAGGCGTCTCACTCCGCATCTGCCGCAATTTCTGACGAAAAAAATCGACGGGCAAAGGGCCGGGCGCGGGCCGCTTGTCATCGGCTTTTTGAACGGCTTTATGCCCTGCGGCCCCCTCCAGGCGATGCAGCTATACGCCCTTTCAACCGGAAATCCAATCAGGGGCGGCATTTCCATGTTCCTTTTTTGCGCCGGCACCATTCCCCTGATGTTCGCGCTGGGCGCCGCGGGCGGCATATTGAGCGGCGTAAAGGGCAGGGTGTTTTCGCGGAGGGCAATGCAGGCAGGGGCGATTTTCGTCGCGGCGATGGGCGTCGTCATGTTCACCAACGGTTTGAGCGGGGCGGGATTAGCGGGCCCGCTTAACCGGGCGGCTTCCGCCGCTCCCGCACAAACACGGGCGGAAGACGGCGTGAGGAATTACGTTATGCGAAACGAAGTGCAGGTGATCAATTCGACCCTGCTGCCCGGCCGCTACCCCGCGATTACGGTTCAGCAGGGCATTCCGGTACGCTGGATAATCAACGCGCCGGAGGAATACATCACCGGATGCAATTACCGGTTTGTCATCCGCGAATACGGAATCCAGCATACCTTCCGGCCGGGCGAAAACGTGATCGAGTTCATGCCCGTAAAAGCCGGAACATTCACCTATACATGCTGGATGTCCATGATACGTAGTACCATTACCGTGGTCGCGCAGGGGGGGAACACCTAATGCAAACTGAAACTTTATCCATAGGCGGGATGACCTGCGCCGCCTGTTCCAGCAGGGTCGAAAGGGCAATCCGCAAACTTGACGGCATTGAAAGCGCCGTGGTAAATCTCGCCACCGAAAAGGCGACGGTGGTCTACGACCCGCGCTCTGTGCGGCTTTCCTCCATTAAAGAAGCTGTTGAAAAGGCGGGGTATACAGCCCTTGAGCCGCCCAAAACCGGCGCTGTTGACGAGGACAAGCTCCGCAAAGAGAAAGAGATAAAAACACTGAGGACAAAATTTATCATCGCCGCTTCGCTGGCCCTTCCCCTGCTGTATATCGCGATGGCTCCCATGATTCCGTGGGTGAAGCTTCCTTTTCCGGCGGCGTTGACCCCGATGCGCTTTCCCCTCCTTTACGCGCTCACGCAGCTCGCCCTTGTCATTCCAATTGTCATAGTTGGCTATAAGTTTTACACGGTGGGTTTCAAAAACCTCTTGCGCGGCAGCCCCAACATGGATTCGCTTATCGCAGTCGGGACCTCGGCGGCGTTCGTGTACAGCCTGTACAGCATGTGGCGGATCATCGGGGGGAACCACATGGCGGTTGACGCTTTGTACTTCGAGACCGCCGGCGTGATCATCGCCCTCATCCTCCTGGGCAAGACCCTGGAGGCTGTCTCCAAAGGCCGCACCAGCGAGGCGATAAAAAAACTCATGGGGCTTGCCCCCAAAACGGCAATCGTTATTACCGGTGACGATGAAAAGGAAATCCCGATTGAAGAGGTGGTACCGGGTGACATCATCGTGGTGAAGCCCGGCGGGAAAATCCCCGTTGACGGCACGGTAACCGAGGGGCACAGCTCCGTAGACGAATCCATGCTCACCGGGGAGAGCATGCCGGTGGACAAAAAGCCCGGTGACAAAGTTTTCGGCGCGACCATTAACGCAAACGGCGTTATACGCTTTAAGGCGGAAAAGGTCGGCGATGAAACCGCGCTTGCGCAGATCATCAAGCTGGTGGAGGACGCCCAGAGTTCAAAGGCGCCGATAGCGAAAATAGCGGATGTTGTCTGCGGCTATTTCGTTCCCATCGTGTGCCTCATCGCGCTTGCCGCCGGCGTCGTGTGGTTTATCGCGATCTCCGCCGGTATCGCGGCCCTGCCCGCCGGAAAAACCCAATTGGAATTTGCCCTAACGGTCTTTATCTCGGTGCTTGTCATTGCCTGTCCCTGCGCCCTGGGCCTCGCCACGCCAACGGCGATAATGGTGGGAACCGGCAAGGGCGCGGAGAACGGTATTTTGATCAAGGGCGGAGAGGCGCTGGAAACCGCCCACAAGATCCAAACGATTGTATTTGACAAGACCGGAACGCTCACCGAAGGAAAGCCTGAAGTTACGGACATCGTAACAAGGGAAGGAGGAAGGAGGAAGGAGGAAAGAGGAAAGAGGAAGGAGGAAGGAGAAGAGAGAGAAGATGAAAACTTTTTGCTACAAGTTGTTGCCGCCGCCGAGAAAAACTCCGAGCACCCGCTAGCCGCCGCCATAGTTCTTGAGGCGGAGAAGCGCGGCATTGCCCTGCCTGACGTAACGGATTTTACCGCCATACCGGGAAGGGGTATTGAGGCGAAGCTTAAAAACTGGGGATCGGAGAAGAGGGACTGGGGTGTGGGAACCGGCGACTGGGGACTGGGGACAGGCGATTGGGGACTGGGAACCGGTGAGCAGGAAGGGTTTTCGATCGCGGATCCACGCTCACCGATCCCCATTCTCATCGGGAACCGCAAACTAATGGACGAGCGCGGCGTCTCTTTCGTGGAACTGGAACAGGTATCCGACAGGCTGGCGGTGGAAGGGAAAACGCCGATGTATGTCAGCCTTGACGGCAATCCGTCCGGGATTGTCGCGGTGGCTGACGTGCTGAAATCTTCCAGCAAGGCGGCCATAGAGCGCCTCCACAAAATGGGGATCGAGGTCGCCATGATCACCGGCGACAACCAAAAGACCGCCGCCGCCATAGCGAAGCAGGCGGGTATTGACAAGGTGCTCGCCGAGGTGCTGCCGCAAGACAAGTCCGCCGAGGTGAAAAAACTACAGGAAGCAAATAATAATATGCCTGGAGAAAAGCATAAGCTTTTCTCCGGAGCTACAAACCGCTATCGGAGGTTTGTAGCAATGGTCGGCGACGGCATCAACGACGCCCCCGCGCTTGCCCAGGCGGACGTCGGTATCGCCATCGGCAGCGGCACGGATGTCGCGATGGAAAGCGCGGACATCGTTTTGATGAGAAGCGATCCGGCGGACGTGGCGACGGCCATCAACCTGAGCCATCGGACGATACGCAACATCAAGCAGAACCTCTTCTGGGCGTTCGGCTACAACGTGCTGGGCATCCCGATCGCCGCCGGCGTCCTGTACGCGTTTGGCGGGCCCCTCCTCAACCCCATCTTCGCCGCCGCCGCCATGAGCCTCAGCTCCGTGTCGGTTTTGTCGAACGCCCTGAGGCTCAAGAGGTTTAAGCCATAATAGGGGAGTAGGGGAGTAGTGGAGTAGGGAAAAAAAAATTTACCACGAAACACACGAACAATAGGATTGCAAGAGGAAATCGGGGGAGCAATGCGGGGGATTGATCAAGCGGTAAAAATATGTAAAAATAGTTAATCACTTTTTCAGGAGAGACCTGATGACCGATACCGAGGAAATACAAAGATCTGCCCAGTCCATTCAAAAAAAGTTTGACGAATTTTTACTCCTAAAAGGCTTCCCACCAGAAACTGAAAGACATGTCTCATTTTACGCCCTCGTTGATATAATTATCGGGTAGACAAACGAAAGGCATATTACTACTGCTTCCACGGCATGGAAATAAACGAGTGTAAAGAAGCCGCATTATATACCTACTGGATAATCAAGCTAAGGCCGTTCTCCATAACCGACAAAAAATACCAAAACAACTCCAATACCAGCACTATAAATGAGACATTCGCTATTTTCCTTATCGGCCTTGTCCTTGAGCGTACAGGTAGAATAAAAATAACAAAAGAAACAAAAACCTCATACAGCGATTTTTTAGAGTACTCTTTCCATTTTCGCAGTTTTACCATCGACTCGTTTGTCGTACTAATTGAATCAATCTCAACTGAAACTTTGGAGAAAGCATACCCCAATCTTTTTGACAAACCGCAGGCAGAAGAAAAATGAAATTCTATAACGTGTTCTCAAAAAAACAACAACTCAATGAAGAAGAAGTAACATCAGCTTATTACACAAAAGATATTTTATGCGTTGATTGCTTTCATCTTAGTATGCCTTGTCTTAATCCTGATGTTTGGGTATAAGGAATACTAACCGCTTTTTCCGATTGGCAAAAATATAGAGCCTAACGCAACATTTATGCGTACACCATTTCGAGCTTCGCGCCTTTTCTATCTCCTAATTGCCTCCAGATACCCCGAAAAAAGCCATCCACTCTTGTCATCGGCAGTTTTTACCTTCGCCCATCTTGCGGTGATACCGTTCCAATCGGCGTAAGGGCCATATTCCAGAACTTGAACCGGATCACCTTTCTTAAGGCTTGCTATAATCCGTGAACCGCCGTCCTGTTCGGTAAAAACGTTAAGGTCCGCTGTTAATTGGTGAGACGCGGCGGAAAAAACATTTTTTTGTTCCGGTGCTTCAGCTTGAGTATAAACAGGAATCTCCACTTTTCCCATCAAGGAAGGGATTCCTCTCCTCGTAGCTTTGGCAAAATCGTCAACCTCTTTCAACCTATTTACGATTGTATTGTTTATACTAAAAATACATACCATCACGCCATTCGTTGTGCTACTTGATGTACTGTACTCGTAAACATTCTTATAGGAAACAAGGTTACGACTCGCATCTATAATTGATATTGGCTCGTTCACTCTATTTACACTTAGGGGGAATGTAAATTCCGGCATATCAAAAAAATCTGGTCGAATATTAAAGTATGCATTGTAGGCTTCAATATGAGTTTGAGCGCCTATCAGTCTGCCTGTAGCGCTGTCGTAAATAAGCTGCGTTAGTATGCCTAATAAAGCAATTCCGCCAAATCTGTCGCGCATACTACCGTTTTTCAAAAAGCTGATAATTTTGACACTGCCGATGGCATTATCGCCGATAGAAAGATTACCTTCCTGAAAGTTCAAGGTATAGTTTCGCGTAAAATCATTTAGCCAGGACAAATCCTCTCCCTGTCTGGCTTCTTCCGCGCTCTTATGGCCTCTGTACCACTGGTTAAAGATTATATTGTAGTCTGCGTCATAGGTATTTGTTCCGACAGTAAATACTCTTGAGTTTACCCGTACCTGGTTTGAATTCAGGTTTTGTCCAAACAATGGGAAACAGAACAAGCTTATAGTAACGGCAAAAAGAAACTTTCTCATACAGTCCTCTTTATTTTAACTATTGATTGAACACGTCGTGCCCAACGCCGTCACCTGCGATATTACGGGTTATTATTCCGCTTGAGGCTGTGTATGTGGCCCCGCTTTCTAAATATAAGCCGCCACCTACAAATTCAGCCTCATTGCCGGTTATGCTACCACCTGATATAGTAAGAGAGTGTCTATTTGTAACAAAGATGCCAGCTCCGTAATCCGCTTTATTTTTTGTTATAACGCCTCCTGTTATATCAGTTGTAGGAGGAGAATAATATACATCATGGCGGATATAAATCCCACCACCTCTTTCCGCTTGATTGCCGGATATTTCTCCGCCGGTAATCTTTGCGTTAGTACAATACACGCCACCTCCATTTTTGCTCGCAGTGTTATTTATAATTCTGCCTCCGTTCATGACAAAATTTTGGGCATAGACGCCACCACCATCTCCAGCTGCTGTTGTATTATTGCTGATTTCGGCATTTCCGGATATTACAACGGTTCCAGTCGGAATACCTGATTCACAATTAACCCCTCTATTTTGGTTATAACTGATCTTCGCGTTGCCTGACATGGTCAATGAAAAATCAGAATTACCACTCCTAATGCCTGTCTGATTATTAGTTATGCTGGAATCGTCTATCATAATAAGATATACTTCGACAAGGTAATTTTGCTCAACCCCGTTATGACATCCTGTAATTAAAGCATTGTCTGTCATCACCAGTTGTTCCCTTCTCAAAGAAACTCCTACTGAACAATTCTGTATCACGGCATTTCTGCCAAGCGTTACTTTTCCTTCGCAGTAAATTCCACTGCCACTCGGATTTTCTATCGTCACATATGTGAACTTGACAACTATACCTTCGTTTATGTATACCCTTCCGTTTATTTTTGCTTTCTCGGTTTCGTTCGCGTCAGGCTTTCCGGTAATTGTGATCTCATTAGATCCGGTTCCCTCTATACGGAATTCATCAACTGAACCAATAATGGTAATGGTTTTGACAACTCCCATTCTTGCCGATTCTATTGCTTTTTGCATTGTTTTAAAGGGAGTTTCCTCCCTCCTTCCATTGTTCGCGTCATTGCCTGTGGCCGCGTTTACATAATACGTCTGCTGAATAGTTGTCTGCGCGACAAGACCGGGGGCCGTAAACAAACCCAGTAACACCATGGCTATAAAGCCAAAACACTTATCTTTTTTCATCTCTTACTCCTTTTTGTACGTTATATTGTCACTTATTATACAAAACACCAATTCACTGCTTTTGATCTCTTAAAAACGTTAAAACCATTTTCTCGCCTTACTTAGTCCATAATGAATTACCGGCACTAAGAGTATTCGAGTTCACAATAGTAAAAGTTTCCCCGCCGCTCAATGTTACCGTGTCTCCTGATACTGTATATGTACCAGTACGAACAGCGCCAGCATATCCCGTTCCGTAGACATAAGTACCATTGGTGTTAAAGGTATAATAAAGACGCTCACTGGAACTACCGAGTCTCAAAATAGTTGAGAATGTACCTGAAAGCATTGTGGGAGTCCGGGACGATTGGAACGAAGTCGCTGTCCCGCTTGCTTCCCTGCCGGTTCTCCTTTCATATACAATTTTATCACCGTCACTATAAATAATGGTAAGCATGTTATCCTGTACTTTATAATTGAAATAAAATACATCATCATCTTCAATAACAGTTAATTGTTCACCACTACTGCTAATCCAATTACCACTATTACCATTATCGCGCCTAATAACCGTTCCATCAGACATGAATACAATTACACTTGATTTCCCAAAAAACCATACGACATCTCCTGTCCAGTATTCCCATTGTCCAACAAGTGAATTGATTTTTTTTGAAAAGGCAACCATCAATAGAACTACCACCAGTACCACCGCGAGGCCGCAAGCGATGTAATTGGTGAGGGGGAGTAGCTTGTCCAATATCGGTAACTTCGCGCGGGTTTCTGCAGGAATTTTTTTCTCCAACATTCCCCTCAAAGCCAGACCTTTAATTTTCTCATTCACCTTGTCCTTGCCGGCGTTGAGAGTCTCCTTCGCCTTGTCTTTTACTTCGTCACTTTTTCGTTAAAATTATCACTCATTATAATTCTCCTTTCCATAACCTTCCTGTAATAAAGGATGAATAGAGTCCCAATAACGACCATAGAAGCACATTCAATGATTATTATATGTACAGGCGGCTTAGTTAATATTGTTCCAATATAATACCACTCCCTATCAAATAAATTACTAAAATACTTTCTAAAAATACCTCCAGCACCTGATACACCCCAACTCATTACACCATTTAACCGTTGATTTATATTATTTTCATAATAAATCGTTGAGAATATAAGGTGGTTAATTATTAAATTAAAAAAGATAATGATTGAATTAATCACCACAATTTTTTTGAATGAAATATTGGTTTTAAGTTTCATGATATGGAAGCATAACCCGGTTACCAGCCCAAATAGAGCATACATGAAGAAGAAGTAGACTGACTCATCAGCAAACAATTCAAAATTATCTAAACCAACATACACCCTCCCTCGAAAAAAGCCAATCTTAAATATCAGAGTTAAAATTGTCTCGAAAAAACCGGCAATCAGACCGGCAATAGGCCCTAGAATCAACGCGATAAAGCCTACGGTAGCGTTCGCGATTCCATTGTAAAAGGCCAATAAACGGTAATAATAAGGATAAGTCTCTGCATTTATTAATGGTCTATAGGGTAAACCCGCCAAAAAACCGGAGAATAAAATAAGCAGTATGAGGCTGCATATTATATACTTATACGGCTTATTAATCGAAAAGAAATATTTCTCAAACCCATTCATTAAATTCTTATCCATTTTTGGACTCCTTAATATACAAAGTTAATAACATTAGCTAGTATTGTAATAAAATTTAGCCATTGTCCCTTTTATGTACCAGGTATTTTCGCATTCATACTATGTCGTCTTCTTGGCAAGTATAAGCTGCTTGAATTCAGTGATTCTCTGCTGGATATCTGAGTCTTCTATACCGTAAGGTATTTTCTCCGTGTCACCACCGGATACTTTTATAATAAAGACATGGCTACCGTAATTTGCCGTTTCCGTGTTTATGGAAACAATATCGCGATAAAAATATTCCTTTGATGATTCTTTGACTTCAGGATTAATCAACGAAAATTGCTGTATATAAATAAAGACTTCATCTTCAGTGAAGAGAAAAGTTGTAAAATCAAAATAAGATGAACGTGTCCTGCCATTTTTTCCCTTTTTGATCTTAATTTCGGGAGTTGAAGTACCTTCAATAGCACTAACGGCAGCATCCGCAAGTTGGCCGATATTCATATTACCAATATCCTGGACGATATTTTTTTGATGTCCATACCCAGCCAATCTGATAAATATCTACCTAGAATCAACACATTGCCCTTCAAGCTTTCTTCGCTAAGGCCGTGCTTGTTTAGAGCTATATCTTTGAGCCCGTTTATCTTGGCCTGCACCTGCCGATAAATTTCCGAGTCTGACGACATTCCCATGATCATAAGAAAATACAACCCAATGGTAGCCGCCAGGATTACCACCCCAGGGACTATACCTACAGAGCCAATGACAATAATCCCAATGATGATACCGATAACAAACAATTTAACATTAACCTTCTTAAAGTACTTCTGGTTTTGTTCGTAATTCATAAAAATCCTCCTTTTTGGTTAAAAACCAGGTAACAAGGGTAAACACATGACTAATCATGGCCTCCAATAGGTAGTTTTGAACAAAATGGTGTCTGGCTCCCGGCCTCTTGCCTAAGTCAAACTGAAAAAAGGATACCCCCCTTATTCACAGTTTCTTTTAGTTTAAAAAAGCCTGAAATTCATAATACAGAAACTATAAGAAACTTGTCAATAGGCCCTGACCAAGTAAAATGAGTACATGACATGACAAGTATTAGGGGACTTTTATCTTTTAATATCAAGAAAAGACGGCAAATTTTGGGCATTTCTCAGGTGAATCTGGCTGAAAAAGTCGGAACTTCTACCCAATATATAGGGCAAATCGAACAAAACAAGAAATTTCCTTCCCCTGAAATGCTGGAACGCATAGCAGAAGCACTGGAAGTCGATAGTCCTCAATTATTCTCTATGGAGACTTACTCACAAACCGCAATTCAGCAGTTTAAGGAGAATTTAAAGGTAAATTTAGAAAAAGCCGTTGACGATTTTATAGAAAAGGGTCTTACTGAGGTTGAAATTCTTGGGGTAAATGTTTTTTTTGGGGGGAAAAAGGAGTAAAATCCCTGCGTCCAGGAAGACACGGAGAGAGCAAACGGGAGTTAAAATATTATTTAGCAATGAAATTTAGGAATTTATGTCATACAAGGCAGTAAAGGGCTGGCCGGACGCGTTCTTCAGCTCGGGGTTCGGGTAGACTAGCGCCTCGATCTCCTCTTTCATCATCTTCTTGGCCATGAGCCTCAGCTCCGTGTCGGTTTTGTCGAACGCCCTGCGGCTCAAGCGCTTTAGGCCGTGATAGGGGAGTAGGGGGGTTCACAGGTGTAACTCTTGCAATCCCCCAACCCATGCTATATAATTATATGAAGGAAGACCATATTTTCTTAAAACCCGTCCGGTTGCCATATATGGGCCGAAACCGGCTTTTTTTTATTTTACAGCGCGGTGAGGCCGCGAAGGAGTTATCATGAAAAGCTTATTAAAATCAATCAAAGTTGGTTCTTGCGTGTGTTTTATTATTATCATTGCGCTTGCTTCCTTTACAGGCTGCCCATCAACACCGCCTCCTGTACCGAATCCGCTGCCGGAGCCGCCGGAGCCGCCGAACCCGCCACCGGCGGTCGAGTATTTACAAACTGTTTTGGTACCTTTCACCGACCAAATTATTGAGGAGTTTGGCGGCATAGAGGAAATGCACAAATTCGATTACTACCCTTCCAGTGCAATTATCCTGACCCTTAATTTGGGACAAAGCGGAACAAGGACGATTGAAGGCGGCATAGGGATACGGAATAACACTGTTGCCCATGATACCATCCTGATTAGATCGCTTGATAAGGGATCATTGCGAAAAAACCCACCCGCCGCATCGCTGGGGTATAAACTCAATATTGACTTTAAGAACAGCGAAGGAACCCATACAATTCCCTTTGGCAGACAAGGCGCGTCAAACGAGAGGTATGGAATAATCTATGATGATCCCGCAAAAACGAGAATTGTGATCGGCGGCTTCTTTTACACTGTCACTGTAATTGGTGATGAACCGCCTTATTTGATGGTAGGGATACGGGAAAAAGTCGACGCAAGCGGTATCAGGTGACTTGCGTAACACGGCCCCGCATAGCGTCTGGCAGGCAAGAAACCCCTATTCCCTTATGCTGTCCCTCTTTATCTTCTTCGTCGTGGTCATCTCCATGGGCTTGTCCAGGATTGTCACCTTGATGATCTTCTGGTAGGGCTGGAGCCGCTGGTTGACCTCGGAGACGATCTTCTCGATGCGGGTCTTATTCTCTTCGGCGGTGAAGGGCTGGCCGGATGGGTTTTTCAGCTCGGGGTTCGGGTAGACCAGGGCCTCAATCTCCTCTTTCATCATCTTCTTGTCCGCCACAAAACCGCGAATCAGGATCTGATCGATCTCCTCGAAGAGCTGGAACTCGTTTTCGATTTCCTCGGGGTATACGTTTTTGCCGCCCTCAGTGACGATCATGTTGGTCGCGCGGCCGGTCAGGTAGAGGTAATTCTCGCTGTCCAGGTAGCCCTTGTCGCCGGTCTTGAGGTAGCCGTCGGGGGTGAAGGACGCGGCGGTCTCCTCGGGCATCTCGAAGTAACCCTTCATCACCACGGGGCCCTTGACGATGACCTCGCCGATGCCGCGCTCGTCCGGGTCGAGGATCTTCATATCGACTTGCGGGATAATCACGCCGACGCTGGTTTCCTTATAATGCTCGATGGGGTTCAGGTTGATGATGGGGCTGGTTTCGGTGAGGCCGTAGCCCTGCACGAAGTCGATGCCCAACTGGTTGAACTTGCGGAAGACCGAGGGCGCGAGGGGGCCGCCTCCGCAGATGCAGGTTCTGAGGGTGGCCAGCGACGCCTTGTCGAGGACCGCGTGGAAGAGTTTCTTGCCGGGGTTCACGCCGAAGGTTTTTTTGATGAAGCCGGAGACGCCCATGAGGAAGAAGAGGATGCCCGACACGAACGGGCCTTTGGCCTTTATGCCTTTGAGTATGCCGTTGAGAAGTTTGTTGAACAGCATGGGCACCCCCAGGAGCATGGTGACCTTGCCCTCTTTGAGTTCCTTTAGCATGATCGCGCTGACCATCTTTTTGCCGAAGATGAGTTCGGCGCCCTGGCTGATGGTCTCGATAAAGACGGCGAGCATGGTGTAGGCGTGATGAATCGGCAGAATGGCGTAGAACACATCGCTGTGGTAAACGGGAAAGGGCGCGCCCTGCGCCAGGTAGCAGTCGGAGACGAGGTTCTGGTGCGTCAGCATGACGCCTTTGGGCGTGCCCGTCGTCCCGGACGTGAAGAG
>JGI24698J34947_10000656_pt1 | contig 16792 bp, 11 predicted proteins | sample TergutMp193P3_FD_34947 | JGI IMG/M metagenome (IMG submission 34947) | reverse complement strand
CCCGCCGCTAAATTCGGGAAGACCATGACGTTCACCTTGCCCCTGATGGGGCTGCCCGGCGCTTTCTTGTCGGTCACCGAGGGAATGAGCGCGGTATCGGCCTGGACTTCACCGTCGATGATGAGCGATGGTTCCCTCGCCTTTACCAGCGCCAGCGCCTCCCGCACCTTCACGACGCTGGGGTGGTCGCCGCCTGAGCCCTTGGTCGAGAAGGAGAGCAGGGCGACCACCGGCTCGGCATCAAGGAAGTCGCGGCAGGAATGGGCGGCGGAAATTGCGATGTCCGCGAGCTGCTCCGCCGTCGGGTCGGGCACCACCGCGCAATCCGCGAAGATGAAACATCCGTCTACGCCCCAGGACTTGTCGTCGGTTATGACGATGAAATGCGAGGAAACGGTCTTCATGCCCGGCTTCGTCCCAATGATGGCGAGCCCGGCCCGCAGCACGTCCGCGGTGGCGTTGTCCGCACCGGCTACCATCCCGTCGGTGTCGCCCAGATGCACCATCATCGCGCCCCAGCGCAGGGGGCCGGTGATGTCCTTCTTCGCCTGCTCCAGCGTCATGCCCTTGTGCTTCCGCAGTTCGTAAAGCTCATTGGCGTACTTTTCGACAAGCGGAGAGCCGAGCGGGTCAAGGATCGCCACGGCGCTGAGGTCCGCGCCCTCTTTGGCGGCGACGGCCTTCACCTCCGCCTCTTTCCCCAGCAGGGTCACAGAAGCGGCAAACCCCTCTTTCACGACGCCGGCCGCCGCCTTTACCGTCCGCATCTCCGTCCCCTCGGGCAGAACCAGTCTTTTATTATTTAATTTGGCTTTCGCCTTCATGTTTTTGATTATATCCATTTTTTCTCCTTCTATAAGAGTATAGCATCAGAAGGGGAATAGGGGAATAAGGGAGTAGGGGAGATTTCCCCCGTTCCTTATGTTCGTGTTGGTTCGTGGTAAAAATAGTGATATACTCTAAAAATGGGAAAAAGGGTGATTATCGCCAGAAGAACAATTTTCCTTTTCATTCTTCTCTTGTTTGTGTTCGCGTCGTGCGGCTTCGGCGTAAGCGACGGCGGGGAAGGCGCGCCCGTGGATGATATTATCGTCCCGGGAAACGGCCTTGCGGAGAAATTGACATGGCTGCGGGCGAACGCACAAAGCGGCGGCGGCTATATCATCGAGATAAGTCGCGATGAGCGCGTCTATCAGACGCTTCTCTATTTCCTCAACAGAATTAATATCACCATAACGATAAAGGGTGTTGGCGCGAACCGCACCATCGAACTTTTATACTGGGGCAATTTGTTTTATGTGTTTCCGGGCGTTACCCTGATTCTGGAAGAGAACATTACCCTCAAGGGTTACGGCGAAAATATTTACCCGCTGATTTATATCGCGCCGGGCGGGTTGTTCAGAATGAACAGTGGGTCGACCATCACCGGCAATATTTCCAGAGTCACCGGCGCGGTGTATGTGGACGGAGGGACTTTTATCATGAACGGCGGCGCCATTAGGGGCAATAATGGCGGCAGCATTTGCGGCAGCGCCGTGACTGTGGCAGGCGGGAGTTTTATCATGAACGGCGGAACAATCTCCGGCAACAGCGGCGCGGTTTCAGGCGGCGGTGTCGGCGGCACTGTGACTATGTTAGGCGGAAGTTTTGTCATGAACGGCGGGACCATTGGGGACAACACCGCAAGGGGCGGAGGCGCCGTGATGGTTAACAGGGGAACCTTTGCCATGAACGGCGGAACCATTAGGGGCAATACCGCCGCCGTCAATGGAGGCGCCGTGCTTATCGGCGTCGACGGCGCCTTCACCATGAACGGCGGAACAATCTCCGGCAATACCGCGGGAGAGTATGGCGGCGGGGTATCTGTGGGCGTTAACGGCAATTTTTTCATGAACGGCGGAACAATCTCAAATAACACCGCCGCCGCCTACGGCTGGGGTGTGTTTGTGAGCGGCACCTTTACCAAGAACGGCGGAACCATCTCAGGCTATGCCGGCGATGCGCCTAACGCTGGCGCTTCGGCGTCAAGCGAGTTGGGCCTTGCCGTCTACGCTTACAGCAACAGCGGGGTCAGAAAACGCAGGGAAACCACCGCCGGCCCGGAGGCGGATCTGTCTTACTCAGGGAGAAACGGCGAATGGAGCGGGGAGTGGGAGTATTAAGGGATAAGGGGACATAAGACAAAAAATCATGCTATGATATAAAAGAGAACTAATGATGAGCGTAGGGAAAAGTATACCCAGGGTGGACGCCTGGGAGAAAGTTTCGGGCAGGGCAAAGTACACAGCCGATCTGGTTCCGGCTAACGCGCTCGTCGGGAAGGTGCTTCATTCCACCGTCGCCAACGGCCTTGTGACTAAAATCGACGCATCGGAGGCGGAGAAAATGCCCGGCGTGGAGAAGGTCATCACCTGCTTCGACGTACCTGATTTTCCCTATCCCACCGCGGGCCACCCCTGGTCAACCGACCCCGCGCACTGGGATCCGATGGACAGGCGGCTCCTCAACACTCGCGTGCGGCTCTACGGGGACGACATAGCCGCCGTGGTGGCGGTCGACGAGGTCACGGCGGCGAGGGCGTTGGCGGCGATAAAAGTCGAGTACGAGGAATACCCGGTGATTCTCAGTCCCGAGGAGGCGATGAAGGAGGGCGCGCCGCTGCTCCACGAAGAGTGCCCCCGCAACGTCCTCAAGACAACCGGTGTTGTTGACGGGGACTTTGACGAGGCGATAAAAGAGGAGGGGCTGCTTTGTTTTGAGGGGGTGTTCGAGACGCCGACCGTCCAGCACTGCCACCTCGAGACCGTGGTGTCCTTCGCGTACATGGAAAACGACCGCGTCGTGGTGGTGTCTTCCACGCAGATTCCGCACATCATCCGGCGCATCGTGGCGCAGGCCCTGGGGCTTCCCTGGGGCAAGGTGAGGATAATCAAGCCCTACATCGGAGGGGGCTTCGGCAACAAGCAGGACGCCCTCTACGAGCCGCTCAACGCGCTCTTGACGCAGGCCGTGGGGGGCCGCCCGGTGGTGCTGGAGCTTTCGCGGGAAGAGGTGTTCTTCGGCACGCGCGTCCGCCACGCCGAGAAGATACACCTGAAGAGCTGGGTGAGGCCTAACGGACGGCTTGTGGCAAGGAGTTATACCGCTTATTCCAATCAGGGCGCCTACGGTTCGCATGGCCACGGTATCGCCGCCAAGGGGACGAACGCCTTCCGCCAGCTCTACAACGACGAGAAGGCGCGCAAGACGGAGATTTTCACGGTTTACACCAACACCGCCGCATCAGGCGCTATGCGGGGTTACGGCACGCCGCAGGCGGTCTTCGCGATAGAGTCGCATATCGAGGACATTGCCCGAAGCCTCAAGATGGACCCGATAGAACTGCGCTTCCTCAACGTGATGCCCGTGGGCTTTGTCGATGGTTTCACGGGCAATGTGAACCGCTTCGACTCCTTCCGCGAGTGCGTGGAAAAGGGCAAGGACTACATCAAATGGGACGAGAAGCGCGCGCTTTACAAAAACCAGGGCGGCCCCGTGCGCCGGGGCGTGGGCTTGAGCCTCTTCTGGTACAATACCGCGGTGTGGCCCATCTCAATCGAGGTCTCCTCCTGCCGCATGGTCTTGAACCAGGACGGCAGCGTCCAGGTGCAGCTCGGCGAAACCGAAATCGGACAGGGAGCGGATACTGTCTTCACGCAGATGGCCGCCGATACCCTGGGCATTCCCTGGCAGAACGTGCATGTGGTAAGCACACAGGACACGGACATCACCCCCTTTGGCCTCGGCGCCTACGGCTCCCGCCAGACCTACGTCGGCGGCGCGGCTGTTCACAAGGCCGCGCTTTTACTGAAGGAAAAGATACTTGACGCGGCGCGTGAGTACCTTGAGCGCAAGAAAATTTCGCTTGACGTGAAGTCCAATGATGACCTTGATATTGGTGGCGGCATTCTTGCCGACGGCATTTTTGCCGATGGCAATCTGAATATTATCGACGGCAATATAGTGGTTGTTTCGCGTAACAACGAAAAACTCATGAGCCTTGAGGAACTGGCCATAGAGACCCTTTACTCCGCCGAGCACTCTCAGCACCTGACCGCCGAGACAACTGCACAGGTGAAGACTAACGCCTTCAGCCTTGGCTGCGCCTTCGCCGAGGTCGAGGTGGACATTCCTCTTGGGAAGGTGAAGCTCCTCAACATGGTGAACTGCCACGACTGCGGAACCCTCGTGAACCCGCTGGCCGCGGCAGGCCAGGTTCACGGGGGGATGAGCATGGCGATAGGCTTCGGTCTGTACGAGCAGTTCATCTACGATCCCAAAACCGGCGAACTCCTCAACGGCAATCTGCTGGATTACAAACTCCCCACGATTCTGGATCACCCGCGGCTTGAGGCGCGCTTCGTGGAAAACCCTGAGCCGACAAGCCCCTACGGAACAAAGGCCCTGGGCGAGCCTCCCACCGTGCCGGGGGCCGCGGCCATACGCAACGCGGTGTTACACGCCACCGGCGTCGCTCTCAATAAAATCCCCATGACGCCGCACCTCCTGTTCGAGGAATTCAGGGTCGCGGGCCTGCTGCGGGAGGGGCAATGTACGACATAGAAGCGTTATACGAAGCCGAAAGCCCCGCTCATGCCGTGGCGCTTCTGGGAGAACACCCCGAAGCCCGCGTCATCGCCGGCGGCAGCGACGTGCTGATAAAGATTCGCGACGGCAAGCTCGCGGGCTGTACGCTGGTGAGTATCCAGCGGCTGGAGGAATTGCGTGGGGTTGCGCTTGACGGCGAAGGCGGCCTGCGCATAGGCGCGGTTACAAGCGTCTCCCACATCGCCGCAGACCCTCTCATCAGAAAACACTTTGCCGTTTTGGGAGAAGCGGCGGAAACCATCGGCGGCCCGCAGTTGCGTAACATAGCCACAATCGGGGGCAACGTGTGCAACGGCGTCACCTCAGCGGACACCGCGTCTACCCTTATGGCGTTTGACGCGGTGATGGAGTACCTCGGACCGAACGGCAGACGCCTCGTCCCGATAAAAGAGCATTACACCGGCCCCGGAAGAACCGCGTTGGCACATGACGAAATCCTCTGCGCCATCGTCATTCCGAAGCAGAGCTACGAAAACTGTTTCGGCTGTTACATCAAATACGCCATGAGGGAAGCCCTGGACATTGCCACCCTGGGCTGCTCCGCTAACGTGCGGCTTTCAAAGGACAAGGCGCTTATTGAGCGCCTGCGCCTCGCTTACGGCGTGGCTGGTCCTGTTCCCCTGCGGGCCCCTTCCGCCGAAGCCGCCGCCTCAGGCCGTGCCGCAAGCGCGGAGACCGTAAACGCGGCGGCCCTGGCCGCTCTATCGGACTTACGGCCCCGCACAAGCTGGCGGGCCAGCGCGGAATTCCGGCTTCATCTTGCGGAAGAACTTGCACGCCGGGCGCTCAGGGAATCGATCTTGCGGGCGGGAATTGCGATAGCGGGAGGCGCGTTAAATGCAAACTAAACTCATACACTGCAAAATCAACGGCAGGGACACGGAAAAAGTGGTTGACATAAGGGCCTCACTTACTGATATGCTTAGGAACGGGCACGGCCTTACCAGTGTGAAGAAAGGCTGCGAGGTGGGCGAATGCGGGGCCTGCAACGTGATCATAGACGGCGAGTGCTTCAATTCCTGCATTTACCTCGCGGTCTGGGCCGACGGCAAGGAGATCACCACCACCGAGGGGCTTGTCAGCGCGGGCGGGGAACTCTCAAGTCTCCAGCAGGCCTTCATCGACGAGGGGGCTGTCCAGTGCGGCTTCTGCACGCCAGGTTTCTTGATGAGCGCCCGTGAGATTGTTTACTCGGGCAGGGCTTATTCCGACGAAGAACTGCGGAAGCTCCTTTCGGGTCATCTCTGCCGCTGTACCGGCTACGAAAACATCTTCAGGGCGGTACGGAAAATCACGGCTGGAAAAACGTCCGGCATTAAGGAGTAATTTATGAGAAAAATCAAGATGGCTTTTTATCTACTGTTCGTGTTATGCGTAGCGCTGACGCTTAACGTCTCCTGCGCGGGAAGCGCTGAAACCGCGGACGGCGAACCAGCCGTTTTTTACGGCGAAGTTGCGGCAAGTGGGAATAACGCGGCGGGGCAAGTGTCCAGTCAGGGGGAAGTGAAAGTGTTAGGTGACGTGGAAGGGAAAGAATGGATGCTTACGGAATTGAGGAGCGGCGGGAATACCGTGCGCATCGACAGGAGCAAACTCGGGGGCGCCGATACAAACGGGTCTTTCACGATCATCTTCCAGGAGGGCCGGGTGAGCGGCATCGGCTGGCCGAATCGCTACTTCGGTCCCTATACCTCAGGCGACGGAGACGCGCTCACCATCAGCGAGGCGCTTGCCAGCACCATGATGGCCGCGTTCATCGAGCTGGATGAGCTCAAAGAGCACGACTACTTTGTCTATCTCTCCAAAGTTACCCGCTGGGCTGTCCGGGACGGGAAACTCGAGCTCTACAGTACAAGCGACGGAAGGGAGACTGTCCTGGTTTATGAGCTGAGGTAAGGGCCAATACACCTCAGGCAAGAGGAAGATGTGATGTATCATTGTACTAAACCAGTATGAAAACTATTAGAATAAACGAAGCGCTGAAGTACTCTTCGCCGCACCCGGTTTCGGTGATCTGCGCCGTGACGCCTGCGGGGATTACGAACCTGACCCCCGTAGCGTGGTGGACCTATCTTGAGAGCGAGCCGGCAATGATAGGGTTCTCCATAGGCAAGGAGAACTATGCCTGGGAGCTTGTCACAAAAAACCGCAAGGCCGTGTTAAGCCTTCCGGGGGAGGCGATAGCAAAAGAGGTTCTTGAATGCGGCAATGTTTCAGGCAGGGATGTAAACAAGGCCGAAAAATTCGGCATTGAGCTTGTGGACGCGCCGGTGAAGTACCCTGTACACAGCAGACTGGTTTTTGTGTGCACCGTTGAAAATATGGTTGACGTCGGGGATTGCAGGTTTTTCATCTGCAAGGCCGGCGAAATTTTATTGAACGAAAACGAGCGCCATTTGTACGCCGCCCCTGGGTCTCCCGGCCTCGTGACGTTTCAGTAATTTGCGTATAACTTTTCTTTAGCGGCAATAGGACTCGGACCTATGACCGAACGGATATGAGCCGTTTGCTCTACCAACTGAGCTATGCCGCCGTTTTACTTAAATCAACTTGAAAAGTTGATTTAAGTAAAACATAGAATACAATTCCACTCGGCAAGCGTCCTTGAAGGCGCATGCCACCATCCTAATCTTGTGTCAACCTGAACCTAGCAAAGAAAGGCGCCTTTGTCAAGACCGGCTTGGATGTACATGAAAAACAAGATGATCATATAATCAGATATATGAAGACATTAATCCGCCTATTCTGACGATTTTGTCTTGTATTAGTTTTTTTTCTTGTTTTTTACGAGTATTGGTGATATTATATATTTACTATATATATCTTTATGGAGGATTTTATGAAAAGAATTGCAATGATTCTTTTGGTTCTGCTTGTGGCGGGCTCCCTGTTTGCGGGCGGCAACAGGGCGGCGACTACCACCGGCGGAAAGACCATGATTGGTATGGCAATGCCTGAAACCCACGTTCTGCGCTGGATGAAGGACGGAACTTCGCTCGTGGCGGAAGCTGAAAAACGCGGCTACTTCGGAGCGGTCAACTGGGCCAACGCGGACCAGCCGACACAGAACCAGCAGATTCAGAGCTTCCTGCTCCAGGGGGCGAAGGTGCTGATTGTAGGCTGTATCAATGACGGTGTCGCTCCGGTTATCGCCGAAGCCAAAAGGGACGGCGTCCATGTCATCGCCTATGACAGGATCATCTCGAATTCCGCCGACTATGACTACTTCATCACGTTTAACAACTTCAATGTCGGCCAGGTGCAGGGCCGGGCCATTGTGGACGGATTGAACCTGAACGCGGCTACGGCATCGGCCCCCAAGAGGATCGCCCTGTTTGCCGGTTCCCCCACGGACGGGAACGCGTTCTTCTTCTTTGACGGCGCGATGGACATCCTCAACCCCTACATTGACAGGGGCGTACTCCAGATTGTCGGCCCCGCCCCGAGGGCCTCGTCCGACACCGCGAACTTCCTGAGGATCACCACCGAAAACTGGCAGGCGCCCGTTGCCAAGACCCGCATGGAGAACCTGTTGATCGGCGATGCCCGCGACGTGGTCCTTGACGCGATACTTGCCCCCAATGACCCGATTGCCCGCGCCGTTATCGAGGCGTGCAGGGCCGACGCCAAATACCGGACCACTCTTCCGGTAGTTACCGGCCAGGACGCGGAATTCCCCTCAATGTTGTCCATCAAGAACGGCGAGCAGTACATGACGGTATTCAAAGACACGTCGAAGCTGGCCGAAGCCGCCCTGATTTTGGCCGACGCGATCCTCAAGGGTCAGACCCCCAATATTCCCGGCGCGGTTATCGCCGAATCAATCGGCCTTGGGCAGATTGGCGATACAGGACAGAAGAGGGTAACAACGTACCTTCTGGAAGTTACACCTGTCAGCAGAAACAATCTCCTTGTTCCGGTTGACGCCAACTTCTTCACAGACGCCGAAGCGGCACAGTTGAGGTAGCTTTAAAGGGACTGGGGAGTATTCCCCAGTCCCTATTAAGGGAACTATATGAGTGAATATATTCTTGAGATAGAAAACCTGACCAAGGATTTTCCCGGGGTCAGGGCACTTGATAATGTAAGTATAAAAATTAAAAAAGGTGAAATTCATTCTCTTTGCGGCGAGAACGGGGCCGGGAAATCCACCATGACGAGCTGTATCTCCGGCGTTTACCCCAGGGGTGATTACGAAGGCAAGGTTTTCTTTAAGGGACGTGAGACCAATTACCACAGCGTCAAGGACAGTGAAAAAGAGGGGCTTTCCATTATTCATCAGGAACTGGCGTTAAGCCCGTATCTGTCGATCTATGAAAATATTTTCCTGGGGCACATGGAGACCAGGTTTGGAATTATTAATTGGGATAGGTATTTAAAGGAATCAAGGAAGTATCTGGATATAGTGGGCCTGAGAGAGCCGCCTGAGACCGTCGTAAGCAAGATGGGCGTGGGAAAACAGCAGTTAGTCGAAATTGCCCGCGCCCTCTCCAAAAAGACGGAACTCCTTATACTGGACGAGCCTACTTCGTCCCTGAACGACGATGAAAGTGAAAAGCTCCTCAACCTTATGCTGGAGTTCAAGAAACAGGGAATGACCCTAGTGATGATTTCCCACAAGTTAAGCGAAGTTTTAAAGGTGGCGGACACCGTAACGGTTTTGCGGGACGGGCGTTCCATCAGCACTTATGACGTAAAAAACCACAACCTTTCGGAAGCCATGATAATAAAGGATATGGTAGGCCGCGACCTGACCCACCGCTTCCCGGAACGGAAGTCGTCCCCGGGCGAGACGGTAATGGAGGTAAAAAACTGGACGGTGTACCATCCCGACTATCACGATATCAAGGTAGTGGATGGCGCTTCGTTCTTCCTCCGAAAAGGCGAAATCCTGGCCTTCTGCGGCCCGATGGGCGCGGGGCGCACGGAACTTATGATGAGTCTTTACGGCAGGTCATACGGTTCCCGCAGCGAGGGAGAATTATACATAAAAGGGAAAAAGCAGACGCTGAAAAGCGCCCGCGCCGCGATTAACGCGGGGCTTGGTTATATTTCAGAGGATCGCAAAAATCTGGGCCTGGTATTGATTCAGGCCGTAAAAAACAACATAACCCTTTCCAGCCTGGATAAAATCGCAAAGCTGGGCGTTATCAACAACCAGAAAGAGATACATGAAGCGGAACGCTACCGGAAGGACCTCAACATCAGGACGCCGTCGATAAACCAGTATGTGCGAAACCTCTCCGGCGGTAACCAGCAGAAAGTTGTCGTCAGCAAGACCCTGATGGTAGATCCCGATATATTCATCGTTGACGAACCCACAAGGGGTATCGACGTGGGCGCCAAAACCGAGATTTACGGTATCATGAACAATATTATCGCCGCAGGGAAGAGCGTTATAATGGTCAGCTCCGAGCTTCCTGAAGCCCTCGGGATGGCGGACAGAATCTACGTTATGAACGAGGGGAAGATAAAAGGGGTGCTGTCAAAGGAAGAGGCAACCCAGGAAAAAATAATGCATCTGGCTTTAGTTGGCTGAACGCAACGCGAAAATTCGCGCAGCGTTCAGCTTCGGAGTTTCTCAGGCTAAAGCCTTGCGAAACATCCATAAGTTAAGGAGATGGTAATGAGCAATAAAACTGTCAGCACTTCAGATATAAAAACCCTGATAAAGAACAATTTAAGAAATTATTCAATGTTCATCATTTTGCTGGCGATTATGCTGGTCTTTGGCTACCTTACGTCAAGGATTAGCCCCGACGGGACGTGGACCAACTGGCTTCCGCGCAACTTTGTAAACGTATTCTTTCAGAACAGTTATGTGCTAATTCTCGCGATTGGCATGGTGCAGATCATAATAACGCAGAACATAGAGCTTTCGGTCGGTTCGGTCTGCGCCTTCGTGGGCGCGTTAAGCGCGATGATCTACAATACGGGCATAGGGATGCCGCTTACGGTGCTGGCTTCGATATTGCTGGGCGTCGCGATAGGCGCGTATCAGGGGGTGTGGGTGGCGTACGCCAAATTACCCGCGTTTATCGTTACCCTTTCGGGAATGCTGCTTTTCCGCGGCCTGACTTACCTTGTGACAAATATAACCCCCGTCAGCCTTAAAGACCACAATTACTCGCTTATCTCCACCGGCACCCTGGACGAAGTATTAAGTATGGGCAGGATCGGCCCTTATTTGCCGATGGCTTTTATAGCCGCGATACTCGTGCTGGTGGTTTTCTATATCGCCGAATTCCTGGGACGCAGAAAGAAGATAGCCCACGAATTTGAAGTTTCCCCGTTTCCGTTGTTTATCGCGAAGCTGGTATTGATAAGCCTTTTGGTATTTGGCCTTGCCGACCGTTTCGCGCGTTCCCGCGGCCTTCCCATTGTAGTGCTGGTTTTGGGTGTTACGATTTTTATTTTCCAATACATCCTGAACAATACGGTTCTTGGGCGCTATATCTACGCCGTCGGCGGCAACCCGCATTCGGCCAAGCTTTCCGGTATCAACTCGGAACTGGTCATCTTCATCGTGTTCCTATTCATGGGCGGGCTGACAGGCCTTGCCGCTGTTGTCTCTACCGGTTACATGAACAGCGCCCTGCCCCAGGCCGGCAACCTCTTTGAGATGGACGCCATCGCCGCGTGCTACATCGGCGGCGTCTCGGCGGGCGGCGGTATTGGGACCGTAATCGGGGTAATAGTCGGCGGCCTTGTAATGAGCATGATCAACAACGGTATGATCCTGATGAACATGGCCACACATTACCAGTACGTGGTTAAGGCGCTGGTTCTGCTTCTGGCGGTGTTCTACGATGTGTACAGCCGCAGAAAGGCCGGTTTGGGTTGATCTACCGGCTACTGGACAAACTCCAAAATATCCATATAAACTACCAATTGTATGGAAAGCAAAGATAAAACACCTGACGGATTAAAAGGCGGGGGCTTCAACAGACGACCCCTGCTTAGTCAGCTTTTATTTACAGCGCTGGCTTTTTTAATGATGGTTGTTTTAAGCTACCGTTTTGTACGCGATATGATACAAAACAATCTGGTACGCAACGCGGAAAACGTGATTCTGCTTGTGCAAACTCAAATTGAAAACGACCTGAATAATCCAAAAATGAATTTGACCGGTATCGCGCAGGCGGTGAAAACCATAGTGTCGCGTAACGACAGCGTCAATATGCTGCGGGATTATTTTACTTCCATGTCCGCTTATTTGGCCTCAGGCCGGTATACCATTCCAAGTTTAGACGGCATTTTCGGTTATTTTGAAACCCTCCCGGGAGGACCTGTTTTAATGGAAAATTTTACATGGGACCTTCCGCAGAATTTTAACCCGGCGGAGCGACCCTGGTACGAGGCCGCCGTTGACGCAAACGGCGGCATAGCGGAAACGATGTCGTATTCCGATATGAGCAACAAGGGAAACATTCTTATATACTCACTATGTGTCTTTGATGACGCGGGAAACCGGATTGGCATTGTCGGTCTCCGGCTAAAAATTGATGTTATCGGGGAAAGTATTGTCAAAACCGCGATTGACCGCGACGGCTGGGGTATGTTGATAAGCCGTGAGTTTGTTGTGCTTGCCCATCCAAACGAACCCTTTGTCGGCATGGATTCAAGAAGCTATTTGTTCCCGCCTTCGGTTTATACGCCTCAAATGATGAGGGGCGAAAATGTTTCCGCGGGAACGATGAATGATTATATGGGTAATAGATCGATAACATTTTTCCGCAGGCTTTCAAACGGCTGGTATGTCGGCCTTGTTACGCCGGAAGGCCCGTTCTATGAAAGCCTTACAAGGCTGGCCTATACATTGAGTTTTTTGGGCGCCGCGTTCGCGGTGATACTGATGATTATTCTGATCAGAATCGACAGGGCAAAAAACAAGTCCGACAGGGAGAGCAGGCACAAGAGCGCGTTCCTCGCGAACATGAGCCATGAGATACGCACCCCGATGAACGCGATAATCGGCATGACCACAATCGGAAAAACAGCCGACAACATCGAACGAAAGGATTATTGTTTCAGTAAAATTGAGGACGCGTCGAATCATCTGTTAGGCGTTATAAACGATATACTGGATATGTCCAAAATCGAAGCCAACAAGTTTGATCTCGCGCCCACGGAATTTAATTTCGAGAAGATGCTTCAGCGTGTGGTGAACGTCGTTAACTTCCGTGTGGACGAAAGGCATCAGAAATTTACGGTACACATCGACAAAAAGATTCCCAGGTTCCTGATTGGAGACGATCACCGGATAGCGCAGGTCATTACAAATCTGCTGGGGAACGCGGTCAAATTCACGGCCGAGTACGGTTCCATCGTTCTTGACACGCGTTTTATTGGAGAGGAAAACGGCATTTGCACGTTACAGATTTCCGTAAGCGACACGGGGATTGGTTTAAGCGAAGAACAAAAAAGCCGTATATTCATGTCTTTTGAACAGGCCGAGTCCAGTACAACGCGTAAATACGGCGGAACAGGGCTGGGGCTCGCGATTTCCAGGAGCATTGTTGAAATGATGGGGGGCAAAATATGGGTGGACTCCGAAGTTAATAAGGGTTCCACCTTTACGTTCACCATCCGGATACAACGCGGCACTCAGATACACGAGGGGCTTTTGGAGCCGGATGTCAGTCTGAAAAATGTCCGTGTTCTGGCCGTTGACGATGACAGGGACATTTTAAATTATTTTGTTGAGATAGCGGGAGGTTTCGGCTTGTCCTGCTGCGATACCGCCATAAGCGGTGAAGAGGCGCTTGGGCTTGTTGTGCGTAACGGAGATTACCATGTCTATTTTGTCGACTGGAAGATGCCCATTATGGACGGCATACAGCTAGCGGCGGAACTGAAAAAACGGGCAACGTCGAAATCGGTGGTAATAATGATCTCCGCGGCCGAATGGACTTCAATAGAATCCGAGGCGGTAAAGGCCGGCGTTGACAAATTCCTCTCCAAGCCCCTGTTCCCGTCTGACATCATGGACGTAATAAAAGAGTGCATGAGCCTGGGACGCCAGCAGATGGGAGAGGCGCAGAACAACATTGACGGCATTTTCGCGGGCCGGAATGTTCTGCTGGTTGAGGACGTGGATATTAACCGTGAGATTGTTCAGGCTTTGCTTGAACCGACACAGATAAAGATTGACTGCGCGGAAAACGGCAAAGAGGCGGTACGGATGTTCGCGGAAGCGCCCGGTAAATACGATATAATTTTGATGGACGTGCAAATGCCGGAAATGGACGGTTATGAGGCTACGCGGCAAATTAGGGCCATGAAAAATCCCGCGGCCAAAGTTGTCCGTATTATCGCCATGACCGCCAATGTATTCCGCGACGATATTGAAAGATGCCTGGATGCGGGCATGGACAACCATATTGGGAAACCTGTTGATTTCCATGAGGTGGTGGAAAAGCTCCGCGCGTATATGCCGCCCGGCAAGCCAAGAGAATTAAGATGACGCCAGACGTCAGAACAGGCGCTTCTGGAATCCGCTCATTCCTATGTCAAGAGAAATAAAGGGCGCTGGCCTGTCTTTCCCGCTACTGCCGGCGCCGGCTCTTATTTGAAGACCAAAGTTTCTTACTGGGACGAGGGCAGCGCCGAGGGACGCGTTCCAGATGAGGCCGCCATTCCCAAAGTCAGCCCATTCATTCCATGCGAACGAACCGGCGCGGCCTGCCGCAACGGCCAGGGAGAAAATAAGCCTTCCTCCAAGGAGGCTTAAGGTTTCCAGGGGCTCGAACCTGAGCGCAAGTGAAAGGGCCGTCCTCTTTTCACCCGCGAAGATATTTGAGGCGTGCGGGAAGTATGCCCTTTGAACGCTTTCAGAGGCGAATGTAGAGATATCAGGGGGAAGTTCCGGTTCACATAAAAGGGAAGAAACAAAAGCGGAGAGGTCAATACTGAAATTGCCGCTTAACGGGATCGCGGCGAGGAGATCGACGCTGACAAGATCAAAAGGCTTGAGATCATCCGTGGTAAACCGGATGTAATTTTCGAGCCTTAAGCGGAACCCTCTGGAAGGAAAAAGGAGATAATCAAGATCGCTGTAAGTATAGGCCGCGGCAATGCCCGCTATTGACCAGGTTTTGTCGTCTTCCCGAAAATCACCGCCGGAACCCGGCAGGGCCGTCCTGAACCAGAGATACTCAGGTCCGAAATTCAGCGAGTTATAGCTGTTAATGCGGAGGCCCCCTTTCAGCTCCGCGTGAAAATAGAGGAGCCGATCCGGAACGGTTTCTTCCCTGCCAAGGATTCCCTTTACCGTCAGTTCCTGCTCTCGGACCAGGTCGGCTCCTGCGGCAAGAAAGAAATGAGGTCCCAGTGGCCGGAGCAGCGAAAGACCGAGGGAGAGTTCATCCATAATCGACGCTTTAAGAAGCAGGGAAAAACCATCTTTCGCCAGAAATTCAATGCCGCCTCTCAGGGCTGTGGCGGCATAGGTTTGGGAGGAGAAAGTCCCCTCAAAATCCAGGGCGGAGCGGAGCAGGAGCCTGTTTTCAGTCTCGGGGTAAAGGATGAGTTCGAGAAAAGCTTCCCCGGAGCGAAGGTCCGTCCGGACGGTGACCATGTGGTAATTGGTGGTTTCGTAAACGCTCTCCAGGAAGGCCGTCAAGTTTTCCTCCTCCAGCGGCTTGCCCATAACGTGGCGGGAAAACTCCTTCTCGATATGGGAAGTATCCCGCTTCAGCGCGCCCTTTATTGTCAACCTTTGGGGTATAAAAGGCGGCCTGTAGGCGTAGCTCTCAGGATTGCGCGTAACCGGGAATCCTGCCGCGATTTTTTCCCTTACCGGTTCAAGGAGGAGGGCGAGCTTTTCCCGTTCTTCCCGGGTCAGTGCGTAGATCTCGGGGCCTTTGGAGAAGTCCGCTGTGGACACGTCCGCAGGAAGCGGAAATAAAACCACGTCCGCCAGGCTGTGCTGTTCTCTGCTCGTTTGGCTGCTGTAAAGGATGGTCATCAGATCGGGAAGCGCCAGGGGCGAGGTATCATATTTTTCCGGGGAAATGAAGGGATCCACCGCGATGACTATATCAAAACCCATTTCCCGGACTTCCCGTATCGGAACGTTGTTGAGGAGGCCGCCGTCAACGTAGCTTTTCCCGTCAATGTTAAATGGCTCAAAGACCCCCTGTATACTCATGCTTGCCCGGATCGCTTCGGCAAGATCCCCGTTTCCCAAAAACGTAAATTTTCCTGACGGTACTTCTACGGCTCCAGCGCGGAAAGGAATGGGTAGATCGTCAAAATCAGAGTAAGATGGAATTTTGATCGTGAGGGATTTGAAGAGTTCGTAGGCCCTTTGACCCGTAGAATAGCCCCTGCCAAGATCAAGGATCATGGCCCCGCCGGAGTAACCAACGCTTAGGGCCAGGGGAAGTTCGTCGCCCCTGTTCAAAAAAGGGGAGACCGGGCGGTCCTGAAAAAAAGAAGCCCAGTCCCGCCCTTCAAGGGTTTCCAGTATCATGGCGGGGCTGTAGCCCGCCGCGTAAAGCCCGCCGACTATCGCGCCGGCGCTTACACCGGCTATCATGTCAATCGGGATGCCCATCTCCTCAATCAGTTCCAGAACCGCGATATGCGCAAAGCCCCTTGCCGCGCCTCCGCCCAGGACCAGCGCGACTGAAGGCCGCCCGTTCTGCGCATACGCGCCGGCTAGAAGAAAGCAAAACAAAAAGAAAGCCAGACTCTTTCGCATAACATTTTATTCATTCACACGCTCGACATATTCGTTGGTTTCGGTGTTTACCCTGATCTTCTCGCCCTGCTTGATGAACAGGGGAACCCGGACGGTGAGTCCCGTCTCGGTGACTACCGGTTTGGTCGCCCCTGAAACCGTATCGCCCCTGACATAGTTTTCCGATTCGGCCACCGTGAAAACCACCTTGTAGGGTATCTTGATGTCGATAACCGATCCTTGCCAGAAGGTTAAGTCGTATGATTGCTCTTCCTTGAGGTAGAATTTTTTTTCTTCGTTACCCGTTATGGGAACTTCGTACTGCTCATAGGACTCATTATCCATGAAAAAATAATTGTCCTGATCCGCGTACTGAAACTGGCAGGTGTGGTACTCAACCTGGGCGTCTTCCACTTCCTGCTGGGTCGGAATGGTCAGGGTCAGCACGGAGCCGTCTTT
>JGI24698J34947_10000655_pt1 | contig 16800 bp, 15 predicted proteins | sample TergutMp193P3_FD_34947 | JGI IMG/M metagenome (IMG submission 34947) | reverse complement strand
GGCGGGAAGTGTCAGGACAGATGCTGCTGATACCCTACTATGACGGAAATCTGGTAAAGGAAATTGTGCGGCAGACATTGGCTACGCTTACCAGCCCCACCGACAGTTCCCTGAGTGACCGCATTTTTACGGTGGAAGTGCTTAACGGAACCACAGTTACCGGCCTTGCCGGAAGAACGGCGGAAGTTTTGCGGGGCTTTGGCTATGATATTATTTCCATTGGTAATGCCGATCACGCCGGCTATGAAAAAACGGTAATCATTGATCGGTCAAATATTGAAGAGATGGTACGCAATTTTGCCGGCATAATCCGTTGCAGCAATATCAGGTATGAGTCCCCCGCGCGGGATAACGCGGACGGAGATATTTCCATACAGAACCTTGAGTACCGGTCGGATTTTACGCTCATTATAGGAAGGGATTTTAATGGAAGATACGTTACCGGAAATTAATATATCTGAAATAGCTGCGCTACTGGGAGAGCTGCTGCGTGAACATAAAGGCGATAACGTATTGGTACTCGATCTCAGGAAAATGGATACATGGACCGATTTTTTTGTTATTGCTACCGCAACCAGCAATACCCACCTTGAAGGCATGGATCGGCATATCAAGGAGTTTTGCCGTGAACGGGAAATTGAGATACTCAGACGATCACGAAAGCCCGTTGCGTCCCACGGGATGCTCGCGTCCGGTGGAATGCAGGGCCAGGAAGATGAGTGGCGAATCATCGACCTGGGCCCCATCGTTATTCATTTGATGAGCCGGCGCGCCCGTGAGTTTTATGATCTGGAACGATTATACTCGATGGATTACGCATAACGCACGGCGTCATACGCTGCCGCTAATCTTCATAACCATCTAGGGCGTGTTCAAGAAAATCTTTCTGCTTGCACACCGCTTTGTTCATTGTGTATTTTTCTTTCTTGGCTTGGCAGGCGGGGTATCCCTGAGCCTGATCTCTATTATTTCTTCCATCGCCACTATAATTAATGGATATTCGGCTTCTTTCATTATTGACATAAGGTATTCTATCCGCTGCCGTTCAGGATTACGGTAATAGGGCGGCTTGGTTTCCCCGGGAATACCATAGGCCAGCCAATCCAGGGATATTTCAAGAATCTCACAGGCTTTCACCGCGAGGTCAAAATCAAGATACTGGGTTCCGTTGATGATTTTTGAAACGGCTGTTTGGGTAATATTGAGTTTCTTGGCAAGATCTGACTGTTTGAGCTTCCTGAGCTTTATGGCCGCCGCCAACCGTTCGCCGTAAGTCTGCTTCATTTCCGCCATTATCGCATAAACCGGGAATATTATCATCTGAACCTTGACATTTTATCTTGACTTTTTATAATAGAATATGGTATTCTAATACAGAATATAAAGGGGTTTTTTGGAAAATTTAAGTCTTGAACGCTATGGGCCTATGAAAACAGCCCTCAATGAGCTTGGTTTCACAGTAGATTTTGTCGCGAAACTGCCTCAAAAAACGGTTATTACCGTATCGTATTGCGAAAAGGGTGATAAAAGCTCTGTATCTGTTGAGGAACATGGGGCAAATGGGTATGGAGCTCGAAGGGAGTAACGGCTTTGCCCATGCCACAGGCATTTACAATGGATTTCTTACACTGAAGTTTTCAGTGTTTTGAATACTGTCCGTTGGACAGAAAAATTAAAAGTCGTGGTGGACTATAAACACTGGAAAAATGGGATTCGTTGAATTCCTGATTATTATTTTTTGAAAAGGAGGTTAAATTATGGCGTATCAGAAACCAGTAATCGTCGCTGAGAGCAAGGCGGATAGCATGGTTAAACAACCAACATGCTGGGATAAAGAAGAGTCAGTTGCACTACCCATAAATTGTGAGTATAGGTAGTAGTATTAGCCTGTTTGTACAGGACCCATGCCACCATAGTTTATAAATCATAATGTGGCGGGCATGGGGTGCATTTTTTATTTTAGGAGAAGATCATGCTTTATCGTCAAAAATTTGATTCATTTATCCGCATCTATGAAAAAGGAACAGAGGACGCGGTTGGCTATATCATAAACAAGAACGGTTTTAACGAGCGTGTTACCGAAGGTTCTGGCGTGGTATTTTTTACTGCTCTTTCACGAAAACCCAGAAGTCTTGATGCGCTTACCGATGAAATCGCATTGTCATTTATTGATGTTGATAGATCGGTATTAAAGCAAGATATAATTGAGTTTTATAGAATGCTGGAAGAGGACGGCTTTATTGTTTCAGGACAAACCCCGGAAGAACTTGACCGCAAGGATACACGTTTTTCGTATTCTGATATTGATCCAAAAAGTTTACATAAAAATTTGACACCGTTAATTAGCCGTGCAAAAAAGAGTACACAGGAATATTTCAAAAACTATTATAAAGAAAAGCCGCATCTAACGTCTTTGCATATTGAACTTACAAGCCGCTGTAATGAGCGTTGCGTTCATTGTTATATTCCTCATGAAAACAAACTGCATGACATTGAACCTGAATTATTCTATAATATTCTTGAACAATGCAGAGAATTAGGCGTCTTGGGCATCACCCTTTCCGGCGGTGAACCGCTTATCCACAAATACTTTCATAACTTCCTTCGTAAATTACAAGGATACGACTTTTCGATTACCATTTTTTCCAATCTCATGTTGCTTAATGATGACATCATTACGGAGATGAAAGACAGCCGCATATCCAGTATTAATGTTTCACTTTATAGCATGAACCCGGAAAATCACGATGCCATTACGAAAGTACCCGGTTCGTTTTTCAAAACACGTGATGCGATTCTTCGTCTCATTGAAAACAATATTCCGATCTGGATAGCTTGTCCGATAATGAAACAAAACAAAGACGATTATATAGATGTTTTGAATTGGGCGCGTGAACATAAAGTTCGCGCCACAACTGATTATATTATGATGGCCCGTTATGATCATACGACTGATAATCTGGATAATCGGCTTTCGTTTGATGAAATTGAAAAACTGATTAACGAGATTATCAATAATGATCCTGAATATCAGAAAGATATACTTTCCGGCAGTATTGGTCAAATCGATCTACAGGATACGAGCAATGATACTGTCTGTGGCGCCTGTAGGGTATCTCTTTGTATGGTTTCCAACGGTAATTGCTATCCCTGCGCGGGCTGGCAGAGTTATGTTTGCGGTAATGTGAAAGAAACGCCGCTACGTGATATTTGGGAGCACTCGGAGAACATAAAGTATCTCAGAGGTCTTAGAAAGAAAGATTTTCCTAAATGTCTCCATTGCGCTGATAAAGGTTTTTGTTCCATGTGTATGGTACGCAATGCCAATGAAAATCAGGATATGTCTGCGATTGGGACACTGGGTGATCCGTTGAAAATTAACGAGCATTTCTGCAAAGTGGCGAAACTGAACAGAGAAATCGTTTTGGACTGGAAAAAAAGATTGGTGGTAATGGCTGGGTGACATTGATTTTTGTATCCATCGGATTTTTGGCGTTGAGCCGGATTGGAAAAAGCTTTTTACTGGTCTAGCCGCCGGTTTACCAGTGCGACAAGGCCATTGAAAAAGGGTATTCGTTGAATACTGTTTTTATCTTTAAGATAAGGAGGAAAATCATGGCTTATAGCAAACCAGTGGTGCTTGCCCAAAACGGCAAGCAGGGTGTTTTTGCGGCAGGTTGTCCAGCGCAAAACGTGAACTGTAAATCCTGTGAACGGACAAAGTAAGTAGATACAGCTGAGAATATCAAGTCACCTTGCTATTCTCAGCTTCTTTGGAGAATTATGAACGAGATTTTATACCGCCAAAAATTTGATACCTTCATCCGTCGCTACGATGATATTGGTTATATCATCAATAGCAGCGATTTCAGAGATCGGGTGGTGGATACGTCTGGTACGGTTTTTCTTACGGCGCTCTCACGCGAAGCCCAGAGCCTTGACGGGCTTGCCGCTCAAATTGCCGGGGCGTTTATTGGCGTTGATATCGAAACCATTAAAAAAGACGCGGCGGATTTTTACGCCATGCTGGAAACGGACGGCTTTATCATCTCAGGAAAAACCAAAGAGGAACTGGACCGCAAAGACACGCGCTTTTCTTATGCGGCGTTGGAACCCAAGACCATCAGGAAGGATTTTACCCCGGTTATCAGACGCGCGGAAAAAGATACCCAGGAGTTTCTACAGGAACATTTCAAGGACAGGCCGCACCTTACTTCGCTGCAAATAGAGCTGACAAGCCGCTGCAACGAAAGATGTGTCCACTGTTATATTCCCCATGAGAACAAATCAAGCGACATCAATCCCGATTTTTTTTACCGTGTCCTTGATGAGTGCCGGGACATGGGACTATTAAGCCTTACGCTTTCCGGTGGCGAGCCGATGTTACATGTCCAATTTCCCCAATTCTTGCGCAGGGCAAAGGAGTATGATTTTTCCATCAATATCCTTTCCAACCTTACCTTGCTGAACGATGAGATTATCACCGAAATGAAGGCTACCAGGCTTTCCAGCGTGCAGGTCTCGCTGTACAGCATGAAACCTGAAATCCACGACAGCATAACCGGGCTTCCCGGCTCTTTTACTAAAACCAAAAGCGCGATTGAGCGGTTGATCGCAAACGACATCCCCCTTCAAATAAGCTGCCCCACCATGAAACAAAACAAAAACTGCTATGTGGATGTACTGAACTGGGCGCATGAACATAAAGTCCGGGCGATAACCGACTATATCATGATGGCTCGTTACGACCACAGTATCGGGAACCTGGACAGCCGCCTTTCCCTTGATGAAACCGCACAAGTGATCAACGACACTATCAGCAATGACCTTGACTATCAGGAAGAAATGCTGGGTATCGACATTAACGCCGCGGAAGAACGGGATATTTCCAATGATACTGTCTGCGGGGTCTGCATCAGTACCTTGTGCATGGTGGCAAATGGCAACATCTACCCTTGCGCCGGCTGGCAGGATTATGTCTGCGGTAATCTGAAAGAACAAAGCTTGCGGGAAATATGGGAACGTTCGCCCAAAGTAAAATATCTGCGCAGCTTGCGTAAAAAAGACTTCCCCCAATGTCTTATCTGCCAGGACAAGGCGTTCTGCGCCATGTGCATGGTTCGCAACGCCAACGAAAACCCTGAGGGTGACCCGTTAAGAATTAACAAGCATTTCTGTAAAGTGGCTGAACTGAACAGAAGAATCGTTTTGGATTGGAAAGAGAGACAGAAGCGTGCTTGACTCGCATATTCACATCGGGCAGTTTCATGAGGAGTATTACGGCTTTGACAGAATATTTGACATTGTCTTTAACAGCGGGAGGGTAGACAGGATAATGTATTCTTCTACTTCGAGCTGTATTCGCGATGTCAAATATGATTTTGTTCAAAATGAAGTTGAAGCGGCGCTCAAAAAATATCCGGCGGATATTGCGGCACCGTTGTTTTGGGTGGTTCCCGATTATATAAATCAGGGAATAAAGGCGGAAACGGTTATGAAAGATTTAAATTACAACGGGTTCAAGCTGCACCCTCTCGGTAATGATTGGAATTTTGAAAATGATACCAAACAATGCGAAATTCTGCACGAAGTTTTTGATTACGCGGATAAGCGCCAAATGCGAATTTTGATACATACCGGCGAAAGCGGTGTAGACAATCCAGACAGATTTGAGCGTTTTTTCGGCGAGTATAAAAATGCAAAAATCATTCTTGCTCATTGCCGCCCGGCAAATGAAACAATTAAACTCATGCAAAAATACCCGAATGTATTCGGCGATACGGCATTTGCCCCGAAAGAGAGGATTGATGAGATAGAAAGCGCCGGTTTCGCTGAACGCCTGATTTTTGGAACTGATTTTCCGATAACGCATTATTTCTGCGGCAGGAATTATGGCGTTCCATTAAGAGAGCAGTATAAAAGGGACTTATCATTAAAATCGCCAGAAAAAATGGTGTGTAACAGCCTGAAACCAAATCCGCCAAAACCATGTTGTCAAAGCGAGAAAAAAAATGTTATAATAATCCAATAAAAGTGAATTTGAGCAAAAGGAGAATACAAGGGTGAGCGGGCCCAAGATTGATCAAGCGGAATTGGAGCGTCAGCGTAGAGCCGAACTGGAGCGGGCGCGTCAGGAAAGGTTGCGTAAAATACGCGAAGAAACAGATAGGCTAAATACAGAGATTTCCAGGACAAAAGCGCAAATCGACAACATCGACAGGCATTTGTTGTCATTGGTCCGAAATGTAGAAAATGCGGATGAAATGGCTTTGACTGTACCCAGGCTAATGGAGTTGAAAACTGCATATAAAGCCCAACTGACAAGGGCGTTGGAAATCAATGTGCCGACAGAACCTGATGCGATTTTAGCGCGTACCCGTAAATTGGCGGATATAACAAAAAACATTACGGAAAGTTATTTCAATGAAGTAAAGCCGCTTGAGGAGCGTATAACAGATTTTAATAAGCAGTTGGAAATTCAAAACACAGTGGCATCAACATTCAAAGATTTTTCCGCTGAAAGAGAAGAAATTAAGAACATTGAAGATTTTGATTTTACCGTAAGAATGGATCATGTTGTTTGCTCAGATATAGAAATTACGGTGAAGGAAAGAGCGACACAAATATTGTCAGAGATAGAGGAGTTGATAAATTCCGAATCAATACAAGAGTCGGATATGAAAAATCTTTTAGCCATAGCAAACAATATATATAGAACGGCTTTTGAGACAAACGCTTTCTTTGAGGCGGCGGCTATAGAGTACAATGTTATGAAACCAGGTATTGTCAAAAACATGGCAATCTTTGACGATATTTACCAGGACTATTATGCGGAATACGTTGTTTATGTGGATTTGATTAACAAGAATAGAATTAATCCTATTGGTATTATGCCAAAGGAAAAGTACAATTTTGCTTCAATCGAAGAACTTCAGGAGGAAACCGCTTTGCTTGCGCAGGAGTCAAAAATCGCAATGGAAAGGAATTATATCAGGGAGCAGATTGACGATGTTATGAGATTGTTCGGTTATAATATATCCGAGGAAATTATTCTTGATGCAAACCAGATCGGCAGTCATTATATGTGTGAAAATAAATCCGGGCAATCGGCAATTCATGTACATATATCCGATAAAAAACAAATAATGATGGAGATTGTCGGTATTGGCGAAAGCGCGGGCGTATCAACTAACAGTTCCATTAATGGTACAATTACCGCTTCTTCGGATTTAAGCGATAGCGAGAGAAATAATCTCCTTTCTGAGCAGGGCGGTTTTTGTGAAATACACCCCAAAATTGTAGAGGAACTCAGTAAACGCGGTGTGATCTTAAACGCGAAATCCAGAAAGTCACCCGACCTGAAGTATTGTAAAAAAATTACCCCTGTTACTGCCGGTAAGGATATTATTATTTCTCAATCCGAATTAATCAACGAACACGCGGCGGAAAGAAGACGTTCAAAAGGCATGAAAGCGAAACTGCGAGAAATGAAGTAGGGAGAATCAATTTTGAGTAAAGAATGTTTACTTTGTGGAGAAGACAATATAGACTCCGCCGCTGAATGTAAAAACTGCGGCGGTAAATTTGTTATCACAGAAACTTCTGCTAACTTAAAAGAAGAACCGGCTCCGGCATCTGTTCTCACAATGACCGACCGGCAATCCGGCAAAGTAATCATAATCAGCGGTAGTTGCCTTATTGGGAGAGAAGGGGATGTGGAAGCGGAGTTTTTTGCCGAGGATATGCACATATCCAGACGTCATTGCAATGTTATTTTGGAAAAGGGTGAGTATAAAATAGAACATCTGTCAAAAGTAACCCCTACCAGGATTAATAATATCGAATTAAGCAAGGGTATACGAAAAACAATCAGAAACGGCGATTGTTTAACAATCGCCGATAAAACATTTGAAGTTTCAATTTGTCATGACGCAGTACGCGATGAAACCGTACAGGATGCCATAACTCCTCTTGATAATGATCCAGTCAATATAACAAAGTATATTATCATTTGTCCAAAATGCGGTTCTGAATACGAAGTTGATAATATTGAAGACCGAATAAATGAATGCGGTAGTTGCGATGATTATGACAAACATGAAATATCCCGAATCGGAGCAAAGATAAAATATGCAAATTGACAGGGTATTATACCCAATAACAACGCTTGGGCCGGGTGAAAGGCTTGTTATCTGGACTATTGGATGTTCAAAGCATTGTCATAAATGCGCCAATCCGGAATTGTGGCATGAAAATCCTGATAAAAATATTGATGTTTTTGAGCTTGTTGGTATAATTAAACAGGCTACTGATAATCGAACAATTGACGGTGTTACCATAACCGGGGGCGACCCCTTTGAGCAAATTGAGGAGTTAAATAAACTACTTTCGTTTTTTAGGGAAATTACCGATGATGTGCTGGTTTATACCGGGTACACTACTGAAGAAGCGAAAACAGTTCTTTCAGAATCAGAATGGGAAACCATGAAGCAACATACCTCAGTATTGATAGACGGCGCTTATATAGATGACCTGAATGACAATGAATGTGTGTTAAGAGGATCATCGAATCAAAATATTATTTACTTCGATGAAGCCAAAAAAGAATTGTATTCGGCATACCTGAAAAAAGGACGATCGGTACAAAATATGTTTTATAATGAAAAAATGATTTCTGTTGGGATTCACAACAGGGAATATTTCTAACACGGAGGAGAAAGAATATGAATGCTGTTACATCAATACCGAAATGGCAAAATGAATTGATGAGTTTCAAGGGAATAAAAAGCACTTTTATTATCGAAGGAAATATTTCAGACATATATCCTTCCTTTCAGAAGGAGGGGGAACAGTACAATTTGTCAGAGTTTTGTTCGTTGAACAGGATAATCGCAGGTCTTTTTGATTCCGAAGAAACGGCGGGTTTTTACAGTCTTCAATATTGCGACCCTATTTTCGGTTTTTCCGATCCGTTAAACTTAAACCAGGCTGCGGATATGGTTCGTTTGTTTGAGGAAAAAACTGATGAAAAGCAGAAGGAAATTCAGACGATTAACGGAAAAGACAAGCGCGAAAATCACAGCGGAATAAAAATGGTGAGGAATTCCGAAATTATCCGTACTTCCATGACTGTGCAGTCAGGGAAAAGTGACGGCGAAAAAAAATCTGTTGCAAACATCATTAATTTTGCTTCCCGCTTCCTTGCTTCACCCGAAAACATGTCCATTGATGAAACAACATTCTTTTTAAATTTGCTGTATGCTTCAAATAACGCGATACGCGGCAATAAGTATATAAATACGTTAATACTGATTGTCAACAAGCTCAATGATATTCCCGCGTGGTTCTTCCTGAACAACCCCAATGTGAGGACGATAACAATTCCAAATCCGGACAGGAACATAAGAAGCGTCTATATCAAGAATAATTATAAGGTATTTGAAAATGCCGCGCCCGAACTGGTTAAAGTTCAGAACAAATTTACAGATTTGACAGAGGGCATGAAAATACTTGAGCTCAGCGAATTACGCAGACTTCACGATAAAAGCGATACCCCAACTGAAGAAATTGCCGATGTTGTCGCCATTTATAAATACGGTTTTAAGGAAAACAAATGGGCGCAAATCAGGGGCAAACTTAACGATGATATGCGCGGTGTCATTGAAAAACGGGTTAAGGGTCAGGAACAGGCTATTGATAAAATTGTACGGGTTATAAAACGCGCCGTAGTAGGTTTATCCGGTATGCAGCATTCATCCAACACGAAGCCAAGAGGTATTTTGTTCCTTGCCGGACCTACCGGAACAGGGAAAACCGAAATTGTTAAAGCAGTGACGGAATTATTGTTTGAAGATGAAAAAGTGTTAATTCGGTTTGACATGAGCGAGTATACTGCGGAACACGCCGACCAAAAACTATTCGGCGCGCCTCCGGGGTATGTGGGTTATGATAACGGCGGTCAATTAACAAACGCGGTAAAGAACAACCCTTTTTCAGTGCTGCTGTTTGATGAGATAGAAAAGGCTCACCCCAACATTATGGACAAGTTTCTGCAAATTTTGGAAGACGGCAGAATGACCGATGGGCAGGGAAACACCGTATATTTTACGGAAACATTAATATTTTTCACGAGCAATGTGGGAATATCAAGAGAAATTGTCGATCCAAATACAGGAAGGGTTGTCGGGCGTGAGAATATTGTTTCTCCCGGCGAGCCGTACGATGTAATCCAAAAGAAAGTTGAAGAAGCGATGAAGACCTATTTCAAGCCGGAAGTGATCAATCGTATCGGCGAAAATATTGTGGTGTTTAACTACATAAACCAATCGGCTTCACAAGGAATCGCTAAATCGCAGATTATCAGTATCAATAATAATCTGCAAAAAAACAACAAGATTAATATTGAGATTGATGAAGAAGCGTGCAACTTGCTGTACAGTTTCTGCTGGCAGGATAAACCGAGAAGTAACGGCGGGCGCGGCATAGGTAATGTCATTGAGGAGCAGTATTTGAATCCTCTGGCTGAATTTATTTTTGACAATAACTGTCAGGAAAATGAAACAATCAATATAAAAGCGGAAAACTTCCGCCTTGTCTTTATAAGAAGGTAAACAGATGCTGGAAATTGCCTGTGTGGTGGAAGGCGGCGTAAAGTCTCCCGCAAACGACGACCGCGCCGCAATAAATAGTAAACTTGTTACGCAAGGTTCTTATTCGGAAACCGTTGAATCAACGTGTTTAGCTGTGGTTTGTGACGGTGTTGGCGGTGAGGCTTTTGGGAACGAAGCTGCCGAAATTGTAACGGATATTTTTTCACGCCTGAGCGGAACACAATTAACGGTTGACATAATAAACAGATATATCGTAAAAGCCAACGAAGCGGTTATTGCCGCCCAAAAAACGGATTTCAAACACTCCAAAATGGCAACCACTATCGCGGGGCTTTATATCAAAGGAGATGACTTTATTGCTTTTAATGTCGGCGATTCAAGGATATACAGATACCGTTCCTATATATCGCAAATTTCAAAGGATCATTCATTAAGGCAGGAACAAATTGATTTGGGTCTTGAGCCGAAGCCGTGGCAGGAAAACATCATTACACATTATATCGGCGGATCATACGCTGTCCCTGAAATAATTGAAGGCAGCGGCAGAGTTTTTGATAACGACGTCTTTGTTCTTTGTACCGATGGCGTTTGGGGCGTGTTGGACGATGATGATTTTGAAAGGATATTATCTGAAAAAAATAAAATAGATGAAGCGTGTCAGGCTCTTGTTGATTTGGCGCTTAAAAAAGAATCACAGGATAATCTTGGCGCGATTATTGTAAGGAGGGTTTAAAATATGGCTGAAACAATAGCAATGGCGGATAACAACACCCGTCCGATGAGCATGGAAGAAAAGAATCGGATGTCTTTTAAGGATAACCTTACTTTTAAAAGTGAAAAAGATACGTATGAAATATATGCCGGCAGCCGTATCGGCATAGGCGGTGAATCGCAGGTGTATCTGGCAAAACGAGAATCAGACGGCGAACAAGTCGTCGCTAAAATATATGATGAATATCATGATACCGTTTTGAATAATAGCAACAGAAAAAGAGTTATTGGTTTTCTGATGGAAAATAGCGATTATAGGGAAACCTCCATTATGCCGTTGTTGGATTACGGTATGATTACAATTGAATCCGATGACGGTAAGGAGTACACAAAGCCTATAGACATAATCCCTTACTGTAAAAACAGCACATTAATAAAGTGCGATTACCAAAAATTAAAAAGCGTAATTATTCCCGAAGTTTTACACGGACTGCATTTATTGCATGCTGCCAATTTGGTGCACCGTGATATAAAGCCAAACAACCTGTATGAAATAGACGGCGAGGTTGTCCTTTCCGATTTTGGAACAACGAGCGAAATTCTGGACAGCAAATCCGCCGGCGGCACGGGAACTCAACGCGGCACTCCGGGTTATACGGCGCCGGAAATATCAGATAGATATTTTACCGTTGCTTCGGATTATTATTCGTTTGGATGCACAATAGCCACGTTATATAAAGGGGAACATGTCTATCAAAGGCTTTTGGATTCAAATGACATCGGGAAACTGAACATGGCGATGAGAAGAGACAGACTGCCGCTTGGATGCCCTGAAGCGGAGTCGGATTTACAAATGTTGGTTGACTCGCTTGTTATGCCCGATGAAAAAATGCGCGCCGGATATGACGATGTTATGCTTTGGATTAAGGACACCCGATCTTTTGTCAGCAACTGGAAAAACAAACGAAGGCAGGGAGATGAAGACTTACCGCTTGGATTGAATTTTGAAGGGCAAGTCTGCAACACCGGGGACGAACTTACCGGCGCTATCTTAAACAAATGGGAAGACGGGAAACGTTATTTGTACCGTAAACATTTTGGAGGATTTTTCCAGCAAAGAAATCCGGCACTTGCGGACAAAACGATAGATATTGTCGAAAAAGAAGCCACCCATAATCAAGACCTGGGGCTGGCAATGTTTTTGCATTATCTCAACACAACAGATAAATCAAAATGTCCAATATATTGGCGTGGAAATACGTATGGAAAGCTGTCTGATATTTCAACAGCCATAATCAACAATGAAACTGATGAAGACAGCATAACCACAATGCTTAAAGATAGATTCTTGTCATGGAAATTTAAAAACAGTAAAGAGAGCGCCGGCGAGGACACTATCAGCGCCATAAAAGAAATCGAAGACATAACTGAAGCATATCCTCAATTAGGCTATTATATTTTTATGTACAAATTTGCGCCTGCAGATGACAGGAAAAATCCGGCATCAGACGAGGTCTTTAAAGACTTGACAAAAAACGGCAATAATTGGTACAAAAATGCCGAAGATGTGTTCAAAAACGACAAAATTTTCGCATATTTTTATAATTTTGGGTATAGAGATAATATCCTTGCCATTAAGAAAAAAACAACAGGAAGATTTATATCTGATGATAATATTTCTGATTTAATGCTGTTATATGGATTGTTTGAAAACATTTGTGAAGACAAAACATCCGTGCGCAGACATTATTTGCGTTATGGTCCGCAGTCATATCTTTACTGGTTTCAGCAAAATATACATCTGTATTCGTTCAACTCAACAGAGGCGAAAGAGAAAATTGAACAACGAATTAAAGCCATTAAACTTAACGAAAAAATGAGCATAGATGAAATGTTTAGGGGGTTGTCATCCCTGAAGGAATATGTAAAGGATTTTATGCCGTTATTTCAAAATAACTATCTGTTGACATATATGGGGCTTCGTACCGGTAAAGACACATCGGGAATAACGACCAGGAATACCGATGCTTTCTTTGCCGGTGATTTCTTTGGAATAAACGTTCCTGTCGGCTATTTGAGGAGTAATCATAATGAATGAAGCTGAAAAAATGGGTTTTGTAAGACAGGCTCAATCAGAATTACAACAACGCATCGCTAAAACCAATGATATACGCGAGCAACTGAAAAGGAATTACAGCGGTTATTCGTCAAATATCGCGCAAATTTCTCTGTTGGCTGTATTGGGATTTATTATATCAATGTTAATTTGGGCAATGTTTAATGTTGATGTGTTCTTAAAAGTATTTTCAACGCAAGATTATGCCCGGGACCTGTTTTTGTCCAGAATGGCGCTGGTGAGCATAATCCTGTACATATCATTATATATTTATAAAAATGTTATCCGTATTTTAAGAATTGCGAAAATTGACGGTCATGTATTTAAGATACGGAATATTGAAAAGTACCTGCAGACAAAATTGAATAACATAGACAGTATTGCCGCCGATGCGGACAAACTTGTCTTTGGCAGCTTCAATAAAAAGTTTGAAACTGAATATGATGTAGATGCGGATATTGCGAAGTATTCCAGCCTTGTAAGAACATACTCAGATTCAGACAATAACTGGCTTGGCCTTGCGCTGACCATAATGCATTGGTTATCAGGGGTTTTTCTTGTAAGTGTTTTTCTGTTAATCAGTACGCCTTTTTCCGCCGAAAAAATCAGCGAATGGATGAAAATCAGGGAATCCGGCCTGATTGCTCTTGTGTATATGGCGTTTTTTCCGCTTTTATATATGGTTTTACAGGAGTTGTATGCCAGAAATATCATAGCGAGTTTACATAATAAAATAAAAAAAATATCCGGTATTTTATTCATTGCCGGTATGGGCGGTTTTATATTATATTTTCTCCTGACAAACAAATCAAAATACGATGCCTCAACAGGTTATGTTTTTAACATGGTTGTTTCGTATGTGCCATTGCTGATTGGCGTTGTTTTTTCGTCAATTATATGTATGTTATGTAAAATCAGGAATATTATGATAAATATTATTTACATAATTTGTATTTATGGCATATTGGTGTTATATAACATAAAATTTAATTCGTTTTCAATTGGTTATTATGGAAGTTTCTGGAGAGCGATATTTACATTATGTATACCAATGGCAGCAGCGGCGTTTTGTACATCAATAATATCTGTAACAGGCAAAATAAAAAATAAAACGTTCGGCCTTGTTTTAATGGGCATTGGCGCAGCTTATATATTAACAATCATTCTGGTTAGTATTGGGAATAATATTACTGAATATACCCTTTATACTGATTTTGTCAAAACATTTCGAGAAATATCTAAAGTTATCCGTATTATATTGATTATAGCAGCTGTAATAATAGGAATCATTGCAATATTTTCCGGTGGTTCGGGGCTTGGCGGAATTATTGTTATTGTTATATGTGGAATTATTTTTTATTTTATTTCCAGATATGCAAGTTATGTAATAACAGGTTTAATCATTTTTGCTTTGATAGCATTAATCCCTTTATTGCCAGGTCTGATTTTTTTGCTTGCCACTTCACATTCTTCAGAACGTTCCCGCATAATTTCAATCCTGCTGCTTGTCGCCATAAGCGCCGCCGGATTTTTTATTGTAAGAGACGACTGGAAATTTTCACTTCCGTTGCCTGCCCCTGCAAAAGCTGTTGCAACGAAAAATGCCACGGTAATTTCTGATGCCCTAAACGTCCGCGCCAGACCTTCGGGAGATGCGGAGATAGTAAAAATTCTCTATAAAGGCGATGTCGTTACCATAACCGGAGATGTTTCAGGCGGCTGGATACCTGTAGAACATGAAGGCGCAAAAGGCTGGGTCAGTTCGGAGTTTATTAAATAGATTACGCATAACGCCCGGCGCTGCTGCTAATCATAACCATCAAAGGCGTGCTCAAGAAAATCTTTCTGCAGCTCTATTATCAATTCTTCACTGTCTTCCCCTTTATAGGGCCACAATCTCATATTATTACCCGCGTCATCCTCATCAACAAAAGCGACATTCCATAAAGAATGATCCGGCACTCTACTCACAGAAGTATCCCGCTTTTCGTCTATAGCGTCAAACAAGCAAATATATCTTTCAGGGTTGGCAGTGGGTTTTACTCCTAAACTATGAAATTTTCGTCCGTCAGGCCAGGGTACAATTTTATTTCTTAATTTAACCACTCTTTCAGCGACCTTCTTTGCTTCGTCTTGCGATACGTCTTGTCCAGTACCATACATAGTGTCCATATAGTTCTGCGCGTTGATGTTTTCCTGCTCCGCCGCCTTTGAGAACAACTCTCTGGCTTTCTCACTATCCTTTGGTACGCCCTGTCCTCGTTCATACAGGACACCCAATTCGTACTGCGCCCGGGCATCCCATCTCGCCGCTTTAAACCATTCGGCGGCCTTCGCGTAGTCTTGCGGTACGCCCTGTCCATTATAATACATAAGACCCAATTCGTACTGCGCCTGGGCATCCCATCTCGCCGCTTTGCTGTACCATTCAGCGGCCTTAGCGTAGTCTTGCGGCACACCCTTCCCATGATAATAAAGGAAGCCCAAACTATACAGTGCGTCAATCAGCCACTTCTCCGCCGCTTTGCCGTACCATTCGGCAGCTTTCGTGTAGTCTTGCGGCACACCATTCCCATTATAATAAAGGGTGCCTAAATAGTACTGCGCCGATGTTGCTCCCTGCTCCGCCGCTTTGCCGAGCCATTCGGCGGCCTTCACGTAATCTTGCGGTACACCATCTCCATTATAATACAGGTATCCCAAACTGGACTGTGCGCCGATATGCCCTTGTTCCGCCGCTTTGCCGTACCATTCGGCGGCCTTCGTGGAGTCTTGTTGCACACCCCATCCGTGATCATACAAAGATCCCAAACTGGACTGCGCCTCGGCGTTCCCCTGTTCCGCCGCTTTGCCGAACCATTCGGCGGCCTTGTCATAGTCTCTCGGCACATACTGTCCCTTGTTATACGCAAGGCCCAATTTGAACTGCGCCTCGGCATCTCCCTGTTCCGCCGCTTTGCTGTACCTTTCGGTGGCTTCCTTTTCTTCCCGTTGCCGTTGTTCTGCTTCCTGCTGTAGTTGCCGCAGTTGCGATACGGTATACTCGCCGTTAAAATCCCTTCCTGCCGCGACAAGCGTGCCGTCCGCTTTCAAGCCGAATGTCTGCTCACAGGCAACAACCGCGACAATATCATGCCAATTTAAGACATCACTATCCTTGTCGAACTTTCCTGCCATGACAACGGTGCCGTCTTTTTTCAAACCGACCGTATACGAGTCGCCGGCAGCAACCGCGACAATATCATGCCAACCTGAGACATCACACTGACCGTCATAATTTTCCCCAACCGCGACAAGCGTGCCGTCCACTTTCAAGCCGATCGTATGCAATCCGCCGGCAGAAACCGCAACAATATCACGCCA
>JGI24698J34947_10000654_pt1 | contig 16806 bp, 11 predicted proteins | sample TergutMp193P3_FD_34947 | JGI IMG/M metagenome (IMG submission 34947) | reverse complement strand
GGGGGGGGGGCTGGCGGCGTTTCCTACCGAGACCGTGTACGGGCTGGGCGGCGACGCGTTTAACCCCCTCAGCCTGGCGCGTATTTTCGAGGTTAAAGGACGCCCCCGCTTTGACCCGTTGATTGTGCACATCGCCGCCTTTGAGACGCTGGAAACGATAGCCGATCTTTCGTTGCTGGATGCGCAGGCGCGTAACAACCTGGCCGCGTTAACCCAACGGTTCTGGCCCGGCCCCCTTACTTTGATTTTGCCCAAACAAAAAGCCGTACCCGACCTTGCCACCAGCGGCCTGCCGACCGTCGCGGTGCGCCTGCCCGATCATGATGCGGCGCGGCGGCTTATCGCCCTGTCCTCAGGCGCGGTGGCGGCCCCCAGCGCCAATCCTTTTGGCTATTTAAGCCCCACGCGGGCGGAACACGTCGCCGCTTTGTTAGGCGAAAAAATAGAGATTATCCTTGACGGCGGCCCCGCGCGGTTTGGGCTGGAATCTACCGTACTGGATATGAGCGAAGGCCGGCCGCGCGTACTCCGCCCCGGCGCGGTTCCAAAAGAGGCTATTGAGGCGCTGGTTGGTTCTGTCGCTGTTGGATCAAAAGTTGCGGATAACAGCCCGGCTTCTCCCGGCCTGTTAAAAAACCACTACGCCCCCCGCATCCCGCTGGTGACACATAACGGAGAGCCGCAGACTGACGGCGCGGCGTGCCGCGATGCGGCCATGCTCTTTTTTGACGGCGCTTCCCGCGATAGGTGGCTTTCCGTATCGGCGGCCATGCCGGGGTCAAAACCCGCAGCCGTTGCCGTGCTTTCCGAGGCGGGTGACCTGCCCGCAGCGGCGGCGCGGCTTTTTGAAGTGCTGCACGAACTTGACCGCCCCGGCGTCAAGCGGATATACGCGCAGCTTGCCCCCGAAGAAGGTCTGGGCGTCGCCATAAACGACCGGCTGCGCCGCGCGGAGAATACCCATGGAAAAGAATGAGATATATGTAATTTACGGAAAGGATATTGCCGCGATGACGGTTCGCCTTGCTGATGAGGCAAACCTTGCCGGACTTATCGGGGAGCGCGGGAAGCGTATCGGCCTTAAGCCAAACCTCGTAACCGCCAAGCCTGCTTCGGGCGGCGCGACTACCCACCCGGAAATCGCCGCGGGGCTTATCCTCTACCTTAAAAAAAACGGTTTTAACAATCTGACGATTCTTGAAAGCTCGTGGACCGGCGGCTCCACCGCACAGGCTTTTAAGGTATGCGGTTACCGCAAGCTCGCCGAAGAGACGGGGGTCAAGTTGATTGACACCAAGGGCGACAAAACAAGGCTCTGCGATTGCGCGGGCATGAAACTTGAAATTTGCGAGAGCGCCCTTGCTATTGATTTTATGATCAATCTGCCGGTAATGAAGGGACACTGCCAGACGCGGCTTACCTGCGCCCTGAAAAACAACAAGGGGCTTATTCCCGACCGCGAAAAGAGCCGCTTTCACACGCTGGGGCTGACAAAGCCCATTGCCCACCTTAACACGGTAGTCCGCAATGATTTTATCGTGGTTGACGGCATATGCGGCGACCCCGATTTTGAGCTGGGGGGCAATCCGTTGTACGGAGGGCGGTTGTTTGCCGCCAGAGACCCGGTGTTATGCGACGCATGGGCCGCTTTTCAGATGGGCTATTCCCTTAATGATATTCCCTACATCGGCGCCGCGGAACAGCTAAAAATAGGAAGCGCGGATATCAGCGCCGCCAAAGTGCGGGAGTTAAACCACGACGAGGTACAAGCGGCTTGCCGCACCGCTCCCGTTGGCAAGGTTCGCGAGCTTGCGCCCTATATTGCGGAAGATAACGCGTGCAGCGTCTGTTATGCGTCATTGATTTTCGCCCTTTCCCGCATGAACAAGGCAAAACTTAACCGCCTGAAAGAGAAGATATGCGTAGGACAGGGTTTTCAGGGAAAACAGGGGCATCTGGGGATAGGGCAATGCTGCGCCGGTTTCCAGCGGTTCTGTGAGGGCTGCCCCCCCTCCGGCGCGGAAGTCCTTGCCTTTCTCGGCGGCTGATGGCGGCCGCCGCCTTATAAAACCTTTCGCAGTTTTTCAAACATTTCGTTAACGTTGATTGGTTTGCCGATGTGGCTGTTCATACCGGCGGCAAGACAATGTTCAATGTCATCCTTGAAAACGTTAGCCGTCATGGCGATAATGGGAACTTTTTTGCATCGGGGAACGGACATGGCGCGTATCCGCCTGGTGGCTTCAAGCCCGTCCATTACGGGCATTTGCATATCCATGAGTACCGCGTCGTATTTTTCGGGAGCGGCTTCTATTCGGGCAACCGCCTCTTCGCCGTTTGTGGCGCAGTCTATGTTTAATCCGGTATTTCCCAGGAGGGACAGCAGAATTTCGCGGTTGATCTCAATGTCCTCTACGATTAACAGCGTCTTGCCCGGAAATTGGTTATCATGCATGTGGCTTTCATCTTCGCCGGAAACTCCAAAACATTCGTTCAGGCAGTCAATAATAGTCGATGATAAAAACGGATTTATCAGAAATTTATCCGCGCCGGATCGCAGCGACGCTTCCCTGACTTCCTCCAGATCGGCGGAAGAAAATAATATTACCTTGCCGCGTATCCCGTTTGATTTGATCCATTTTGTCAGCTCAGGGCCGTCCATTCCCGGCATACGCCAGTTGATAAAATAGATGTCAAAGCCGCCATGTTCCCTGATGATACGGCACGCCTCCTGCCCGTCCCCGGCAACTTCATAATGGATGGCCAACTGATCAAAAATACCGCCGAAGAATTGGCGCATAACCGCCGCGTCATCGACCGCCAGAATGTGCAGGTCTTCCCATTGAACGCCGGAGGTAAGCTGTGAGCGCAGATTTTCTTCGCCATAGGGAACTCTTATGGTAAAGATAAGCCGCGACCCCTTCCCGATTTCCGACTCGATCCAGATGCGGCCGTCCATCAGTTCGACAATTCTTTTGGAAATGGCCAGCCCAAGACCGGTTCCGCCAAACTCGCGGCTGATTCCGCTTTCCGCCTGCCCAAACGCGCTGAAAAGTTTTTTCTGCTGTTCGGGAGAAATGCCTATCCCGTTGTCGGCCACTTCGACTCTGAGTTCGCACAGGTCAGCGGTCTTGCCCAGAAGAGAGACGCCAAGGGATATCTCGCCTTCCTGGGGGGTAAACTTTACCGCGTTTGACAGCAGGTTGGTAATTACCTGCGCCAGCCGCTGGTCGTCGCTTACCAGCAGGTGCGGCGCTTTTGTGTCTATGTTAACCGAGAATTTTTGCCGTTTCTCCGCCATGCGGAAGTTGATGACCGTGATTACCTTCTGGAGCATTCGTTCAAAATTGAATTCGATGGGGGAAAGTTCCAGTTTATTCGCCTCGATCTTTGACATATCAAGGATGTCGTTTATGACACCTAACAGATGCGTTGACGCGTCGTCTATCTTTCCCAGCGTGTAATTCTTTATCTCCATGTCGGAAGACCTTTTCCCGATTGCCGTCATGCCGATAATCGCGTTGAGCGGCGTCCTCATTTCATGGCTCATGGTCGCCAGGAAAATACTCTTTGCCTCGGATGCGGCGAGAACCTCCTGAGCCTGTAGTTTAAACAGCCTGCCGTCGCGGCGGTTTTTTGCAAAAAGAATGGCAATAAGGGTGAGTACGGATAAAAATAAAACAGAAGAACCTATAAGCCATGGACGCTGCGCTTCCACCACCTTGATGCGGTAATCGTAGGTTTTGCGCACCCAATGGCCGGATATTGCCTTGGTGTCGATCATGGAAAGCGCCTTGTCAACTATTGAACACAGCACTGCCTCATTGTTGTTGAAGCCAAAAGTAGATTTAAAAGTACGATCAAAGGCGACGTTGATCTTGTAGCCCGGAAGCTCGCGGAAATTGGTAAGGGTAAGAAACTGGTGCTGGCTCGACATTACCAGATCAACTTCGCCGCGCCCCAGGGCGTCAAAGGCAATATCAAAGTTTTCATACTCTTTTGCATTTTCGTGGCCGGGAAACCAGTTTTTGAATAAATCAGCGTGCGCGGTTCCTTTTGACAGACCCACTCTCGCATACAGTATCTCGCTGATGCTGATATCAGGGAATTCCGATTTTGAAATAAGCGCGTAGAAGTCGGTCATAAAATGGGAATCCGGCCACAGGAAACGTCCTTCCCGTTCTTTGGACTGAATCAGTTCGGTAATCATGGAAGCCCTTCCGTCCTCAAGCCGCTCAAGCATCAAAACCCAGTCTGTATTCTGGTCATTGGCAATCTCAAAGGTAAGGCCGGTGAGCGCCTGTATTTCATCCAACACGTCAAAGGCGACTCCCTGCCACAAATTTTCCCGCGTGTTATAAAAACTGATGGGATAATTATCTTTTTCAGCTACAAATGAGACGGTAGAATTCGCCTTTATATACGCCTTTTCTTCTTCACTGAACTGCATAGTCAGTTTGTGTTTTAAATAGTCCTGATAGCCCTGCCCGTACAAAGATGTCAGATAACGCAGTCCGTCGTTTTGCAGCGCTTTTTGCACAACCGAGATAACGCTTTCAAAGGAGGGGTTTTTTGTCGCCAGGGAAACCGGACTGTAGATCATCGGAAAAAAATCTTCGGAAGTTACCTCGCCGTAGGAATCAAACGCCGCCTCCAGAACATTCTCCGTCAGGACGGCATCGGCTTCCCCGCTTTCCAGCAACTGGTACGCCCCTGGATTGCCCTTGACATAGAAACTTTTAAATGTATCAAATGCCCCTGAGGCAACAACGTGATTATAGGTATTGGAACCGCCAAAAAAGACCAGGCGCAAAGGGCGAGTCGCGGCAATTTCCGTAATGGGGGGGCTGTTTTTAAGCCGTATATATTTGATGGTGCGCTGGGCAATCGGGCCGGTCATAAAATAGGTTTCGCGGCGCCATTCGTCCGGCGACAGATCGCCTGAAAAATCAATCTCGCCTGATTCAAGCCCCTCAATCAAATCGATCCACTCGTATACAACCGGTTTGAACGGAATCCCGATAAATTCGGTCAACCATGCGCAAAACAGGGTGGCATAGCCTTTGATGGTATTGTCATCGTCATAAAACGCCTCGGTAGTCGGCATTATCCCATACACAAAAAATTCTTTTTGATCCTTTAGCGCTTCAATGGCTTTAATTTCGTCTTCCGTTACGCCGGGAATGTCCCGGAATGAGGCATATTGAAATGTATGGTCAGAGTGTTCACCGGCAGGCTTGTCGCAGGACAGAAAAACGGATAAAAGAAGTATCAGGACAAAAATTAATTTTGCTTTATGCATGCATTCTTCCGTAGTAAGCGGCGGTACTTCACCAGCAAAATACCCAGAAACAGCAGAGACAGCAGGAGTATGACGGCGAATACGGTTATGTAAATAAGGCGCTCGTGGGTATATTTTTTTGCATAGTCATAAGTGCGGGTTGTCCAGATTCTTGTAATCTCATCGCAGTCGATGAACTTCTGGGATTTGCTGAAAATTGAGCGCAAAAACCTTTCGTTTTTGTTAAACCCAAAAAACGATTCCGCTGCCGGTGACCCGAACTGAATGTTTGTCTTATATCCTGATTTTTCACGAAGATTCACCTGGGCAAGAAGCGCGTATTCGGACGCCATCAACAGATCGACTTCGCCTTTCTCAAGCGCGATCAGCGCATCTTCCTGAATATCGTAATACCTGGCATTGGTATTGCCGGGAAACCATTTATTGTACAGTTCATCGTAAATGGTGCCCCTGACAATACCCACGGCAGCCCGTGGTACCTGATACATTTCCAACTTCGGATAATCCGCCTTCGACATGAGTATATAGGAAGAAACAGCGTAGGGACGATCCGTCCAGAGAAAATTATCCCGCTGTTCTTCCGAGTACCGCAATTCGGAGACCAAAGATGCCTTGCCCTGTTGAAGTTGTTCAACTATTTCGGCCCATGTCGTATGGCCGCCTGTCACAATATTAAACTCGATACCGGTTATGCTGCTTATTTCCGCCAGAATATCCGGCGCGATTCCCTCAAATTTTTTATTGGTTTTGTTGTAAAAACTAACCGGATAATTATCATGTTCCAGGGCGACGGGAATCTTCGCGCCGTTTGCGGCAAGGCTCTCCAGATAGGCTTCTTCTTCCCGGGAAAAAGACCTGCCAAGCTCATACTTCGCGTATTCGTAATTGCCTGCCCTGTATAATTCGTAAAGCCGGTCAATTCCCCCCGCGGCAATATATTTGTTTATGACGGATATTATCGGCTCAAGCCCGGGGTTTGCGGTGGTCAGCGAAACAGGCGTATAAACAAGCGGGAAAAGGGTTTTGGAATAAAAGCCCGGGTAGATATTAAAGTCATAAACCATATTCGCGTCTACAATAAACACGTCAATAGCGCCGGACATAAAACTTTCAACCACTTCCTGGAAATTTTGCAGGTTTACCATTTCAAATTTTAATTCGGGATACTTGTCCTTAATAAGTTGAGCGTTGATGGTACCCTCATAAAAACCTGCCCTGAGGCCGTAAATATCGTTTTCGTTGTTGATTTTTTCGGGGTCGCCATACACCACAACTCCAGGCGGGCGTTCGGCGATGGAATGAGACATATAATAACGCTGCAGCCGTTCGGGCGTCGGGGTCAGGCCGCTCGTAAAGTCAATCGTTAGGTTGTTAATTCCGGTCATCATGTAATCAAGGGGGTGGAACTCCTGAATAAAGGGGATGCCGAAAAGATCGGATAACAGATCGCAGAACATGGGCGCAAAACCCTCGCATGTGCCGTCTGATAACATAAACCCCTCTGTGGAGGGCAAATTCACGACAAGAAAACTGTCGTATATGGACTTAAGCTCCTCTATCGCCATTATTTCGTTTTCCGTTACGCCGGGAATGTTCCGGTACGAGGCGTATGATGTATGGTCAGGTTGTTTGAGGTTCGATTTGCCGCAGGCCGAAAACAAAACCAGCAAGAGAACAGAAACGGAGATTGGGCGGATAGTTCGATAAATTTTTCGCATATATCTCCTTTACAGACTTCCTTTCAATTCGGCAAGCATAAGAAGAGCCTGATCAAAATTGAAATTCTCGATCTGCTGTATCAATTTTTCACTTTCCGGTATCCTGTGAAGGCTGTTAATAAATTTGCGGCAGTCGGGGTTGCCCATTTTAAGCATCGGTTCCAGTTTTTCGATCAATTCCCGCGCTGCTTCCGCGTCAAGCGGTTCGCTCTCCGCTCCCGCGGAGTTGGAGGCTCCGTTAAGCAGCGGCTCAAACTCGGCAAGCGCCGCTTTTAGTTCATTTTGGAGCGTGGCCATCTGCTGGGGGGTAGCCAGGTTCTTTCCATCTTTAAGCTGTTCCTCCACATTCGCGGCAGCCTGCTGCAGAAGAATCTTATTAAGCTGCCCCGCGTTGCTCTTTAAGGTGTGCGCCAGACGGTGCGCCAGTTTTATATCTCCCGCTTCAAGCGCGCCGGCTATCTCTTCATACTTTTTCTGGTTGTCTTTCGCAAATAACAGCCGCAGCGAATTCTGGAATTCAATGTCGGCGTCAATCTGCACATTTTTTTGTACCACGCCGTTATTTAACGGTTTGAAGTATTTTAACAGGCACCGCCACAATTCCTGGGATGAAAACGGCTTACCGACGCAGTCATTCATGCCGCTTGTCTTGTAAACATCCAGGTCGTTAGACATTATGTTCGCCGTCATGGCCACTATGGGGATGCCGGTATTAAGTTCAATTATTTTCGCGGCCGCCTCAACGCCGTCCATCACGGGCATATGTATATCCATGAAAATCAGGTCAAATTGCTTCTCCCCCTTTTCCATGCGGCGTTGAACAAGTTCCACGCCTGTTTTGCCGTTCTCGGCCACGGTGGTTTTAAGTCCCACCCTCGCCAGATGTTCGCAGATAACCTGCTGATTCATCACATTATCTTCGCATAACAGAACTTCCCCTTCAAAAACGGGTTTCTCAATTTCATTTAACACGGATTTTCGTTCAAATGTTCCATACTCGCTTACGTCGATGGTATCGAACGTCAGATCAAAGCTGAATTTGCTGCCAACGCCGGGGGCGCTTTCCACCATAAGCCTGCCCCCCATAAGCTCAATGAAATTTTTGCATATGGCAAGACCAAGCCCGGTGCCGCCGTATTTGCGCGTCGTACCGATTTCAGCCTGTATAAACGGTTCAAATATCTTGTTTATCTGTTCACGTGTCATTCCGATGCCGGAGTCTTTTATTTCAAAATGAAAGGTAACGGCTTTATCATCTTTTTCCCTTATTTCCGTAAGCACCTTGACCGTTCCTGAATTGGTAAACTTGACGGCGTTGGAAAGAAGGTTCACGAGTATCTGGCGCAGCCTTGTTGGATCGCCTAACGGTCTTTTTCCTACGCTCGGCTCGGCGTAAAAATGCAGTTTAATGCCCTTTTCAACGGCTTTTGGCATAATCAGCGTCCGGCAGCTTTCAAATAACTCATGCATATCAAACGGGATGTTTTCCAGCTCCATTTTTCCGGACTCGATTTTGGAAATATCAAGTATGTCGTTGATGATCTGCAGCAGCCATTCCGCGTTTGACTGGATTTTGGTAAGATACTCCCTTGTTTTTACGGAAACTTCGCCGTCCAGGGCCAGCTCCGAGAAGCCTATAATGCTGTTCATGGGAGTGCGTATCTCGTGGCTCATGTTCGCCAGGAATGCGGATTTTGAACGTGAAGCGGCCAGCGCCGCTTCTTCCATTTCTTTGCGCCTGGTTATGTCATGCGCTATGCCCAAAAGACCGATTATGTTTCCGTCCAGCACCAGCGGCGCTTTAACCGTTTCATAAAGCGGATTAGTCCCGTTGAAGGCGGGTATGCGCTCTTCAAACGTAAACTTATGGCCTTCGTTGATAACGCGGTGATTCCAGACATTGTGATCATCCGTCAATTCAGCGGAGATTCCCAGGCCGTCCTCGCCTTTATTGATGATATGTTCCCTGCTGAGGCCAAAATGTTCCAGAAAACTTTTATTGCATTGCGTAAAACGCAGAGACGTATCCATCGTAAAAATAATATCGGGAATTGAATCAAACAGGGTGGTAAGTATGGCGGTTTGCAGTTCAAGTTCGCGTTCCACCTTTTTGCGCTCTGTTATGTCGCGCGCTATGACGATGAGCCCGACTACTACGCCCTCCTGCACCAGCGGCGACCTTATCGTTTCCAGAGTTCGCGTAACGCCGTCTGAATACGGCAATGTCTCTTCGACGATAATTCTCCGGCTTTCTTTGAACACGGCCCGGTCGGCTTTCATAATCTGCTCCGCCACATCGCGCGGGAATCTTCCGGCTTCAAGGTCGTTTTTCCCGATAACGTTCGCTTCGTCAGTTCTGTTGACTTCTTCCGCGATTTTATTGCATTGCGTATAACGTAAATTTAAGTCTTTACAGAATACAATGTCAGGAAGCGAATCAAATATCGCCTGAAGCTTGGCGGTTTGCAATTCAAAATCGCGCGTCCGATCATTTACCAGATTCTCCAGCCGCTTGCCGGCGCGGAGGCTTCTTGCAAAAAGAACGACAAGGAGGGCCAGCACGCACAAAAACAGGCCGAGCGAGCCGAACAGCCACGGACGCTGCTCCTTGAGCCGCATGGTTTCAATGTTGTACGTCCTGCTCATCCACTGTTCCGCGATCCTGTTGGTGTCGATTAACGGGAGCGCCTTGTCGATAATTGAACACAGAACGGTCTGGTCTTTGTTTAACCCAAAAGAAGCGTCAAAGGCGGCGCCGAACAGATAATTGGCCTTGTAATCCGAAAACTCGTAATAATTGGTCAGAGCGGTAAGCCTGCTCTGGCTTGACATAACCATGTCAATCTCGCCGCGCTCCACCGCCATAAAAGCGTCGTCGGTTCCGGGATACTCTATCGCGTACAGGGCGTTCGGAAACCAGCTTCGGAACAAATCGGCAAACGCGGAACCTTTGGCGAAACCCACTCTGATAAAGGGTATATCGTTCAGCTCGACATTGGGGTAACTCCGCTTGGATAGCAGGGCAAATCTGTCCGACAGGTACGTGGTATTTGGCCATATAAACCGCTTCCTGCGTTCATCGCTTTGAATCAGGTTGGGCATGATATATGCCGTCCCCTTTTCCAGCAGATTCATCAGTTCGGGCAGGTCTGTTTTTTCATCATTAACCAGCTCAAATTTAAATCCGGTCAGCTTCTCCATTTCGTCCAGCACGTCAAAGATAATTCCTTCCCATTTTCCCTCGTTCGTGTTGTAAAAGCTGACGGGGTAAGACATAAATTGGGCGGCGAACGGTATTACGGGAGTATTCTGTATATACGCCCTTTCTTCACCGGAGATCTCCGAAAGGAATTTGTTTTTTCTATAATCCTGGTATCCCTGCCGGTACAGTCCTGTCAGGTGGTTATAGGCGCCTGATTCCAGCGCCTTGGTGACAACCGAGATGACCGGCGCGAGGGCGGAATATTCCGCCGCCAGAGAAACAGGGGTGATAGTCAGCGGGAGAAAGTCTTCGGTTACCACGCCCCCGTAAGGGTCAAAGGCCGATTCCACGATGTTGTTTCCAATATAGACGTCGGCCTCTCCACGCTTAAGCATTTCGTAAATGGTTTCATGCTCCCGGTCAACGATGGCCTCATAGGAACCGGGTTCAAGAACAGCGGTTACCGAGTCTACCAATGTGGAGCCTTCCATAAAAAGATAACGCACCGGTCTTGACAAGGTGATTTCGGCGGGAGACGGTCTCCCCCTAATCCGCATGGCCTTGGCTGAACGATGAATAATAGGGGCAGTCATATAATAGGTTTTCAGGCGATCTTCGGAAGTTGTCAGGGCGCCAAAATGAACCTCGCCGGTTTTCATCTTTATGAGGATGTCGGTTAAATTATGAATCTCCGCCCTAAATGGGATGCCCAAAAACCCGGTCAGCCAGTTGCAGAGCAAAATCGCAAATCCGTCCAGTTCTCCCGCCTCATTCACAAATGCTTCGGTTGAGAGGGGGGTACCGTAAATCAGGGGGACGCCCCGCTTTTGCAGTTCCTCAATGGCCCTGATTTCGTCCGCGGTCACGCCGGGAATATCCCGAAATGAGGCGTAGGGCATATTTTCGGGCGGTTTACCGGCAGATTTGCCGCAGGCAGGAAACAAAACCAGCAAAAGCAGGAAAACGGAGATGGGGCTTATAATTCGCTTCGTCCTTCGCATGTAAAATCCCTATATCTTAATTTTAAGAGTAAATTTACGGTTTCTCAAGGGGAAAATCGGGAAAAATCCGGTATAAGAGCCTTTTTGCCCTTGTTTTTGCCCGCGGGATGGACTATCATTATAGTATGATGAGAAAAGTTTTTGGGGGGCTGGCGGCCGCCGCGCTTTTGCTCGTGTTTCAGGCCTGTGATACCCCGATTGCGGAATATTACTCAATATACGGAAAACCATCCGATTTCGCCCGTGCAGAAGAGATCACCTTTCGCGGATATGTTCTGTATGAAGTAGAAGAAAATCTTTACGACCTGATTGAGGGAATCGCCGTTCATGTCGAAGGCGTAACCAGCTATTATGCCCCTTTGACCGACTTCAAGGGGGAATTTTCGGTCTCGGTGCCCAAGCAGGATAACTACAGCGTCGTATTTACCGATATTTACGAAACGAGAGACGGCGGCCGCTTTAAACAGAGACTCGAGACCTATACCAAGGAAAAAGTTGAAGAACCCATACCGCGAAGGATTATATTTACGTCGGCAGATAGACAATAGTATCTTTACACGCTAGTCTTCTTTGTAATAAGTGCCGCCAAAAAATTCTTCGACTATGGGATCGGCGCACGCAAGTTCAAAGACCGTATCGTTGTTGGAAAGGGTAATCTGAACATACGTGCGATCATAGAGCCCAACCGCTTCGCCCCAGTTTGTTCCGGTTGTTTCCTTCATCTTGTTCATCATGTAGTCATTCCCTTCCTTAACCAGTATGCCGGTAACGGTTCCCTCGGCGTCATACCCCGTTGGAGTCAATGTCGCGGTAAAATTACCGTTCTTCTTAATGGTAAATGTCTTGAGTTCATCTCCTGTTTTGTTGTTGGACCAGCTTCCCGCCAGAGCGGGGTTAATAGAACCATCGTCTTCGGTTTTGTCGGGACAGCCGCTCAACATTAACATTCCGGCTATCAAAAGCGCCAGGCCGGTAAGTGGTAACGGTTTTTTCATTATTCCTCCATAATATAAGTATTATTAAAACCGCCAGCCCGCGGCAATGCGCAATGTAGGCCCGCTGGTAAGGCCGGCCAGTTTGGGATTCGGGGCGTTAAGTCCTTTTTTGACTTTTTCAAGCGCGTCAGTTTCGTAAGGGGTTTGCAGCCTGAAACTGTATAACAGTTCCGGCCTCAGATACAGGGAAGCAGAAAGGCGGTAATCCATGCCCGCCCCGATAACGATAAACCATGAATTCCATACGGGCAATTGATAGGTCTTGCCGTTTGCGTCGCTTTCCCCCTTGCGCGAATCGGTTCGGTCGTACCGTTGGCGTCCTTCGGGCTGCCGCGCTTCCATGAGCGCTATCTGGTATTCTACCCCGGCCAGGGGAAACAGGATAAACCGTTCGTTAAGCGTAAAGGGATATTTCCCCAGTAGGGTAAAGTTCAGCATAACTTCCGATCCCTTTCCTTGAGACGGCATAACCAGATTATCGCGGCTGGGGATTTTCGCCACCATGGTCTCGGTATAGTTGTTGAGTCCGCCCTGAATGCCCAGGCTGAATACGGCCCATGTTCCGTCAATGAACAGAAAGCCGCCAAAATTAAACTGGTTCATTTGCTGATCGGCGTTTACCTTGACCGATTCGCCTTCAATTTTGCCGTCCGCGGTAAGGGTATACCGCGTAAAAAGGCCGCCGATATGCGCGCCGGCCCCGGTAGTGATGGCAAAATCAGCCGCCGGCAATGCGGCGGTTAACGCGGAAGTTAATAGCAACAACGTTATAAGTTTTTTCATTCCAGCACTTTCTTAAACTGCGTCCAGTTGAGGGGCGTGTTGGTGGGGAAGGAGACTTTTACCGGGTCTGGCGTACCGTACATATAGGCTCCTGTCCCGTCCACAGAACTCGCCAGGGCAATATAATATTCGCCGGTTGTGGCAAACGGACTAGTAAAATCCGGCATCGTCATGGGAAAAGAAAACGAATAGAAGATAAAATCCTTCCCCTGGACGAGCAATCCGGCCGCAACCGGTTCATACACGCCATTCTGCTCATTCAGTAAGCTGCCTCCGATAATTTTTTCACTTGGCGGAATGTCGTTTACCGTCAGTGTAAAGGATTTTAGGGTCTTAATCGTCTTAACCCCGGATTTCGCGTCTTCAAGAGCGTTGGAACGGGCAGTGACCACAACACTGTAAGTCTTATCAAGCGCTGCCTGGACTGTTCCCTCAATCTTGCTGTTTACGGCGGCTACATTGATTACCTCGCTCGTGCCGGCCAAAACGTCGGCGGTTTTTGTTTTTGCCCCTTCAATATAGTACAACGTGTACGTTATAGCGCCGGTTCCGCTTGCAAGTTTCGCTGCGCTAAAACTATATCTTATCTCGCCGGGGTTACCTCCTGGGGAAACGCTGAGATCGGTTATCCCGTTGGTCCAGCCGGCAGGCGTTTTTGGCCCTTCTGTCGATTCATTATTACCAGGGTCATCCGCAGGACATCCCGCGAAAATGAACAGAGCGCAGAGCGCCGCTCCCCACCAAAGCGCTTTTTTCATCATTTTTTCTCCCTCACCCCTATAATATACCATACAAATAGAAAAAATCAATATAATAATTAGACGTTTTTGGGAATTTGTATAAAATATTACCGGAAATGCCCGTTTAACAATTGAACATTTTTTAGATTTTATCTAGAATATGACCATGGGAATATCCGAACGAAGGGAACGGGAAAAAGGTGAGCGCCGAAAGACCATTCTGGAATGCGCCCGGAAGTTGATCCTGGTGCAGGGGGTGGAGCGGGTGAGCATGGAGGATATTGCCCGTAAGGCGGAGCTTTCCAAGGCTACGGTGTACCTGTATTTCTCCAGTAAAGATGTTCTGTTCAATGAAATCTGCGAGGATGCGGCGCGGGTTTTTCTGGGGTACTTTAAGTCTTTTATGGGAGCCGATGTTACCGGCATGGCGGCGCTGAAATGCTTTTGGCGCGGTTATGAGGAGCTGTTTGGCAACTCCGAAGAAATGATCATCATCTTTAAGGTGCGTAACTTTATGAGCCCCGGCCTGCCCCTGGTCTCGTTAGAGGAACAGAGCAAATCCCCCCATGTGGACGCCGTACTTGAAGCGATGAAAGTCATTATCGACCAGTGCAAGGACGAGGGGGTCTTTGATCCCGCGCTGGATTCCGCCATGGCGACCCGCCTGCTGTTGTCGATGTTTTCTATCATTGTTGAAAACGCCTCCCGCATCCCGCCGGAAGCGAGAAAGTCCCCTATTATTATGGAAGAAATGAAAAACGCCTTTCAGATCATTCTCCGCGGCTTTGCCAAAGAAGGCATTGACCGCTCCCGTTTGAATATTATGGGCTGAGCAGCCGTAAAGCCCGCTCTACCCGTTCTAACGACCGTTGCGCGCCGAGGAGGCGCAGAGAGCCGAAGAGGGGAGGGCTGACCCGCGCGCCGGTCACGGCGACCCGCAGGGGCATCATCAAGTCGCCGAGTTTGACGGCATTCTTTTCCGCCTGCTCCTTGATAAAGGCTTCAGCCGCCGCGTCGTCGGGCATTTCAGCTAACGGCCGCGCCAGCTCTTTGCCCAGCCGCAGTAACTGTACCGTTTCGGCAAGGTTCGCCTTTTTGGGGATAAATTCTTCAGCCGGGGGAAGGGGCGGTTCGGCGAACAGGTAGGCGATCTTTTCCGCCGCCTCATGGAGAAAGGTCAGCCGCTCGCGGATAAGGGGCATGGCGGCGGTGAATAGTGTTCGCTGCTCCGCCGCGGGTTCGCTTCCCGCCGCGCCGAACAGCCCCGCCTCAATTGCCGGGGGCAGGCACAGGGCGGCAAGTTCCTCGTCGCTTTTCATTCTGATGTATTGGCCGTTAAACCACTCCAGCTTTTTATAATCGAAAATCGCCGGCGCCTTGTTGAGCTTATCCAGGCTGAACTGCCGCTCAAGTTCCTGCAGGCTGTAGAGCTCCTTGCCCTCTTCGTATGACGCGCCGAGCAGGGCGACGTAGTTGATCAACGCTTCGGGTAAATACCCCTGCTTGCGGAATTCATCAATACTGGTCGCCCCGTGGCGCTTGCTGAGTTTTTTGCCGTCCTGCCCCATCACCATGGGAAGGTGGCAAAATTGCGGCGGCTCCCAGCCAAAACTGCGGTACATGATGACGTGGAGCGGCGTGGAGGCGAGCCATTCCTGGGCGCGCAGGACGTGGCTTATCTCCATGAGGTGGTCATCAACGACATTCGCCAAATGATACGTGGGAAAGCCGTCGGACTTGAGCAGCACCGGATCGGGGTTTACGTCGTCGTTTTTCCATTCAACGTCGCCTAACAGGTAGTCGCCGAATTTTGTAGTTTCACCTAACGGTATCTTCAACCGTATGGTATGAGCCTCGCCCCCCGCCGCCCGCCGCGCCGCCTCTTGCGGCTCAATAGCGCGGCAATGGCGGTCATAGCCGGTTTGCGGGGAATGGGCTGCCTCGCGCTCCTGCCGGATTTTATCGATCCGTTCCGCCGAACAAAAACAGTAATACGCCTGCCCCCGGCTTACCAGGTCTTCGGCGTATTGCCGGTACCGCTCTGTCCGCTCAGACTGCACATAGGGCGCAAAAGGCCCCCCCTTGTTGGGCCCCTCGTCCCAGCGGACGCCCAGCCACGCAAACGTATCGTAGAGGTTTTGCACATAATGCGCGTCAAAGCGGGTGCGGTCGGTGTCCTCCAACCGCAGGACAAATGCCCCCCCCCGCGAACGGGCAAACAGGTAGTTAAACAGCGCGGTCCTAATCCCGCCGATATGCTGCAGCCCCGTGGGAGACGGGGCGTAACGGTCACGGATACTCATGGGGTTATGATACCTTAACCGCGTTGTCGTTTCAATATGGGGGCCTTGACAAGTTAGTCCAGTCTGGACTAAACTTATACTATGAAATACCAACCTTCTAACCATGAATTTTCCGTTCGGGAACCAACGGCAGAGTACGCGGTTAAAACCGTCTCAATCCATGAGGCCAAAACCAACCTTTCAAAGCTGGTCAAGCGGGCGGCGGCCGGGGAGACCATCTACATTGGCGCTTACGGCAAGCCGGATGTGGCGCTTACGGCGGTTAACCAGAAAAAGATCAACGCAGAACTGCGGAAAAAGTTTATAGGCTGCATGAAAGGAAAGGTGACACTTCCTGAAGGTTGGGATGATCCGCTTCCCGATGACATTATTGATTCGTTTTACAGTATGCAGGGATTGGAGGATTTTGAGAAAAAATGACCCAATTTCTATTAGATACCAATGTGGTTATATGGCTTGCGGAGGATAATCCAAGGATACATCAGATACAACCTTTGTTGTTTTCGGAAGAAACACAGGTTTTTGTCAGCGCTGTTTCCTGGTGGGAAATTGTTATCAAAATTCGAACCGGAAAATTACCGATTGAATATGAGCAGGTTCATTCACTTGCAGAAGAGTATAATTTTATGGAACTCCCCGTAACCGGCGATTATATCCAGGCGTATCTTGAACTGCCCCATTTGCACCGGGACCCGTTCGACCACATGCTGCTGGCCCAGGCCATAACCTGCCCCATGCGCCTGATAACCGGCGATTCGNCAA